>JGI24158J21664_10012462_pt1 | contig 11267 bp, 8 predicted proteins | sample Ectturendosymbi3_FD_21664 | JGI IMG/M metagenome (IMG submission 21664)
TTCAATTTTATTTTTTTCATCATTGACAAAATGGCTTCGCGGGCCGGATGAAATGACTTCGCGGGCCGCATTTGGCCCGCGGGCCGTAGTTTGGAGACCCCTGCTGTAAACCACACGAGAATTGAGAATGCGCATAAAGTACGCAAGAAAGTTTTCGTTTTTTCTTATGTGGGTGTTATATGCACAATTGCTACGGGAAAAGAACAGATACGGCTTTTGTGAGCCGATAAGATCAATCCGCCTGAACTGCCAATTAATGGTGAAGCTCGAAACGAAGCACATATTGCAAGCACAGGTATGCGACTGTATTAGCACACACCCAGGGTTGCCACGTTTAAACACGAAACAGGAGACTAGTGATGCATCATAAAATCAGCTAAACCAGGCACGTTGCAATAGGAAAATTTTGAAATTCGGCTGAGAAAATCAGTTAAATGTTCATGCTTATCTTCAGTGTTGATGCAATTGGACCCAACCACAAACACCATACTGTTTTTTTGAAAAAGCCCGCTTATAAAAAACAATAATGCCCACCAAAAATCCCAAACTCTACAAGTGTGCTGCTTATATTACTTTTCACTTTTTTTCCTTTGAAAAATGTGCTATGAAGTAAGAAGTAAAATAAGCAGCACACTTGTACAGTTAACTGTAAATTTTTTCACTGAAACAAAACGAACAGCAACAAAATTTGAAGGAATTGAAAAAAAGAGAAGAATAATTTGAAAAATTTGAGTAAATTCAACTGGTGATCTTCTTCAGCTCTGTAAAATCCGTATATTTGATCAATAATTTTTCTACCTTTTCTGCATCCAAGCTGTTTCTGATGTTGGACCATACCAAACCATATGTTCAAAAAATACACTCTGTAGATGCTGAACTAGTAAGGCATTTACATAAACTTGACGTGAAACTGCAGAGTTTGTGTGGGAGTGGCTTATTTCTGTTTGCTGTGCGCCTGCTTACCAAGCCTTACCATTTCGGAGTGAACTGACCAATACTTTGCGAAAACAAAGATGGGGTACATTTCTTTATCCTCAAATTTGAATGCCGTAAAAGGTATAACAAGTTATTCCTGCGTAATTCTTAAAACGGCGATAGTGCATGATGCAAAACAATTCAGAATGGGGTATGTCCAACCGCGGCCCAGTCGAAAGTTTCGCGCGGCACAGTTCAGGTTTTCACTACAGTATAACTAGCCTGTATTGTGACAATCTTTCTTTATTTTGAAAGTCTTAAATTTGACATTTTTGATGCAGGTGGTTCTAAGTGCCGCTTTATCATCTTTGTACCGTGTGCCGGGAGATTTCCATTGATCCACTGACACCTTGGTGCAAAACATTTTACTAGTTTTCTGACTTCTACCCTTGTTCCGTTGGCACTGAACTTGTCTATGAAATCGTACTTACACAGTGGTTAAAGGTGCCAAACAGTCGGTACTATTGCTGTTAGGATTCAAACATTTCAGTGCATTAGGTTGAACTAAATTTGTTCGCCAAGATCAAAGTAAGTCATTTCCTGTGCGGCCCTCATTAATATGTCATTTAAATGTGCAGCGCTGATTAGGATATTGACATACTTTTTGGCTCAGTAAGCAATTTCGGTTGGACATGGCTGATTTAGAACAAGTCACGTCACTATCAGTTTGATTGGGTGTGCCCCGCACACTTAGAGTATAGGTCCCTGGTATTAAAGAAGCTGAGAATTACCGACATTTGAATACGTAAAAACTAGTGTTGAGAACAAAACATGTTCCGAAAAATTAGATCCATGCAGCATGTATTAGTAGACTTACAATAGGAAAAATCATCTAGTTACAGCATTTAAATTTTTGTAATTTCACTCTTTAGATGCCTCCCTGCCTTGGATGCCCGGGGCCATCGCCCCATTTGCCCCCCCTTCTGCACGCCACTGCTCCGTAGCAAGACGTGTTGGCGAGAATCAAGCAACGTTTAACAGTGATGCAACAAACAGTTAAAATAGTTTGCGGGCTACAAGCATCCAAATGTTGCCTGCAGTATGTAGCACTGCAATACGTCACATTGTTTTGCTTCGTGGGGGTTTCTTTTTTTACAAATGTACCTTCGTGTGCTGATGAGTTTCATAACGCCTTTCGTGTGTCGCTTACTTTGAGTAAATGCCGCTAAAAGTAACAGTCGTTACAAAACACGTCGCAATATTTGAACTGGCTGTTAGTGTTTGTTTTGCAAGATTGGCAAGTAACCGGCCATTCAGCATGGCTCAGACCTTTGTGGCCTCTTGAGCATCTGAAAAACAAACATTTGCGTGTTGAATCATACAGTGATTGATACACCAAGAATAAATTTATAGTACCGAGATCAACCGATTTTTACTTGCATTTTGTCGCCAAACACAACTACTGAAAAACGTTTAAGTGGAAAAGTGACTACCATGGGTGTCGGAAGGGAGGGCGGTATAGGGGTCTTGGCTTCCTCTATATTTGAAATTTGACATTTTCCTGCAACAAGTTTAGCAAAAAAAGAAAACCGTTTTTTTTTAGTTTCGAAAGGGATAAATTAAATTTCACCATTTCCCCCCTTCAACCACGGAAAAATCGTTTGGCTACCTCTGGCAGAATGCACTATTGGCCCTCCCGTGGAAAAACTCCTTCCGACGCCCATGGTAACTGCTATTACTTTTATAACCTCTGCTACGAAGTAAAAGAATATCTAGTCAAAGAGCAGTTGAGCCGTGGACAAAATCACAGAGCAGTTGAGGAGTCGAAGTAAGAGAATGTCTAATCACAGAGCAGTTGAGCAGTGGACATATGTGCATTCGAATGCAAGCTCTTGTAAGATCAAAACCAGTACGTAAACGAATAAAGCTTCAGCCGCGGTTAGGGGGCAGAAAACACTTAAAATCATTGCTAAAATTAAGACGGCCAAAATTGAGACATAACAATCTTCCTTCGTTCCCAAGACCAAGTTTTTTTTTCCTTTGTCTCTTCTCCAAGGGCTATAACATGTACTTACAGTATATCAAAAGTGGGACACCACATACATTTTTGCAAATAGTTTTGTTGTTCGAAAAGTATGGCCTAAAACCACAAGGGATTCCCAACCTTTTTACGATGTCGTACCACTTGGGTACTCCCTATTTTCATTGCGTACCATTTCTTCCAGAACAGCTGATTTGATCGAATCTTACTTTATTTAGAAGAATAATAACATTAAAATAACAATGAAAGATCACACCGAAATTCAAGAAGATTTTGTTTGCGTTTCTTCCACCATATGGTCGATGCATGGTGAAAATTTGCAAGCAGCCCATCGAAAGTCATAATGTTACAATATTTAGGAATAGCAGGTTACAGGAAAATTATTTACTTAGAAACAAAGCCTTATACGTAAACTAGAAAGCTGTGAATCCAGGTTTTTGTGAAAAAATGCAAGTCACTCGAGTACCATCTGGAAGACCTTCGCGTACCACCAGTGGTACGCGTACCACAGGCTGGTAACCCCTGGCCTATAAAAAACAAATAATGCCCTAATAATTCCCCACGTAATCAGCTAACCAACTATCGATTTTTTCCATAACTTGTAAATCATAAATGCTAGAAAGCCAATCAAGGTCTCTAAAGATGCAGATTTTTGCCTACTTTCTTTATAAAAGAAACAAACAAAAAACTGTGTGTTGGGGTTGGGGCCAGCAAGCTGATGGAGTGGACCAAAAATTCCCAAACCTATCCCTATTATGACGTTACCAACGCAAAAATCAAATCCAAACTTTCCAAGAATTTCCAATCGAAAGTAGAAGACTTTCCGCATCTTTAGAGGGTTTTAACAGTTCTCTAACTCTAGTTATTTTCAATACATGCATGCAAAAGTAGTGTCCAGCAAGCGAATGGAGTAGTACTGCATTTTAAAAACGGTAATGCTCTCTTTTTTAAATAAAATCGGGGAAATGTTTACCTGTAGATACTTCTGTTGTGGCAGTATTGTTACTATGAAGGCGATCGACACCATTAGGATGTTTCCCATTTTCGCATATGCTCAGTGAAGTTCTGTCAGTGCCGGTTGGTCGGAGTTTAGGCATTGCGTGAAGCAGTTTCAGTGAAAAAAGCTTCTTATTAAATTTTGTTTTATTCGTCCACTCGATGGCGGCGTTGATCTATCATGCAAGTGAATCAACGCAAATTGCAGATTGTGTTGATAATGAAGTAAGTCAAATGAACACTTCAAAATCAGAGCACTTAATTGCAAACTGCTGCTGTCTAACAAACAAATGTGTCTGCCTTATTTTTGAAAACAATCAATGTCAGTATTGTGACGCTTATAGAAGATAAAATCCTAAACAGAAATATGTAGATGAAACTATGGAAAGATTGATTGTAAACAGTTTTTTTTTGAAAATTAATCAGTTGCGAAAATTGTATCTAAACTGCATCTCCTAACAACGACCAGTGTGTGCTAAACCACGCGCTGGTGGGTAATGAACTACTAAAATTTGCAAAATTTTGTCGATCGACTAAGTCGACTATACACCAAAAGTGTAATTAATAATTAAATCGCATGTAATACAAGGAAATCGATATTTCAACCAACATCCCATGGGAAAACTTAAAGATTAGAAGAAAATTTTGTTTGAGGTTACGTCTCACACGAATTCGTATAATTTGCAAGTCTTTCTCTGTTCCGATATATTATTTTGAAAATTTTAAGAGCACGTTTTTGAGAGAACGATTGTGACATTTGCACCAATCGTTTGATTTTTTTCAACATGCAGAATTGCAAATTTTTAACAAGAAGACTGCTTTAAAACAGCTTTTTGATCGACAGTACCCAAGTTCACATCTGTATTTGGGATAAATTTTTCCAGAGAAAAAGCTGTTTAAAATACTTTTAACTGAGACAATACAAATGTCGTGTTTGCAATTCTTCATTGAATTTGCACATCTTAAACCTGCAAAATCCCCAAACTAGTTAGATTTACGGATAATCAAGATTTAAACACAGTAATAACGACACATTGTTAATCTTTACATACAATCAGCACTGATTAGATAGTAATTGAAAGCTGTCAATACCTTGATTGCCCTGTAAATCATCCGATAGGTGTCGTCAGTACTAGCATGTTGCTTGATGTAGGCTTTCATACCAGGAATGAGCACAAATATCATACTTCCTCCAGAGTTAATCATTGATTGGAAACCCTGTCAATTATTGCGTAGAGCTGACCATTTTTGCGAAAGGTATACAAACGTACGTTCATTATCCTTTTTCCGATGACAAGCGGTCAAAAATCTTGCCGTGCAGGAAACCACAGTGCGACAAAATTAAAATCCTAATCAACTTTCGGTTTTCGAAGTCATAAATAGTACTGGACAGCTCTACAGTATGTTCATCTCACTTGTTGTAATTGAAAAACGCTCCAGTTGTCACTGATATAGGACTCAGTTAAAATGATAATAACTCTATGACTTCTCTCCATCAAGTTGACAATTGTTTCGGCCCGTACTGCAATGAAAAACACTAAACGTTTTGAACAAGGCTTTTTCAAGAAACAGCAATTGATCGATCGTACAGTCTTTCTGCAAAAGATTCAAAACCAACTTATTCTTTCCCATCAGTTATTGGGTAACGAAATCATTCACTTTCATTGTTTGTTAATAGTTTGAAAGATTGCATTTCAGTAAATGATACGAAAAACATTGTCTTCAGAAAATACCGATTTCCCCTAAAATCCAAAAAGTTATTTCAAAGGCATCACGATTACAAGTTGCCATAATATTATCATCTACGTTTTTCCTCCTTAGAATGTTTAGCAGATAAAGGCTTTCTTTTCAGTTAAATATTTGTGAAAATAAATATCTGGAGTTGAATGCTAGCAGCCAAATGATTTGCATTAAGTCTTCAAAATATTCTTTCAGTTAGTCCAGTGCTTTTCAACCTTTTGAAAGACCGTCTGCACTCTTTTGTTCAACAAGAATTTCATTCGCACAACCAACTGGCGTTGCTGAAGAATAGCCGTATAATCGGATTAGACTCTTAAAAACGATGAGGACATTTTTAAATAACCAAAATAACGAGTAACTACTTCAAAATAATAAGCACAAAAATGTGTAAAGAACCGTCATTTTTTTATTCAAAGTATGTAATTATACTAATGGCTTGGCTGTTGCTGAATATTTTTTGCAATTTTAGATCAGTTTGGTACAAAGCTTCGCTCCAACGTTCCTCGCTTTAGGTCATCTAGTGTTCCACTAAGAAAATAACTCCTTCCTGTCTTGACATCAATCAATTACCAGAGCACTAAACCCTTTTTCGGCCATGTAGTTGGTTAGATTTTGCACAACTTCGGGTGTTTGGATTTCGAGGTCTTTGCGAGAACCATCGAGGGCTCTTACCCAGGATTCAGCGTGTTTTCCACGGCTAATGAAAGCTTGTTGACATAGGTCGTGTTTTAGATTTGTGCCCCAATACCCCGGTGAATGCTGTTCGCCGAAAAGACTCAAAATCCACAGCTTTGATTGTAATTCTGTAGCCTGTTGTTTGGGGAAGTAAGCTTCAAAATTATCAATCAGACTGTGTATATGGGAGCTGGCTGTTTTGATTATACACTTTGCTCTAGATGCTGTTTCTTCCCACTTTCATGTGGACATGATCGAACGTCTATAGGGTTTTCAAATTCATCGGCGTCTTGTTGTAGATTTCTTCGAAATTTTGAATTACATGCTTTAACAATGTGATTTTGGAGGTCGCTTCGAATATGTCAATTCCACAACTTCAAATATGTCAATTCCACTTCGAATATGTCAATTCCACAACTCCTATCACAAAATCCACACTCCCTCCACGTTCATCAAACTCACGACTTTTCTTAGGGCAGTATTGTATTCACAACTTTGATCGAAACCCGGAAATAACACCGATCGAAACCCGGAAATAATAATATTGATCGAAACCCGGAAATAACCCCAGCTAATTGGTAACTTCTTCTTCATTGCCTAGCTTCTTGGCCACTAATGCTTCGCAGTATGACACAGTGGATACTCACAACCTTTGGCGCAACTTGCTTTATGAGCGCAACAACGTCATTTAGAATCCGACCATCGCCCTTGTACCGTCCATGGGCACAGTTTTGCATTTCAACCGCGCCACACCGTGTTATGAAAAGTTATTTGTCAAGTTTTCAAAGATACTGGCTGCAGTGGTGGCTATGCCAGTAGGAATATAAAGCAGATTATCGGCCTAAAGATCGACCATTTCCAAGCGTTCCTTGTCAGGAAAGCGAACATATGCGATCAGTTGAGCTTGCCAATGTAACGGTGAATCATTGCCAAGGTCAGTCGTTTCATCGAATTGAATCCTGAAGCAAGGCGCATCACGAAGATTGGCTAAAAGTACATTTTTCAATGATCCAGCCATTAGCGCACGCAGGGCCGCAACCAGCTGATATTTCCAGGTGGAGGCAAAATGTTTGTAACTTGTTGTTGTACCTAACAACTAAGCATGTTTTTGAAAACTTCGGGTAGTGCAGTTGTCCGGTTGCCCCCCTTGGTTGTGGGCCTGGCCGCACATCCCCTTTGCATGGAATATCGGATAATGGCAGTTTTGTTACTTCGGCCACAGGCAGTGGAGCAGCCAGAATGAGTCCGAAGAAGCCATGGTCCCCCCGAAACCAACTTGCTAAGATTTTTACAGGTGCTTTGGATCAATTGTCAACTGTTAGAAAGACGTCAGTGACCGTCCCTCCAGAACAAATTTCTTGGCTGCGCTACAGGTCGCAGCCATTGGTTCTTCCATGAATTTCTCGTGCTACTATATGAATGCAGGGTTTTATAACGCTTTCTGCCAGAGTAAATGACTCCCTTGCGGAGGACATAAGGACATGAGCTGCTTTAATGATGACAATACGATACGCTGATCCGAGGGTGCCGCCATCAGTTGCTGAAATTGTCGGTGCTGTTCAACAAATGGTCGTGTTTTTCGTTTGAAGAATGAAGCCGACTCGTTTTTGGGTTCTGGATGGTGCATTTTCTATTTACCATAATAAGCCTAACTGGGATTAGGTAGGTAAAACTAAACTGATGTTAACAACATTCGCGTAAAAACAGCAGATAATGATTAATTGATTCCTGATTATTGGATGCTCATCGTCGTGACACTATCGTGGCTTCTAGCACAAGACATCACTGCTGAGATCAACAGCGTGCCCATGGCCCACTACACGCATTGAATAGCCATGCTGGTCTAGTGCATTAAGTGCAACTGGAGTGGCAACAAAAATCTTGATGTAATCTCAGCACACGCTTGGGCAGGCTTACTACAATACATGTTTGCCCTGCAGTTGCACATCTTTTGTTTCCAAGATGACGTAATAACGGAACAAGCAGATAGAAAGTTTCGTTGTGGCTTTCCGTAATTTCTCAAATATTTCTCTGTAGAGATGTTCAAACTATCGAGATAAGAGCGCAATGTCTGCCACTTTTTCGTTGAGACCATGTTTTAAGAAAAAACAGTAGGGTGATTCAGTAAAGAGAGGCTATTTGGAATATGTATATAGCAACACAACAGGATTTTTTCATCCGCACTCGTCCAGTCATCCGCACCGTGTTTGTCATCCGCACCACAAGGTTTTCTTATCCGCACCAGTGCGTACCGTCGCACAGGTTGAAAAGCACTGAGTTAGTCAATATTGATCTGAACAGAACTCTTCTGTTACAGCGAAACAATTGCGTAATTCCATAGTTGAGATTTCAAACGTAAGATGGCTTCACCGAACTAGGAAAGAGTTTCACTGTCAGAGGAACGTCGTCGAGATCATGCAGTGGAAAGGAGTTCGGGGAAATCAAAAGCAAAGTGAAATTTAAATTAGCTTTGGTCAATTTTTGGGTGATTTATTGTGGATTTTAAAATAAAAATAGACTATTGAAGACATAAAAAATTTAAATTTGCCAAAATCCTCAATGTATTAACAATGGGTGACTTCCCTCTTTAGGAGATCCTGATTTGAAGAAGAAATCGTTGCTTTTACTCATTGACTATTCATTACTTACAACCGCCCGAAGTATTTCTACATTCGTCATATATCAAGTATCCTGCCGATTCCAGTTCTGTGCGGACTTCAGCGGTCACTTCGCACGTTTGCTGTTGTGCAAACACATCCATGTCCGTTGAATAAAAATAAGAAAGAAATGCTCCGTAACTCTTTTGTTCTAAAATTGAATGCAGATATAGTTAGCTTCTAGACCTCAAATAGTCTTAGGATGATCACTAGGACTGCAACCAGAGGGCGGAAAACGGGCAATTTCCCCCCCCCGGAATTTTTCAAAAACATGTTTATTTGTTAGGTACAACATCAGGTTAAAATCATTTTTCCCCATCAGCTGGTTGCGGCACTGATGATTACGAATGAGGTGATAAATTTTAAGTTTTCATCAACTTTAAAAACGCTATGTTCGGAAATGGTTTCTACACGTAAAATCCAACTCCACTGAGCCATTTTCGTACAAACATCTATCGAACAGCCCCAGCGGCTCATTTAAACTACGGAGGCATTGCCAACTCCGGCCAGGACCAGACGTGTCACGAAGTTTTAAAAGTTCGTAACCCCTTTCGATTTGTGGGAGAACCGATTACAAAGGGGACTGGGTGGAAAAACGGGTTCGTCACTGGAGACGACGGGTTCGTCGGTTGAGCGCTACGCCACCCGTTTTTCATTCATACCAGTTTATAATGTTCTATAAATATGATAAAGAGCAAGTGAACAATAGACACAAGAAAACGTTTCGGAAAGTTTTAGATCTAGGACCTAGTGCGTGAACGAATATAGCTTAGGATTTTACTATTGTTGGTCTGAAATGTGAATCGAGATTGACGCGAAAATGTTCCAAAACCGACCTGTACAGAATGCTTTTTCAAATGATGCCGTCCCACGTTTCTACGATGTCAAACGTGCTTTATATATTTATCAAGTATACTGGCTTATTTTGTTTTCACATGTTTTCGACGCAAATGCTATCACAATACACGAAATCATGCAAGAGATGACAAAAATCCCTTCAAGTTACTTTTACTTAAATACTGGCAAAGGCTCAAAGACTCTAAAAGAAAAAACGTTTTGCAACCACTTGCTGTTCTCTGCTATCTATCTTTTAAAAGCTTCATCGAAAACAGTTTAATGGGTGCTCGAAGAACTTAAAGCTTACATGAAATAGCATATCAGTTTAGATATGTTTGTCTGAAGCATGTAGTGCCGGAATGATAACGTCATTGCGTAAAGAAATACATGAAAGTGTCGCACATGGGCGTCGGAAAGGGCGAGCAGGGGGGGCCCTGGATTTTGAAATTATTAGCAAAAAAAGGATATTTTTTCAATTTCGAGGAGTAAAAACCAAATTTCACTACTTTTGGGCCCCCCTGGAAAATATTTTGGGAAAATCCCCTACTGGCCCTCCCTGGAAAAAATCCTCCCGACGCCCATGGTAACGCAAATATATGAACAAAGAACAAGATATTCACACTTACCTTTCTCATAAGCTCCACACCATTTCTTTGCATATGCAGACAGGTAGAAACGCAGGAAGTACAGGGTGATAGCGGCAAAGATTATCAGAACCACAAAACCAATGCAGGTTGCGACAACAACCACTTTGCTTTGTAGTTTCGTTTTTGTATTTATCTTCACTAGAATATGACCATAGCTTTGATTTTCTGAAGCCTTTGTGATCGTAATGGTGTAGTTGCCCAAATCAGTCATCTGGACATTTCTTTGTGCAAAAAGGCGGTACTTAATTATTATTTAATTTTCGAGGGTACAAATTGAGAAATTCTCTGATTAACTCACCGTATTTTCAATTTCATCGTAACTGTGGCTGGAGATCGTTCTCTTTCTTCATGGGTGATTGGATTTTTAATGCATTTCGAGAATTTGTTGATTTCGCTGAAAAGAATAAACCGCCATTTCGAAACGAATGTTCTGTTTTTTTGTCTTTATATTGAAATAACCTTGGTTTAGTTTGACGTTACTGCACAAAATGCTTCAAAAGCGGGTACAAATCTAATTGAATCTGTTTCTTGAGTAAAAGATGGAAACGTTTCCTCAACTCAAGAGGGTTCATGATCATAAACAAGTATAGAAAACTAGCCAATAATATAGGTATATCTTAGCATAAGTGATAAAAACAACAATATAAAACTAGTGAAGAAGAGAAGTAAAACTGTTAAAGACAACACATGAAAGTCAGTTATTTTTAGTCAATAACAATGATGAGGCATAAATGAATCTTCTTTGGAGGTGGAACTCGC
>JGI24158J21664_10012463_pt1 | contig 11267 bp, 9 predicted proteins | sample Ectturendosymbi3_FD_21664 | JGI IMG/M metagenome (IMG submission 21664)
GCAGATCATGATCAGAATCCGACTCGGGTGACTATGTCAGATATGATACTCCGACTCCTCTTTGACTTCGAAATTTGATTTGGCAAAAATCCCCAAAATGTTAGTAAAAGTTTTCTTTGCAAAAGATTTTGAGTCTTAAATCCAACTTACTTGCAGTAGAAATTGAATTGAAACCACTAGCCAGTGTGCTATCCTTTTTCCGTGAGAAAATAATTTAAAAGATTTACAAATTTCACTTTTGCTTTCTTTATTTATTTGGTCAATAACTGTGCCTTCCTGTACAAAGGTTTAAGACGTCTACGTAAAACATTCAGAACAATTACGTTTACCAGCAGTTATGTAAAAGCTGATTTAACAGGTTGGCACCCCGCAAGCAAAAATAAATTACGATAAAATAAGACAAATTTCACGATGCTTCCCTGGGCAAGCGAACGCTACAACTCCGTTATATCTCATTGCTTGGCTACTTATCAAAATTTAGCTGAAAGTGCCTGTCACCAAGCGACCACAGCGCAATAGATCAAGATCTCAATTGCAATACTGTAGGTCAAACTCACCAATAAGCGACTCGCTACAATCAAACAAACAAGGCAATTGCTCTGTTTGTAGCAAATTAAACGCGGAGAGAACAAGTGCAGCTAGCAAGATACACTTTGATATGACCGTGACTTGTGTCTGAACCAAACACTTAAATATAAAAAGATAAATAAAACTTAATCTTAAAATTGTTCCTTCATTCAATTATTGCACTCACGTTTGATCTTTATTTGCAAAACGTGACTCCAGCTCTAATATGGTTTCAAGAAAAACAGTAAAAGTCCGGTCGGAGTTGACTCCGGATCCTCTCCATCTCTGCCACACAGTGCATCTGATTGTCGTATTTGCGCATGTGTAGCGCCATTGTGACGTGCTAAGGCAAAAGTCGATTTAGATTATTTGTAAAATTTATAGTGATTTTTGAAATGGCTGTGCAGCTAAAACCATGCTCGTTGGAAAATATGATTCTATATGAAAAAAGTCACGCATACGGTGAAAAGATCAAAAAATTTGGCCTCACCTCTGTTTCTTCCTGTCCAGGGTATAGTCAAACATTCAAAAATTTGTGGGTATGCTCGCATTATTCATTCTTTGTTTTTGAAATTTCAATACCCTTGTTCCACAAGCAGTAACTATCTGAAAATACCGGACTAGGGTTATACATGTATCTTACGCCTTCCTACGAATTTTGAAGTAAATTTTTCAAAAGGAAAAGAGTTATTTACAGTTGTTCTGCATCTTATTTTTATAAAAAAATTGCATGCGTTTTTGGCTATTAATTACTGAAGTTTGAGTGTACATAAAACCACTGAAGATAAGAAAAATTTTCTATAGCTAAAATTTTGAGGATGGTCAACTTTAAACAAAATTTATCCCCTTTTCGTTTGGGGTGCAGGAGGGAAATGCATGCATATTTTAGGAATATTTTAACGGGTTGCCCTCTTTGTATTGTGAGTCCACCATCCACCTGGAATTTACGTGAAACATTGATAAAAGTACCTTTAATCTTTTTGACATGTTTCAAAGCGAGCAACTAAGCCAAGTTATACTTGTATTTGCGGCCACTTGTGGGCGTAATTATCGCTGTTTTGGGGCACCCATTTCGAAGTCTAATCACATGAATGCGCAGCAAGCAAAGTTTTTTTTCTGCTGATGTGGTATTGGTTATACCTTCTAAGTTCTAGCTGACACACACATAAAAGAATTAAGCTTCACTCTCACTGTTTGGGGCCCAGAGGGGAAAACGTTTAGGGTTACGTCCAACAACAACTTAAGGCTATGTTGTTGGCAATGTATCCAATGAAATCAGACAGCGATTATTGAAAGAAAACCTCTCACCTGACAATAGGATCTCGAAAGATCGGTCCCTAAAAGCTGCGCACAGGAATGCTGAACTGTTTAGCGCTAGTTCCCCTCAAGGTTCTTTCGTTCATGAAGTTGCGGCTGTCTCGTCATCCCTGGAGAACGACAATTGTAAGCCAGATGAGATTCGCACGAAGTTGACTACGCCGCAATCTCTGGAAGAAATGTAGTTACTGTGGAAAGGAACGTCACCAACGCAACCAATGTCCTGCTCGCGATGTGTTTTGTTTCAGGTGCCTAAAAAGGGACATTTTTACAAGGTTTACCGTGAACCTCGTGTAGATTCCAAGAGCAAGTGTTCTACTGCTGTGCTTGTGGAAATAAAAGACGAATTCCTGAGAGATGCGCATTCTAAATTGAATATCCCTGTGTCTATCAATGGTGTCGAGGCTTCTTGCAGACACCGGGCCGGATCAATTTTGAGCCATTTAAGTGACCGCTTGTGAAACGTATGAAATTAAAACTTGAGAGAAGTGATCACTGCTTCGGATTAGCGGTCAAAGGCTGATACTCGCAAAGTTTAGGAACTTGTGAGATAAGTACAAAACTTCACCGTGAAGTATATGGCAATGTGCTCGTGACAGAAATAAAAGGTCTTCTAAGTGATGTCATTCTGTGTGAAGACTTCATGCAACGGCATGAAAAATGTGAATTTTCGTTTTGGTGGAATTCGTTTTGGTGCAACGGCATGAAAAATGTGAACATCCGTTTTGGTGGAACATTCGTTTTGGTTTTGGTGGAACATTCGTTTTGTTGGAAAGGTTTACATTGAATCTTAATGTATTACAAGCTGTTGTCACAGATGCTCCAGTCCGGCTGTTTAAACACCTAAGCTCCGACTGTCATCCCACCGCCACAAAGCAAAGGCGGTATTCGAATGCTTTTCCACGGTTCATTTCTACGGAAGTAAAGCGTGTTTTTGACGAAGACTTTGTCGAGGCGAGTACCTCTCCTTGGCATGCGTAGCCTCTGATAGTAACTCAAGAGAACCATAAAAAGCGCATGGTAATTGATTACAGCCAAACCATCAACAAGTTCACGCAACTTGACGCTTATCCTTTGACCCACATGCTGGATGTTTTAATTTGAACAGTGCTGCTCAATGTCAGATTTATTGAACTCTGGATTTGACTGGCGCATATCATCAAAAAGAGTTGCCTCCAGCTGACCGAATAAAACTGTATTTTACAAGGGTTAGGTCTAGCCTAATGGGCCATAGTTACAGAAGTATTTAGCCTAATATTGTGCACTTAGTCTAACAAGACATCATGAGATATGCCACTAGGTTTACATCAGCACTAAGCTAACCTACTATAACTACAGGGTAAAACAATGTTTTCTGTTTGTAAAAAAGTAACAGTTTAAAGCAGGGGTTTTTGTCTCAATACCCCTTCCCACAGTGGGTATTGAGATTAGATTTTGGGGATATTGCGCATTTTGTTTCAAAATAAAAATGTATTGTACAGTGACACCTCATTTTAACAATGATCACCAAATTCCAAGAACTGCCATCGTGAAACAGAAATAATATCCTACGTTGAAACCATAAAGGAGATAAATACGCCCAAATTGGGCCCAACTTTTTCAACTTCCTTGTCCATTGTCGGAAGTTTTTGTTCGACCTGATTGCAGGGGTATTGAGGCATAAAGTCTAGTACCACTGATTAGAGGATTTGATGAACAAAACATATAGTAAAAACTATTTAACCATTTTTTACATTCCTTAACAATTACAAACCATAATACCAGCGGAACAACACCAAGCCTTGACGGACATTTTCATACTTTCCACTTGCGCATTCCAAACATACTTTTGGACAACGGCTTTGAAATCTAACTGACATGCAAACATTTTGATCATTTTTTATCTATCCTTAACAAAGGAAAAGTATTTTTACCCATCCAACAGGGCCTAGATATAATTTGTTGAAAATGGATCTGACTGAGTAAGCTTCTTTAAGTCACGAAATGGCTGAAAAAACGATATATTGAAAGTAAGGAAGTATTTATGATATAAACAAGAAATATAAAAAGAGAACAAAGGACACAAAGACGCCATTTTCTCAAACATTTCAAATGCAAAAGTGCATTTTTAATTATGACATAAAGTATGTCCAATTCCCCGTCTAAAGGTATTTTCGTCAGCTTTTTCGTGACTGATGTCCAGAAGTGATGCTGAGCCAAAAATGGATGGATAGGATCTCAACGGCAGAAAATAAACCCATTTCTACTCAAAAGACCGAAGGGTGGACTTTTTAGGCTTTCATAGTTAGTTTCACTGCTTGTAAGTTTTCAAAAACAAAGAAGGTTTGAAAATGCATGCAGGTAAGCGTGGTACCAAATGCTAAACAACGAAAAAAATGACAAAAGTAAACAAACCAAAAAAACGAAAAAAGTATTTTTTTTCAAAAATTTTAAAAGCAAGGGTATTTTTTTCGACAGAAAGTACATCAAAATTGCATGCAAAGATGCGTTCGTCGTCTTTTCACAGCAAATGGTTTGTGAGTTATACCCGAAAATAACGTTATACTCAATCACAATGGTGGCTCGTGCAAATCTTCAAAGGGTTAGCAACAATAACGCAACATAAGTAAAAGCTATTTCTGCTCGTCAAATCTTTGTAGATGAACATTGGTTTACTTCACCTAACCTTGGCTGATGTTTGTCCTACCTGATTCGTGACGATTAGAAAAAACAGGACTCGCAACTTGGCTTTTTTTGGCGTTTCTTCATGTACAATTAATCACTCAGCAAAAGTAGTTACGCTAACAATAAAAAACAGCTGTTGATTTTAGAGGTTTTCTAGCATCGCAATTTTTATCAATCTGATATGTACTAACAAAGTCATTTGCCACAGGAGGTAGACGCATCTTTTTGAAAAAATAATAACATGACATTTTTTTTATCTACGGAAACATTTACCACCAACGGGTGGCCAGGAGTCAGATAAGCATTCAAAGTTTTCTGGAGAAAAGTTATTTGATAATATTTTTGCTACGCTGTGTAGCATCTTACGAAATTCCAGAAAAGCGGACAGCTACTCAGTCCCGCCGCCACGGGGGGCTTTGGTGGGCTTAGCCCCCCCAAACAAAGTACTAAGCCCCCCCAAATCGAAATATGAAACACTATAAATCATTGGAGGTTTTATTAAATTTTCAATATCAAGCCCCCCGGCACAAACGCAAATCCCCCCACACGAACGTAAAGCCCCCCTAGTGAAGACTTCCTGGCGACGGTTCTGCAGCTACTTCCAAGCACACGATGGCTGGCAGCAGACCAGTGATATCAAGAGGTCATATACCAGAGAAAGTGATTTCACATTATACGCTCTTTACTGCCACCACGAAAGCAATTCAGCCTACGTCATGTGGCCAACGTGGCACGCTGTAGATTAATAAATGGCACGCGAACAAATAAAATGTCCAGGTTTGGCTGTTGAGCCTTCGATAAATTAACCTGCCACGCAGCGAGCAATTAGGCTTAGGTGAAAAGGCGATTTTTCTATTTGGCGCTAATCATGATAATTCGCGTTTATGCCGTTGTAATTCAAAATAGCAATTTCTGCACACGTTGCTTACTGTTGTCAGAATGCAGGGACAAAGTAACAAAGTAGCTTACTGCAGTGTTGCTGTCTGATTTGACAATATTTTTTTACAAGGAAGTTGGTTTAAAATGCCATCAATTATTTTGAACATGGCATGGATCAAGACTAAGTTATACCAAAAACTTTGACACGCATCCCCAAGTGATTGTCCCTGCTTTAAAATGTAACCAAAATTTTTCCTTTTTGTTTACATTGTTGTCATGACCACTTATTTGAAGCCGGAATGCGTTCAACTTGGGATTAAAGGCGCCACAGATGTAAGTCTATTTGGTTGATCAAAATATATACGGTAGCCTAGCTTGTGTTTAGAATTTCACCGAAGCTTGGAATATGGAGTTATGCTGTTTGTTCTTGAGCAAGCCACTTCGTATTATAAACACTGCCTGTAAGTTTCAACATATTCAAGCAAGCAGCAAATTTATGGAATACTATCGCGAGACATTTTTATCCTAACAATTACTGCTGCAGTCTGCATGTTGGAAACAATGCAGCTAAGCGCTGATTGGGCATATTGCGATGCCCTGTGTTTAAAGATAGGGGTGCGTGTTAAAGGAGTTAAAACAACTGTGCAAAAAACTTTAAATAACGTTCTAACACCGTTAATTGCAGTTGCACTTTCTAGGAAACCATAATTTGTTGGAATAGTTAGCTGCAAACTATCTTGGTATGCAAGAGGATCTGGATATGGAAATTACGCACGCATAGGGTAGGCTACTCCAGGAGAATTCCATGTGATTTTTCGGTTTTGATGCACAGCTCATGCAGACGGATATTGCTACTATTTCCCATGATCATGGCTTTGTGAGTTTGCATTTTCAGTGCTATTGTGACAAGCGCGTAGCCAGAAATTTTGATGGGGCTGCAAACAACAACAGGGTCTCAACATTTAAATATTTAATTCACCCTTTTTTTAAACCTTCATCCATAAAATGTGCCTTTTCCTGGCATGTTTTTTCTGAATAAATATATTCACATTTAAGCCGGCAAATAGAAAGTCTGCTTTCATGAACAAGTTTCAAAAGTTTGTTTTTAGTCGGGTTTCAAGCTTTTACTTGGGGTGAAAGCCACCATTTGCTCGTAAAACTTTTTTGCGAAAGCGATTGTGAAAATATCGATGCTATAAATGCATGTTCTGCATTAAGCTTTGCTTTTTGCAGTCAACATTGCAGTTGAGCATGAAATTATAGTGGCCGACATCCGTCATTATGATAGCCATTTTTATATTTACACGCTGTTCATGTACACCAACACACGCTCGATCGAAGCCGAGCAGCGACTTTTCTCTACGACACCTATTCCCGAAGTAGGTCTCTGCAAAACTAACGCTCATGTAAGAGTAGGATTGTATCCAATTCTTTAGTAACTGTTTGACGTATGCAGTTGATAAACGCAAAGGGTTTAGTCCCACAACGCCTTTGAAATATGCTTGAATAGCATTTTTGTATGCTACATGCACCACGCAGGATTGCCAAAAACTATTCGGTATTTACCCAATTATTTAGAGTTGACAATATAAGTCACAAAACGATTTTGTAAGTTGGGAAACGTTATAGATACCCTTTAAACAAACTTGCATATGGTTGACCCACTCAGTCTGCACAAAGTGTGGAAATTATTGTTCATTTGCGAAAACGAAGCCACAATTATTATTATCAACACGGCTCTGCACTAAAGTTAAGAAATACTTTTCGCCGCAGCTTAACACAACCATGGACGTCCGCAGGGGGGCTGGCAAAAGGGGCATTTGCCCCCCTGGAATTTGGGACTAAGAACCAAAATTTTGTAGAAGACCTGAAGTCAGAAGCTTTAATTCCGATGAATGGATTTAATTCTTGCATTGACAGTTTATTTGCCGGTATGCGCTCACACCGCACAAGAGCCAGGTTCAGTGCTTGGTGTCATGCAGTTGTGAGGTTTCAGTTCACTCGTGTCCACTCATTTTCCTGCAGAGGCTGGTTGCGAAACTGGCAAGCGGATTGTTTTATCGTCGGTCTTTATTGCGTAACAATAACATGGCAACAAATCTTCAAAGGTTCAGTTCAGGTTACGGTAGTAGGCGTTTTGCCCACTGGTGCCACTCCTAGTGTTTTTCCACTAGATCTAGTGTTTTTGCATTTAATCTAGTGTTCTAGTGGTTTTTCATAGCTATCTAGTGTTTTTTATGAGTGAGCGGAATGGAATCAGTTACACAAAATTTATGTAATTTTCTCTGTAATTGCGACTTTCTGATTTTGTGGTATTTCATTACAAAAGAATATATTATCTGTTTTGCGTTAAGCCGCTACGAAGTCAAGTCAGTGTGGTCATCTATTGAAAGTTTTAATGACCTGTACAAACAAACACAAGCGTTGCTGCTATCTCCCGTTTTCTTTGTCTCTGGTTTGCAATGGGGTGCGCAGTGCCTTTGTTTGCATTACAACGCATTTTCAGGCCGTTTTCATTATGTGCACGTTTGCATTTTTGATTTTGCAGCTAACTTCCATTGAATTACTTAGAAGACTATTCAATAGTGTTTAGTAATAAAACTTAGTATTGTCTTTTTCCCCTGTGGTAATTTACCATGTGTAAAGGTGTTGCACTTCAAGTGATACTGAAAGATTTTAAGACGTGAAAGAATAATCGTTTGCATGTGTGTGTGTGTTGTTTCTATGGACCATCTGGTCTGAATCAAATAACTAAACACATGATGCTAATCAAACACCCGCCTGTTCTAAACAACAATAATTTTCTTATTTTTGATGGATATAATGTTAATCAAACACCCGCCTGTTCTTGAAAACAACACCAATTTTCTGATAATCTGACAAATTTGTCACATATTCCTAATCAAGTGTTTTTTGTGAATATAGTGTTTTTTATCAATGAAATCTAGTACTTTTCCGTAACAACAGAGTTGGCAACACTGGTTTGCCATATGTGACTGTCGAACGCACTAACGCAGAGAGGTAATGCAGCAATACGGTGACTGCTGACAGCGAAAAGGCACGTAGTTTTATGCTGTGTGATAAAAAGCACGGGTGAATCAAAATCTGTAGTATTGCTTCAACAAGTTTGAAAAATCCATTGTTAGTGTGAGACTGTGAATGTGAACAATGTGCCTGAACTCAATGAAAAGCTTAATCAAACTGCTCTTATGCACGCGTCTTTTAACCAGCTCCAGCGTAAAAATGGAATGTTTGTGCCAGGGGGAAACTTATCTGAAACGGGCCCACTTGCCACTGCAGGTAATCCACTAACCAACATGTAGAAAAAACTTGAGGAAAGATGGTGAATCCGGATGTGGATGGCTATACTAACCCTGCATCACCGGAAAATACTCAAATAACAATCTACTAAAAAACAAAAGAATATTAAAACCGAATATAAGCTAAGTGGGGGGCAAGTCTTTACATTTAGCTTGCCAGGGGGTGCGATTTGCCTCTCTGGCCCCCGTTAGTTACAGTGTTACACCACTGCTTTTCACAGAGTAAAAAAGTGCGTGACTTATTATAATAAGTCTGCGCAGGCTTGTGGGAAAACATCTTAATCGTTAAAGGTTTATTTCTGACATCTGAGCAAGTACCGAGTACAAAGCTACATTTGCTGTGGCGACCTTTCATAATTCATTGCTCAACGTTTTTAAAGCCTGTGTGGTATTCTAACTATAGTAATTTGTCCGATAGTCCTGTCAACATAGTTTACTTGCCCGGTTTGTGTATGATGAGCTTTATGTGTGATGAGTGTTTCCGTGAAAAAAATCAGCAAAGACAAGCAAGGTTTTATTGAAAGGGTGATTGATCGCTTTGGACGAGATCCCAGCCGTTTGCAGCTCGTTTCTGAGTGACGCTGATAAGTCTTGCTAGGTAAAATAAAGTCATACTGTAATTTGTGGTTTCGTTTTTTGTGACTATTGCCATAACATGGGCATTTTCTTCATGGTTTAGTCGTGTAGAATTGGTAAAGCGTTTCGTGAACGTGCATTTGCACTGCATCGTCAGCAACCTGAAAAGGATCAGCAAAATCTTGGCGTTGCCCTCCCCTGAAAAAATTTCTGCGAATGCCCATGAACGCAACGATAGGTTAGTTGATCTAGCTCAGTGGTTCCTAAACAAAGGTGGAGAAGGGTCTAAAATTGGTCGCGCAGAGGCAAACCAAACTGGAGCTCAGTATTTTCAACGTTACGTCTACTTCTCTGTGTCCGCCTATAGCATATAGGCACTCGAGAAGAAGGTAAGTGGTTAACATTAAGAATGTACTTAGCGACTTGTTACCAAAAATAATCCACACAATCGTTATTTTATCATGCGCTTTTTGACGTTTAGGTCGCGAGGTCTTCAAACTCAAATGTGGGTGGAACTCAAAGGAGTTTGGGATCCGCTGATCTAGCCATGCTGTAGTAAGTGTTTGAAGTCTTTTTTAAATCCATTGTGTAAAAATGCCAAAATCCAATCGACTGGGAATAAATTCGATTTCATTTCATTTTAGTCACATGGGTTTTGTCGAGAAAACATTTTGCTAGTTATCTGTAAGTAATGGCAGTGCGAATACCCTCAGCATTTACAAAATGAAAAACATCTTCCTCCTCATGGGCGTCGGAAGGTGGGACAGGGGGCCTTGCCTTCCTGGAGTTTGAAATTTGACATTTTTCTATTAGATTTTTAGCAAAAAAAGTCGTTTTCTTAGTTTTGAAAAGGAAAAATTAAATTACACCATTTTTGTCTTCCCCTTGAAATGATTTTTATGGTTGGTTCTAGAAAAATCCGCTAATGGCCTCCCCTCTGGTAAAAATCCTTCTGACGCCGACGATCCTAATTATGGTAGATTTTGGTGCTGACTCTTCCCGTAGCAGCTGAATGATTTCAAATTTACTGTAGGATAGGGTGGAAAGTAATGTCAGATGAAAGCTGAAATACTTTCAGACTATGGACAGGTCGGACTTTCATTACTTGGACAAAACTGTGTTTTAACTCGCCGGCAAGTTAATGTGAAATCATTAATGAAAACGTCAAGGGTCCACATAACTGTGATTGAACCGTTACAAGACATGTATACTCATCACAAATAAATATCTAAAGTGAATGCTATTGTTGATAAACTGTGTCTACGGCCTAATTGGATAGCTAATGAAAGAGACTAAAACTGAATCGTTTCTGAGAGTTTGAATTTCAAGACACACAAAACATATATCACCGACATATATTCACGCATTTAGTTTTAAAATTGAATAAAAACAAAAATCTATGATGTTTGTTTAAGGCTATTGCTGATGCTGCTGACAAGGTAAGTTATACAGTATTTCTAGCACGTCAGAGTTATCAAAGAGGAATTTTTGCGATAGACTTGAATGAAGTTTACATCACCCATGGTTGGGATACGCAAAGCTGGTGCAACAGAAACAGCTGCGAAAAGCGTTACTCCATGTTTTTACTTTCGGTTAGTGATTACAAACGCTTAGATATAAGTTTGTATTTCATAATCACCAACTTCCACACGGAGCTTAAACCTCAGGCAAAATCAGCCATGGCATGATCTCTCCAGCATTTACAATATACACAACATTCGCATAATCATGGACAATATTATTGGTAAACCATACTGCATTTAGGTCCGGCCTTAAGCCTGTGCAACCGATGCAGCTGCGTTGGGCCCCGCGCCATGGTGTTTGGGTAGATTGTTCATTTTTTCCAGATACACCTTGCGCTTGAGAATTCAGTAGAAACGCCTTATAAATTTCATTGTTAACAAAGAACGCTCTCGTCAGAACTAGCGAATTTCCTCTCGCACG
>JGI24158J21664_10012466_pt1 | contig 11265 bp, 8 predicted proteins | sample Ectturendosymbi3_FD_21664 | JGI IMG/M metagenome (IMG submission 21664)
ATTTTTTTCAAAAATAAATATCCAAATCCAATCCTGATCCAAAAAAATCGCAAGTATCCTGCAGGATATCCAATCCTGATCCTGTCCATGCTCGCCTCTGTTGCGTACATGCCGCTTGGGCTTTCCGATTGCAACAATAATGCTGGCATGTTTGGGAATAGCCTGAAGTAAACAGCATTTCTGTTGGGTTGGATTAAACTGCATTCTTGTTGTTGCATTGTAAAGGTAGGCTATATAAATGTTGTCTTGTGCATTTCATTAAAAATATCAAATTGTGAATACCGCTTAAAAGAAGACATAGAGCAGAGGTAAAACTTCCAGTAACTGATGTATACACAAAATAAAATAAATATTCCTTTGATACAGCAGTTGAGTATTGAGTCTGTGCCAGCCTGAACAAAGCCTTCAGTCTGCCACTCTCATGCTGACTAACCTGCAGTAAATTTTTGCTGTGCCAATTAAAGCAAGAGAATACAAACATAATGTTAATGTAACAAATAGCCTATCAGAGAAGGTTCAAATTTGTTGAAAGTTATTATCCCCATCCCATAAAAACTGAAAAATATCACTCCGGCTCCGGTTTTCATTCAAAATTCCAACTTTGGTTCCTGTTCTGGCTCTTGCAAAAAAGCAGACTCCGGCTGGAGTCCACTCCGGTGTGAAGGGAAATTTCTGACTTGAGAAATTTCTGAATTCACGACATGTACGCATGCACAGAGTAATATTCTACATATCACATATGCTGAGAAAACTGATGATTAGGGCTTAGGGATTTGTTTTTAGGTAAGTGTGTCGGGTTAGGCTTTGGATAAGGGTGAGAAACAGAAAAATAATTGAGGCCAAAGACTAAGTCCAAAAATTTTCAGTGGTTGAAGTTGTTCCCGTGCTATATCTTGTTGTGGACCTGACATCTAACCAAAATGTTTTAATTTACACAACACACATCAAAAAAAGTAATTGCCAAACTCCATTTCTTTATTCTGCGAAGCAACATAACAGACAAACAATAACCGGTCAGAAATTTCGAAGAGGTCAGAAATTTCGCTTGACACCGGCACTCCGGTTTTTTGATCACCTCTGATGCAAAGCAATCTCGAAGCTGGGAAACAACCTTTCTGGTGACGTATACAGTGCCAGTTGGTAGTTTTTCATGCCACGCACAAAGGCAAGGTGAAGTTAGGTGCATCAGAGTGATGCAGTCTGTTCAAACCTGTTTGAATTTTTGACTTCGTAGCGAACAGGAACTTACGGATTAACTGGAAGGTTTTAGTTCAGTGCGAATCATTTTCAGCTTATTCATAGGTGATGTTGGTTTATGGTTACTGCAATAGGTGTGGTGCTAAAAACTTAACAGGTGTGTTGTTGTAGCGTATTTATTTTTACCGTGTTTGGTTCCTCGATTGATAATAACTTTCTTATTATCTTATTAAATAATAACTTATTGTCTTATTAAATAAGACCTACCCGATAATAGGACCTTGCATGATTTTTAGGATGATTTTCATACAAGCTCTACCCTTAAAATAAGCCTTGGTTGATTGGTGACTACAAAACTTCCCTAATCTAAGTCAAGTGAAAACTCCGCTGGAATTTTGGAAACCGATGACCTGCAAAACATTCCAAAGGATTATGATATGATTGTTTTTGAATACATTGTTGTCAAGGAGTTTCTGAATAAAAAACATGTTATGATAAGTAAATGTGCGTAGTTTTTCATAATTTCGGTTTATTTAGAAATCTCCTAAATTTTGCTTTGTAACTTCATTTTTTGATATATCACAATAAGACATCCCCCAAAAATAAGCCCTAGTGATCATTGACCCCCATTGGTCTCCCCTCTGTCCTTGAGTCCGTTGGCCTGACGAAAGATAGAAGGCCCGATGGTCTGACCCTGAACCCCTGGTGCAGAGGCAGGAGCCTTGTATGGGACGTGACAGTTGTGGACACCTTTGCAGAAAGTCACTACATAGTCAGGGCCGCTATGCCAGGCAGTGTAGCAACTGATGCTGAGACCGACAAATGCCAGAAATATAATGACTTTCTTGACAATTACTACTTTCAACCAACCAGTTGCAATCGAAACCACTGGTGTGTACGGCAAGTCCACTGCCCCCTTTTTAAGCTGTGTTGCACAGAAACTCGTTGACATTTCAGGCGACATCAGGGAGCGATAGTGGCTCCACCAGCGCCTGTCTCTGGCCGTGGTCAGAGGGAACACCGCCAGCATATTATTGGCCTGTGTGCAAGCTTGATCTGACCTTAGCCACCCTCAGTGCATTAACCAGTGTTCCTGCCCGTCACTTGCCTCTCTTCAATGTATAGCCATCGCCTTCCGAATGTCTGTGTTCTTCAGTATGTTATTTATGCTTTGTGTAAAGCCTCTGTGCAGTATTGTTTTGCTCCCCTTTTCAGCCATCCTGACTAACCTCATTTTGTTTATTTTTCATGTACCCAACACTACTGTAAAACCTTTTTGTAATCTCAAATCTGTCTTTGCTTATTTGTGTCTGCTCAACCCCATTTGGGGGTGCTATGTGCCTGGTCAAACACACAGACAATCGCAGTACTCCATCATGACCTGTATATCTTTACTGTGTTTTTCTTTTTGGTTATGTGTGGAGAAAAAAAATTTACTGATCTTCCATTAAATATTGTGTAGTGTAAATTTCGAAGTGAAAATTAATATACTATTACTATAGGCCCTGTCTTATAATCGGGAGAACACGGTATGGTGTTCTGTGCAAGCAAGTGCAGTCCCTTTCCTTTTGAACAGCTAATGTGAATCATAACATTGTTACCAGTACATAGGTACAGTATATAACATAGGCCTGAGTGTTTCTTAGGTCATTTTTCAGTCATAGNCAAAATTATATTTGAAATGACTGAAAAAAATNAACTCAATTCTTTCACGGTCAGCAGATTGTCTGAAAAGATAGACTAGTGAATACTGTTATGGCGAGTTTTAATAAAACTGTGAAACAATTTCTTAAAATCTCTCAGCAAAAAAATGACCAAAATGTCTCAGCAAAAGAAAAACAAAGCAAACAAGATAGAAGCTACTACTGTACTCTGCATATGATTCTACTTCTTGGGATAGTTAGATACAACCCTCAGTCGCCTACTGTACCTTTGTTGTTGCATAAATCTCATTTTTTGGGGTTCAAGTAAATTGGCTCATGTGGCCTACTGCTTAGTAATGCTGCTTTGACCCATCCTTTCATTGCTGAGAATTGAATCATTATGGTGCATGCAAGTGTGAACACAGTTGCAAGATATGAATATTGCATCTCATTTCAACTCTAGGTAGAAAGTCAAACTCATTGGTTACCACTTTATTATTCATGCCTATAATAGCCTAGAATGTAGGCTACTAGTACTACATTAAATGATTAGGTAAACAAATGATATTTCAGGTGATTAGAAACTTCTTGCAATAAATAAAATTATGGGAGCTTGTTTGATAAATTTGCCAATTAATATGGATATGCTTCAATGTTTGATTGCTTTAGTGTAGTGTCATTGTAGGCATCAGTTGAATGCTACAAAATTACTGACTATATTTGAATTATTTCAGTTGCTTTACTAACTGCATCAAACGGCTGCATTATGCCACTGTACTTGAGATATGAATCTGAAAAATTCTACTTGGCTGATGGAAAAAAAAGACCATTCCCCTCTCTCAGGGATCCTGGTGATATCGACCTTTCTGTCATAGTTCCATCTTATAATGAAGAGACAAGATGTGAGTTGATTATCAAGACCTTAAAAACGTAGTTGAATGGTTATTTGCTAAAGTTTCACTTTTGTAAATAAACTGTATATTGCTGAGCAAGCATGTTTCACAAAGATTTAAGTTGATTACAGAAATTCAGACTGATTGTTTCATGAGCAAGGCTATTGGTAATTGTTGGCAGAGTGTTGCAGACATAACTAAAACTGTTACAAAACCATAAATAATTATTTTACTCAAGAGATTGTATCATATTGCTGAAACAAAGGCACCCTAGTGTTTTCATTTTTTTAGATGCACATCTACGGTGTTTAATAGAACTAATCATTATCTATTGTTTACAAAATTAATTTAGTTCAATGTACCTATATGCAATAAGATTCTAATGAGTTGGCATGGGCACTTTCAGACTTAACTGTCAGACAAATTTGGCAGTAGCTTTCAGTCCAGCTGGGCACAGCCAGAGCAGGATGCACTGCAGGGAAACATGGTTGTGAATCACCTAATGCATGTTGATTATGGTTCCCTTTCAAAACAGACCTGTTCATAACAGACCATTCAAAACAGACCACTTCATAACAGACCATGCTCACAACACCAGTTCATGACAGAGCACGTTCATAACAGACCATATTCACAATAGACCTGTTCATTAGACCCGTTCATAACAGACAACCTTCGTAATGGGTCTGTTATGAATGTGGTGTGTTATGAACATGGTCTGCTACAAACAGGTCTGTTATGAATGTGCTTTGTAATGAACTGGTTTGTCTGTTATGACCTGGTCTGTTATGAACGCAGTCGTTACGAACTGGTCTGTGACAAACGTGGTCTGTCATGAACTGGTCTGTTTCAAATGGTCTGTTACCAGTGGTCTGTTATGAGCAGGTCTGTTTTGAACAGATACTGTTGATGATGTATCTGTGTTTCACCCACATTAAGTTGCCCATTTTGTCAGAAGATTTGTTGCATAGACACAACTTGTATGCCCTTTTCAATTTGTAGGTGGCACAATTGCACATGTTCAACTTTTTGTCTGCTCACTTTATATGTCTGATGCTTTTCACAAATCTGCATTTTTTGCCCATTGTGTAACATTTCTCTATGATGATGACTGTCAATCATGTCTAGTTTCAGTGATGGTTGTACTTGTATACCAACCAACTTCTACCTTGTGAAGTATTGTGTATAAGCATCTATGTACCCTTATGTTCTTTTAACTAATGTAATATTGACTTTGTGTTTGAGACAAACACATAAAATAAATGAAATGAAACGTGCAGCCTAATAAAACTGATGTAAAAAAAGATCCATACTCGAAAATGTTTCAGGTACATTGCTCCCAAATCTTTACAACTTCTCTTTGCTTCATTTTTCATGTTTGTAATGATGGAAACACTGTTGTTTGGTCTAAATACTTTGAACCAGATTTGGTTTGTGGAAGGCAGTTGTGTCATAATGTTCAGTGCTTAGCAACAAAGCTTTGTTTCATAGTTTTAATAACCAAAAAACAAGATATAACCAAGATAAAGACGTGTATGAATGATATTCTGACTGAAATATTTTACTGTGTTCTGTCAAAACAGTGGTGAATACTTGGAAGTATTTGAGTGCAGCATTTGTTTTTTGGAACTTATTGAAAAGTTTTTGTTGACCTTCACATATCTTTAAGATGCTTCAAAAGATGGTGTAATACTTTATTTAAAATACCAAACTGCAAGTGCTTGACGTTGATGATTTTATAAGAAAAAATTATGCGTTTATTTAACTTACTTTCTGTCTGATGCAATTGGAATAGTCCATTTTCTTAAACAATGTGGAACTGATATGTTTTTGTCCTTGTTTGAAACCCAATACTAGCTACTGACTATTTCATTAAGCAATAAGTTGTTTTGTTTATTGTGGCATTGGAGCACCATTAACTGTTGTCAGGACCATGTCAGAAGCTTTGAAAAAAGTTTTGAGTTTATCCACAGTAACATACAAACAAGATAAAGTTTGCCATGCAAAATCAAGTAGATGACTTACTCTAACTTTTTGAAATAGTATTGCTTGCAGGAACCAGGCTTAATTTTGTTCAAAGATGGAAATTACTAATTGCTTCATACAACTGTGGTCTTTTACCTTGCCTGTATTTTAGTTTGCTTTTGACTGTGATGTGTTGACATGGTATTATTTAACATTGCAGTGCCCATCATGCTTGATGAAACAATCGAATTCCTGGAAAAAAGACAAACCAGAAAGGCAAATTATAAATATGAAGTGATTGTTGTTGATGATGGAAGCTCTGACAATACATCAAAGGTAGCCAAGCTTGAAGACTACTTTGTCTAAATCAGTGGTTCTTAATTATTTTTGCCCCGTGGACCATCTTTTCAAAAAAATATCCAAGAGAACACCTTGCTATGCTGACTGTCGCTGACACCTCATGAACAAGTATTGTACATTAAAGGTTACAATATTCAGGAACCTTTTTTCAAGGATATATGGAAGTGTCTGTGGGACCACTAGAAATTCTAAGTGGATCACCAGTGGTCCATGTGGACCATGTTGAAAATCACTGATCTAAATCAATCGTACACACTGCCACTGCTAGGGTTTTCATGTTGTAAGGACATTTAAATTGTTCATGACAGCGTCAGGAAATGCTGGATTGCTCTTATTTCTTCTTCTGCTGTAACACTGCGAATTTCTCAATTTGCTCTTGAAGCATGATTTTTGTTTGGTTAATAGGGGTTTTTCATTGTGTTTGACTGTTTCCATAATGCTTTTGTGTAAATTGCACTGCAAGACCTACGGTACATGACCCACTTGTTCTATTTCAGGTTGCCATGGATTACACCAAGAGATACGGTCATGAGAAAGTGAGGGTGTTGACTTTAGAGAAAAACCGTGGAAAAGGTGGAGCAGTGCGATTGGTATGTGCTTTGATATTTCCGCTGGAAGATACAGTATATGTAGGTGTGGTCGTCACTTGCAATTCATTTAAGTTACTGCAATACGCTTACGAAGTATTTGACTATGTTCTGTCAAAATTATTACAAGCATCAAACGAAGCACACTCTACTAATTGAAAGTCGACAACAAGAAGAGAGTCTTTTTTCCTTGCAGGGAATGATGAGTGCGAGAGGAAAAAACTTATTGATGGCGGATGCCGACGCGGCAACGCGTTTTTCGGACATCGAGAAAGTGGAGCAACGGCTGGCCGATATCAACACCAATGACGTAACTCATTTCTCTTCCGCTTGTCATTCTTTTCACTACGATTGAGCGACAAACAATCATTTTTCTCGCAGAATGGAATGGCCATTGCTGTTGGTTCTAGAGCCCATTTGGAAGAGGAATCTATTGCGCAGCGATCGGTTTTCCGAACCTTTCTGATGAAAGGCTTCCACTTGATAGTGTGGCTTCTTTGTGTGCGAAGCGTGCGTGACTCCCAGTGTGGATTCAAACTCTTCACGCGCCCGGCTGCATTACTTATTTTCTCCAACCTTCATGTGGAAAGATGGTGAGTTTGCTCTTGACAACCTTTTGCGTTTTACCAATCCTCTGCCTTTTGTTCCTCTTACTGAATGGTATACCTTAAAACGCTACGGCTCCTAAAAATAGCTTGTTTTAATCGCGTTGGTGTAAGCACATTGGCACATGTGACGTTTTGCAAGTGAGTTTGTTTGTTTCTTTCACACGTCATAGATAACGCAGTGTGCAGAGACTATCAGCAATACTGATTGAACAGCCAAGATTTCTTGAAAAAAGTCTAAGTGCTTGTACGCCGGTGGCCATTGCAGCGAGAAATAAATCCTCGTTTGTTTCTACTGGACTAGTTACACACACAAACACTGTAAGTTTGAAACGCATCGTTTGTAAACGGATGGGCTTCTGTGGTGTAAATTTCACAGACAATTCTTATTAATTTGCAGGAAAAAGAGTAAGTTGAATGCTACAAAAAATATGCAAAATAACGTGAAGGAATAATTATTTTATTTGCATTTTTCTGGCAAAGATGATTTCATTTTTTTAGGGCGTTTGACGTCGAAATGCTTTATTTGGCGGAACAGCTGAAGATTCCAATAGTTGAAGTTGCGGTGAAGTGGACAGAAATAGAAGGTCGGTTGTCTTTTGGTTGTTTTTTTTTGTGTGATATCTGTCCTATGTAGTGTACTTGATTCGAATCTCATCTCTTCAGGCTCGAAGATTGTTCCCGTTTTCAGCTGGCTTCAAATGGGAAAAGACATTGTTTTGATTTGGTTGCATTATTTACTTGGAATCTGGGTTCTCAAGCGATCAGTTGACTGAAAACTCAGTCTGGCCGATGTCGAAAGTGAATTACTTCGGCATTTAGATAAATTTCGCAAAGCTCCTCTGCGCTTGCCTGCAGCGCCATGTCGCCGGCTTACGCAAGCGCTGTGTGTTCTCAGCGGCTGAGTTTTGCTATCCAGAGTGAAAGTCGTCTCGTAGCGCGTTCTGATACAGCTTAGATTTCAATGCACGATGTCTCATCGTTTGTTGTTTTCTTGTTTGAGTGTGCTTTGATTGTGGACGTGCACTTTAAAATTTCTGGGGTAAACTTATTGACACACGGCCATCTATACCATCGTAAGAAAATGCTTGGTCCTTACTTGATGGTGTTGGAATGCTAAGGACACGTTGCTGACTTGGCTTTATTAGTTACAGTGCCGTATTTGCTGACGTTTAACAGCCAACGGCGTAGATCAATAGGTGTTGTCTTGTCAATCCTGCCACCCCATCAAGGGTGGAGAAGTACGTCTGCAGAGTTCCAACGAGTGCAATGCGGCTGTGTGATTGTATCTATTATAGTGCATGGTTAATCATTCGTGGAAAAAATTTTGCTTAAGACTATTTCTTCATAATAGTTCTTGTCAAGTTGCATCCGATCTGTTTTATCTTGCAATTAAATCTGTTATGTTACGAAGCAAATGGTTTAACCTTGCTGAAATTGAAGAAAAAGTTTTTTTTCCGCTAATTGGCGACAAGCTTGCAACTTCCATCCTCAAACATTTGTTTATTTTTGCCAATAATGTTGCTTTCTGGTAAAAACGGCGTTGTCCGCTGCTGTCATACTTCTTGAAGTTATACTCACCAACAGGCTATTGGTTTCAAGTAAGGCCGCAGATGATTTCATAGAATGCACTTTTGTGAATAGACAAGATGCGAAGCATAAACTAAAACCAATTCGTCTTGCGTACTGTCTCAGTTGAAAGTGTATCCAAGCGCTTTTGGGGGTTTCTGATTTCCTCTGTCAACCTATTTTTCATATTTCATAGCAAGAAATAATTCTACCAGGCGTTGGTTTAGGAGCGTGCTTAGTGCTTGGCGTCATACTCGCGCGAAGATTCATCAAAAGACTTTAAAGCGAAGAATATGCCCTCGTGGCGTGTATGAACGCGAAGCACGACACTGACATCCAAAGTTTTACAATAACATTTTGTGCTTTGGGGGGCGTTATCCCAAACAAAATATTGGTGCTCGCCAAAAAATTAAAAATTTGCGCCCCCAAAAAAATTTTGGGCTGGCTGCGCCACTGATGCGGGTTACCCTGCGTTGAAGCGTTTATTTGGTTTTTCTCGTTATCCAAATTTTGTGACGTTTATTTCTCTATCTGTCAATATGCGTCCTAAGTTTGCTCACACGTTGGCACTCAGTCACCGGACAACTGATCGCTTCCGCGCCAAGCCTCATGCTTGTTGGCCGAGGCGTAAGCGCCATGTTGTCCACGAAATTTTTTCCATGTATTTCTCACGCGTAATGCAGTCCTCGCATTGCCATCAGAAAATTTTACCTAACGCTAATGCTGAGAGGAAGCAACTCAATGAACATCACAACGAGACAAAAAGCGCCACTACTGCGTATTGACTGTCACGATGAAAACTGATTGCAATAAATATATCTTGCGTGTTTTGCGAGTTCACCGTGGAATCGGTTAAAATTCTCGAGTAACGGTTGGCATAACTTTCCTAGGAAGTCTGGGTGCAGGGTAGTCCTTAGTGCTGGCCCTTGACACCTCCCTGCTGAAACGGGGCGTTGACCTTCTTTAGTCTTTCGCTGATAGTGGCACCCATGTCAACCAAAGCCTGAAGGCACGCGCCTGTCCAGTTGTCATTTGGCAACATGTCACGAAACACTTTTCCGGACGATGCTGCATTTTACGTAGTGGTTGGATTTCATTGCGTGATTAATCACGTTTGCATTGGCGTTTTTGAAAATTTGTTGCTTTTTGTGTGACGGGAGTTGAGACGGTTTCCTAAATTTCAGTCTTACGCAAGGAATGATTAAGAAGCTTTTTACTGCAACCTCATCATCCGCTTTACGAGGCAGTTGATAATAATATATATAAGGCCATCACTTGCTTTTACTGCATTGATCAGGAGGAGATTTCCCAGCTCTAGGCTTCTTTTGTCGACCGACCGTTTTTATTGCTCTAATGTGCTTTGCTCTTTTCTCACTATGCATTAGACCTTTTTGTCAATCTTTGCGAATAATGAAGTACTCCACACATGTGCCTGTTGTGTTTCGGAGATCTCGGTCAGGACCGATTTGGTCATAGACTCAGGCTCATGTGCATGCAAGTCGAGATAAAAATCAGCCGTTTCCTTTGATCGTTAATGGCAATTCATTTTGACTTCGTAACGCAAAGGCTGCACAAAACTTACGCAGTGCGGCGTGGTGATTCGCCACATATAACGTTGAATTCGTAGCAGCAATAGTAGAGTCTGCCTAGTCGAGTGGGGAAAATATCTTACTGCTGTTGCGCGGAGAGTCGTCGGTTCGACTCTCTCTTTAGGTGGCTCAAGGCGACGTAGCATTGTGACTGCAACAGTGCTGAAGTTCAACATGTGGTAAAGTGTTTGTCTGAGCTGCTTGTTAATTATTTCCGTCAACCAAACGTTCTCCCGCTGTTGATTCTGGATGTTGAAGTTTTCTAATTTCGTTACGGAACATGATTGGCCTTCCTTTACGGTATCAGGACAGTACAGGTGTGCGGGTGTGCCTTTCTCGAGATCCTGCTCCAATTCAGTCCAAAAATATCAGATCCGACCTGGTGTTATTCCGATAAGTTCCCAACTTTCTGCGTCCAATACGGCACAGATCCAAAATGCTGATATTGTGCTTTAACAACACAATAGCATGCGAAATACATAAACATTTTAAATCCGATTCAAATCCCGAAATACTAGCAGATCCTGGGGATTTGTACCCGGATACAATTCGATGCACATCTCGGCAGGACAACTGCCACCTAGGATAATGCGTTTTACACATCACATACGAGATGTCAAATTCTGTTCACACTGTCCGCTTTGCAGCACGTAGAGGTGTTCTCGCGGCACGGGGGTTGAGAACCACTGTGCTATGATATTATTACTTCAACATTGTGCAGCAAAAGCGAGTTGCAATATTGCTGTCGCTCCCAGGCAGAGGTGGGCAACCGCTACTTTATAAATAGCGTCGCTACCGCTCTTTGTTAAATTTAATAGCGGCGCTACCGCAGCCGTTCCTGAATAAAAATAGTAGCG
>JGI24158J21664_10012467_pt1 | contig 11264 bp, 7 predicted proteins | sample Ectturendosymbi3_FD_21664 | JGI IMG/M metagenome (IMG submission 21664)
CCTAGGGCTGCTGCTGCTTCCACGAACCTCTTGAGAGGAAAAAAGGGTATGAAATTTAAATTTAAAACTATCTACATCAAGTGATTCTAGTTCTTCAGATTTTTGATAACGCTTAGCCCACGTACTTCAAACTTGTTCGATCGATTTATGACTGTATGAAGTGTACCTCACAACCCCAAGAAAAAATAACACATCTTGCCGTAAACCTACTTCGATGAAAACGGTGTTTGGTAAAGATCCTTATTTGCTTGCGGTTGGTACATTTTGAAACAGGATAGAAAATAAGAACCAAGCACAGCCCGAGCGAAGCGTGCAGTAAAACTTGATCCCTATGTTTATTGAACACTGTAACTTAACTCATGTACGTGGCTGGAGATTAGGGAAATATATGTTTCTTTGTCTTACCTGCATACCAGTGTGAATGGGAAGTTTCCCAGTCAAAAATGCTGCTCTTGACGGGGTGCAAACTTCTTGTGCGTAGGCTTGGTCCAGAATTACACCTTCGTTGGCTAGCCTTTCAATATTTGGGGTAAGAACAAAGTTGTTATGCCAGCTGACGTCATTCCACCCTGACAATTTATAAACCACTGGGTTACCTCAAGTGGTGATTATTATTCCACTCATTGAACCACAAAGTTCAAAACGCTAACCGTATGGAGACTGAACGCGAATGTACGACTTTTGGCTGGAAACGCGACCAGCTTTTCAAAATCTTGCTGGCAATGACTTGCACCAGGTATTTGGCAAGAAAATCATTCTCCACCAAAGAACTTACTTAGGCACACAGTTTTCGAATGATGGATGATTCGAAGCAATAAAGTACTTTGACTAAAGCTTTAATTTTAGCAGTGATTAGTGCATGTCCAAACTGTTCGTGTGGTGTATAAATGACAACAGCACGTTGTTTCAAAAAGTCATCAACATTTAACAGTGTGGCAGTGGCACCAGCACGTACTGACAATCTGAAAAAGCATCATTTCACTTGCGTGTGTGCAAAATCTAACGTCACACAAAACAACAAACTTAGTGTGAAAGGAGCTCAAGTTCACTTTGATTTCATGATCCCATTCCATTTCAAACACTTCTTTTCAGACTTGTGCAATGAAAGCAGATGCTGGGCTGCTCCTTGAAAATTTGTAGCGTTAGTCTTCGGCGGTTACTACCAGAGATTCAAGCACAAGGTTGTTAAAATCAAGACGAAAATTACGAAGTCTAACTCCAGCTTCACTTTTACGTAAGGTTCATCAACAACTATTCATATAGGCTGCCAGTGCCCTATGAACGTGTTCGAAATCACGACCGCATTTTGTTTTTCAACCTGTTCTTAATAGATTTAGCTACAACAAGATATCTGACTGATTCTAAACTTTGGTTTTATCCTACATCCGTTGCCATTAACAACCACTAAAATCAATAATGTGAAAGTTTTTGTTTAATTAGAAGATCTTTATACTCTTCGAAAAATGTACTTACCTAAGTCGTCAACCAAGACCATGACAATATGAGGTGATGCGTTACAACCTGCAAAATAGACAACGTTGACCGCAATTCTTTCTTTAGTTTCATAAGATATGTCACCAGATTGGGGGGGTTGCACAACGATAGAACGTACAGTTGTTTGTTTGCTTAACTTAATGTCAGTCCCGTCGCCGCGGGGTGCTTTGGTGGGCTTAGAACCCCAAACAAAGCTCCAAGTCCCCCCAAATTGAAATATGAAACACTATAAATCAGTGGAATGTTTGTCAAATTTTAATGTCAACCCCCCCTGCACATACGTAAAGCTCCCCCGCACAAACGTAAAGCCCCCTATTGAAGACTTTCCGGCGACGGTTCTACTTAATGTCAAGGCACAATTGCTTCGAGTTGCGTAAATGAGCTCAAAAGTATAAGTCACTACGAAAACAACAGTAGCCATAAACTTGTAACCTTGCATAAGATTTTTCAAACAACAATGAAACAATATGCTTTTTTCTATAGGAAACATCTTAGAACGAAGAGTAAAGTTCACGCATATGAAAAACTTTTTCTTGATTTGAGCCTTTTTGCAAACTGCTTATTAAGTCATGTTTGTGAAAAGATATGCTAAAAATGAATGAGTTTCTATTTGGTAACATCAACGATTTAGGGTAGCTGTGCTACAAACGACGATGAGCAAGCCTACGTAGCCATATAAAGACTGCTTTCGGTTCATTTAGACCAGATTTTCTTAACCTGTGGGCCACGGAAGGATTTTTTATGTGCCACGAGTCACGACCTAGTATAACTGAAATTGAGTACGTCTTGCAAGATGGACCTTTTAATTGAAAACTAAGGTAGCTCTTGAGATACAAACGTTATAATTAGGGCAACTAAAAGTCAATAAAGTCAATTTTTTTCTGCCTTTTCTAAAGTTTATGAAAGGCCTGCAAACCAAATTTCACGCTCAAACCATGACGGAATCCCAAGTTATTAGGTCAAAAAAAAGTCAAAATTTATCATTAGCCAAAATTTATCGTTGGGTCAACTTTTCTTGCCGCACAGTTTTTTTCTCTTTATCGATATTTTATTGAAACTACAACAACAGATTTGATATGTTTTTGCAAGTTTAGTTGCAATTCTGTAATAATAATGGGCTTGTTGCGATTACTGACGTAATAATGCTGTTTTGCTCACTACTTGATGATTGAATATTATGTACGATAGGCGTAGTAAGGCAAGAAACGTGGGGTTACAGTACTTGGATTGGTATATGCTCAATCCATTATGCATGCATAGTGTTTCAAATTTGATCTAAGGTTTGACACCATCGCCAAAGTTAAACAACCAAATTTTTTTAGTTTTGAAGCTTTGATTGCATGAATATGCTTCTGGTTATCCTCAACACCTATGGCTGAATTATTTTTCAGTTGCAAAGGCAGAAAATTTGTAGGTCAAAATAAAGTCAAAATTTGTAAATTATAAAGTCAAAATTTTGAGTTTTAGGTCAAAAAATTGCTTGGCCTAGTTATAATAAGCTCTTTTCCGTCATGTGTTAGACATTGTTGCGACATGGAGAATTCCACTTAGCCTACCACACTCTGCACAATATACGGTTGCTGAAGGTATTTTGAGGCAACGAGGCGGCTCTTGTTGCCATGAAAACGAAATGAAGTCTAGAAGTAGACTTAATGCGGAAAATGACTTGATCTATGCATTATCATGTGTTGAGCTTCGAATACCTATGCTTTCTAACAACGAAGAGACCCAACCTTCGCACTGATTGTAGCGCATGTTGTGTTATTAAGCGTTGTTTATATATTTGCTCTGTGCGTGTGCGACAGTTGTCACATTGGAGAAGTTGTACAGTGGGTGGGCCATGGACATTCTGTTCGCTTGTTAATTGGGCCATATGCTTGAAAAGGTTGAGAACCTCTGATTTAGGCTTAAGCCAAATTGAGAAAACTGATCGCTTTACCTTCTACCCTAATTTTCATAACATTTTATTTTAAAAACACAACTTAATTAGGAAGTATTAGGACCTACAAAAAGTGCTCATTTCCAAGCTCAGAAGTTCTTTTTTCGCTGTATAAACTCAAATTATATTCATCATGCGTGAAAGTCACCAAAGGGCAAATGGTAAGGAGCAATCAGATAATTTAACGTGGTTATGCTTTTGCAAGAACATACAACATGGTCACAGGTAAATCACATTCCTCTATTTTACTTTGTCCCAAGAAAACATTATGTAACGCGTGAAGAAGACTGTAACCGTAACCTAAGCTATAGTTAATTATGCAACTTCAACACCGCACAAAAACTTCTGCTGCCGTTCAAAAAAAAACGTTTACGGTAAATTCCCATCTTCCTGCAACGTTAGGAGAGAAATGTATTTAGATTTACCACAGCTGGTTTTAAAAAATAAAAATTTCATCCAAAGACGCCACTTTGAAATACGCTGTGTATAGTTGTTTGACATCTCGTTAAAGAGATTAAAAACATTAGTTTGGGAGCTGCTGGTGTTCTTGCACATAATGCAACAGATTCAACCCAATATTTTTTGCGTAATTGAGCTACGATGTTGGCAATGAGCACCATGGATTACAACTCGGGAAAAGACGACCTTTTTGGAGACATTTCAGCAAGCAATTACGTTAGCGAAAATTACACGATGCAAGCACAGATGAAAAACTTCAGTTTGTTGCTGAACATGAGCTCTGACTTCCTTTCTCTCTTGACACCTTTTAGCAGGGTGCAACATTTTCTGTGAATGTTAGTAGCGCGCAGAAATCTTTCTGTAGAGCACGCATATAAGCTTTGCCATACAGCATTCATATGCATAAAGTATAAAATGTAAAAAAACATTCGCGCACTCCAAGTTTCTGGTCGCCCGGCGCGAGTGCGTGCGCGACCGCATTTTTGCACCCCTGCCTTGATAGGACACGCACAACTTACAAATGCATTTCATGTCTGATGAAATAAACGACTTTTGAAAGTTGGTTATAAGTGTTAATCAGTGAGCTTTCGATATTTAGAATAATAGAAAACTCGGTCTGATGCAGAAGAAACGAGAACTTTAATCCAATGCATTAATACGGTAGTTTGCCAAGACGCTGCTAGCTCCAACAATATAATCAATATTTGACGAATTGCTTGCTGACGTACTTGCAAGCTTATTTTTTGGAAAAAATAACTCAAGTTTCTGCATCGGAACAGCTGCTTTCTGATGTTTGGTCTTTTCGTAAATTGTTTACCTTGTTCTATCTTTAATCCCAATACCGGGGGTCGGCAGCCTTCGGCTTTTTAACTCCTGCAAAGTGGCCTCTGGATTTGACAAAACTTGTTATTTAAAGTTGACTATTATTAGAAATGAGTTGATTACATTTTAGCCTATCTCCCTATGACGTCGCATGAAAAATGAAGCGATGTCAACGTTTGGTGGCTCCTCACCGATCCTATACGCTGGAAGATTAAGCGGAATGGCCCTTTTGTTAAAAAAGGTTACCAACCCCTAAGCTACACCTTTCAAACAAACCTCGCACACAAGCAATTGTGTTCCTGAAGCATAATCTTATGCGTACATTCTTCTTGATAACATCAGTTTCTTTATAAGGCACTCTTTTGCACACAATAGATTGGAACAAATCAAAACTTCTTGGCAAGTTTTCTTCTAACCCTTGTTTCTCTTCTAACAAATGAAGTCAGAAACTTGACGAGAGCATAGCTAAAATGTTCATGTTAACGAAGTCATTCAAATACAAAAAATGTGTTGTAATCACCTTGCAATAAGAGAAGGAGCAAAGCGCATCTGAAGAAAACATTCATCGCTAATTGTTCAATAACAACTTTAAGCAGAAAACACGTTTTTGGCTAAAACCTGAAAAAATGCAAGCACAAACAGTTTGTAAAGGCAAGAAAGTTTGTTAAGTTGCTATTGCATTTTCTGTAGCTTTACTGATAATTTCTTGTCGCAACACTGGTCCAAATGCTACATCTTATGATCAAGTACGTTGATTTCAACCGCTCTTACCACTCGTCGCAGTAGTTCCTTTCCACAGGAAGCAGTGTACACGACGCCAACCAAACTCTTAACTAGCGGAGTCAGCCATGGTCGAAGCGTAATAGCGAGGTAATTGAAGCGTAATAGCGACGCGTAAAAGCGTTATAGCGTAATAGCGACGAAGCATGATAGAAAGGTCAGTCATGATCAGATAGGGATCAGGCGCCCTCCGTCATAAACACTGAATTGCTCTATAAGTTTTCTCCGAACAACGCACAGCCCATAAAAGGTTTTGTGAGTATGTTCCTTGTGCAAACTGATATAAAAAGAAGAAAGGTATGTTATACTGGATACCGAGCTCTCAGATGACAAAGACATCCAGAGACAACTGCGATATCAAAATTGTGCAGCAAACAAGCTGCTAGCTTCTTGTTCCCGATTCAAATGCAGTTGAAATGTACATTTTTGTTCCTTCTGTACGTCCGTGTATGCATCACCACAATTATGGTGCAATTTCAGGAAGCCATGCATGCAGAGATTGCGTGTGGCCTATGATTTTGGTTGCAGGTCTCTATACAACCTGCCGTGGCGAGCAGTGTTAGTAGTCACCAGTTTCAGTACAACATTCCCACCTTTGAAGCCTTGCTAAGAAAGAAGGTGCACCTGTGTCTTGAAAGATGGAAAAAGTCTAACACCGTAATGTTGCTCGCTTTAATACAGTCAGATTGTATATATATGTCCTCATACTTTGAGCACTATCTATCGCATTTTAATTTGTGCCTGAGTGCTCGGACGTTACAGTGCTTGTTCGTTTGAGTGCGTGTCATGCCACAACACATTCGTACTTTACCTGGCCCTGGCGAGTGTTGGACTCAGTGTCCCACTCTGCCATTTGCTGCTAATCCGATGAAGGCTTTGTTTATCCAATTAAGTTGGGCTTGTGGGTAGTCACACAATGCGCTTTTAACCTTTGGTTTACTTTTTGAAGCGGAGCAAAAAATTGACTTTCAAGTGTATATGTTAACTTATTACATTTTTCACGTTTTCGTACCAACGTTCCAGTTTTTACACACTTTGCGATCTTCGCAGATGAAGTTGTACATTTTTTTATTTGTCCTGTAAATTTTTCCCGAAATCACTCACCAATATCTTTTCAACTCCGCTGTTTCTTCACTTGAAAGTTAAAAGATTTTGATGCATCTGGGTTGGTTTGGGTTGTAAAACGTATATTAGGAATCGGATGGAACTTGTCACATTCCTTAGCACTCGAAGCAAAACTCAGTAATTTCCCCTACTCAGCAAAAGATCCGTCTTCTGCGTTATACCCTTTTCGTTATAAAAAGTACGCTTTCACAAAACTAGGAACATCATCCTTATTTTCGGCTGCTCACTCAATTTCCTGCCGTTGAGCAAAAACCAAACGCTTTTCCTTGTGTAATACTTGAGTTGTGCGTACCACCTGTATGTTTCTTGTTTCACAACAATTTCTTAAGTGTGTTGATTTTCAAGATCAGTGACCAGTTCGCATAATCGGTTAACGTTACCAAAGCAAAGTTTCCGAGAGCGCCACAGCGCGTCCGATAAAACTCCGCACCGCCCCTTGTTTTCAACATAAACGTTCGGGGAAACTGCAGCAACGTGTTCTCTTTGAGATGACGGGTGACGCATTTCACGTGAAATTTGTTATCGTAAGTCTTTATGCACATGATTTAAATCGATAAACATCACTCCTCATGTTCGTTCTTTTTACTCCACACGCCAAGTTAGCGTTGACGAATATTTTGTTGGAGAGCGTGTTTGCAAATTAATTGCATATGTATAAGGCATGTTATGACACTCAAAAGAAAAGAATGAGTGACGCAGAAAAAGGAGCAACATTTGATTACCGAGGTAAGTTACAACAATGTTTTCAGGTAGGTTGAAAGGAAATACCTCTACGTAGATTTCAAACAGCAGTTTTGTCCAACGTAATATAGAAAAAAGCTTGAAAGCACTTGCAAAAAACAAACGACTATTTAACAAAAAATCGCTCTCCTTGCAAAGATGTCCACAGGCAGAACAAAAATTTGCATGAGCCGCAATGTGACCCTGATGCGAGACAAAAAATACAGTATCTGATTTCGCTGAACATTCGCGACTTGCTTCAGCAAAAACAGTCGGTGACTTCATGCGTGTGTACATCTTGAAGAAATATTAGTTGGAACAACGTTGAATGATGACAAATTTTGGCTTGTTAGTGAAGTGCCTAACAGAAGATGACTAATCCGACATGAAAATGATGAAGTAAAGCAAAGAGCATTTGAAAACAGTGTCAAAGTTTTACCGTGGTAGAAATGATTATTAGTCTAACGAAGAAATGCGCTACAGACTTACACAAAAAGCCAAGTCTGTTGATTCTTCAGGTGCTTTTGACCCCGCGAGAGGATTGTTGGTGGTCACAGTGAAATGGTGGTTTTGTTAGCTTGCCGCTTTTTACTGTACTTGGTAAAACGTGACAGGTTGTCGTGTTTTCGTGTGTCAGTTTGTTGAGCAAGTCATAATGAAAACGCAGGAAAGTTTTGCAAATGGGATGAACTCAATGGCATAACTGACTTACTTGCGCTGTTTATCACTTTTGCACCCAGAAAAAGTATCAACTACATTAAAATCATATTCACTGCGTTATTTCAACTTCACGATAAGAAAACAGCACAATCATTTTTGAAAAGCGTGTGAGGAACTTCTTTAGTAAATAAGAAAACACGGGGAATTTTACAAACAGCACTTTGAAAATTTGTGTGAATCCTCGCAGTCGCTGCAACTATCCTGCATTTTTTGCTGACAGGCAAATGTAGATCTTCGTCTTTTCTGTAATTTTGCTGGTCCTATCTCACTGTTTTTTGCTGCAACACCTGATACTCACATTTTTGCAAGTTTTTTTTCGCTGGGGAGATTTTTAAAGGTTGACAGCAGCGGTGCCAAAAAATATCTTTTGGATGAAATACCGCTTGCACCTGAGACTGCTCTTTTCTGAGAGCTGTCGTCACACCCTTGATCATGATCATATATCCAAACAAGGACAAGAGTGAGTGATAAAATTACTCTCGTGATTACATGCACGCTTTACGTTATAGTATGCGGTTAAAATGCTGAACACCAAGCTCACGTTTATTTTCAAATGATTCAAAACGATTCTGGTCCAACTTGCAAAAGCTGAGTAACGCTAACTTTTTGCACAATCAGACAGCTTGATAAAACCTACTTGGAAAACCTGTAAGCCGTAATTTACACAACATTTTTGAGTGCCATATTTTGCTTTTACCTACTGTAAGTGGATTTTCTGTTATGATACTGGAATAGCATTTGGAACTGATCTGCACATCTCAGATCTGGGAGTAAGTTTGTGTTGCGCCGAAAAGTTTCACAGTTAGGAACCAGAATTGTTGAATTATTTGTTGTACCTAATTTGACGGCTTGAGTTTGCAGAACCGTAAGTGTAAAACTGCATCACGCCAACGCTTTCACGATGTTAGCTCTCAATTCCTTGGCGTTCGGCAACTGAAAATAGCTCAGAACCATAGCGGTGGTTAATCTTTTGTTTGCTTTCCGTAATTCGGCAGTAGCAAATTTCAGGTAGGGGAGTTCCCGCCCATTTCAAAGCGAGCAAGCCAGAATCGTTATACTACAACTTGGATAAATTTGACCCAACACGACGTGAATATCTGACTTGGCCCGAGCAAAGACAAAAACCAGTTTATGGCTGCACAAGCAAGTCACAGAAACCTGGAAACAATTTTGCATAAACGAAAAAATTTGCAGAGACTTACAGAAGTATTTTCCCTAAAAACTTGAAAAGATCACCAAAAAAATATTTTTTCGGAAAAAATTTTTCCCCCAAACAATGGTCTGGGTCCAGTAAGGGAAACCTCACCTGATCTACGTGTTCCTTCTGATCCTATTTCTCGCGGGAATGTTAACCCTTTCAATTACTAGTTGGCATCAGCGTGAGGCGGTTTTTCATTAGTTTTCAAAGTGTAACTGCAATTAGGCAAATTCAAAATTATTTTCTTTGGATACTGTTAGATATTACTGGTCATGCACTTTAATGGCTTTGTAAAGCGCACATAGAATATCGTGTGCGTTTCGTTATTGCTTAAAGAAGGTCACGGTTATACAGCATTTGCTGACGAGCAATGCAGCTGCAAAATGTCGACAGCAAACTGTAGCACCACTTACGACTTATGAATGCAAAAATTGGGATGAAAGCGATTGTGTTGGAATGATTGCGATAAAAAAACTTCAAATTGATGAAAAGAAAATTACAAACGTTTTAACAGTTCGCACGTGTATCATCCAATATAACTCCACGGTACGTCAACTGTGCAACTGAACAATTTTCATTTTGTCGTTTGTTGTAACAAATCTCGAAGAATTTTCCACAGAGAAAAGAAAACGTTAGTTTGTAAATTATATTTCACAGTTCTGTGGGATTTTATTTGACGCATCAAAAAATTTGTTTCGTTTGGTCTCTTGACTTGCATTTTTTAGTAGTTAGGATGTTGATGTAAACATTAAGATTTTATGAACAAAAAGAATCGTGTTATGTTGTACATTGTGAGCCAAACAGTTTTAAATTAAGGGCATGCATTTTGAAAATATTCATCCAAATGCTTCTATCGAACTTAATGGAAAAAATCAAATAAAACCCATGAAACAAAATTTGGATGTTTGGAATTTGATTGCTTTAAAGATGATGGTAATTTATTTGTCACGTACTCACAATCACAGCAAACGCACCAACAGCACGGAAAGTAACAAAAAACAGTGAAGGTGTAGTTTGAAGGCTTTCGTGCTATTTCACGTAGTAAACGTAACTACGTATCAAAAAGCAGTAACTTAATGGATGAACTAGCCGCATTGAAATCCAGTTGGTGTTCCTGTATCAAACATGACAGGGACGGATCCAGCCAGTAAGGTTAGGGGAGGGAGATTTCAGTAATATTTGGTAGTCAAGTCTCATTACGGGTTCACTACTGTAAGAGAGATGAACTATACTTCACGACACTGCTGTGATAAAACAATGGTCAGCCAAATGACCTTATGTCGTGAATTCGTTTGCCGAATTGTAAAAAATCGTGGTGAATAAACTTACTTTCATAGGTTTTAGGGAGGGCGATCGCCACAATCGCCTTCCCCCTGGATCTGCCCCTGAAACAGGAGTGTAAGTCAAAATTCGTGGCTGCCCTCTTCCACAACATTGGCTCCGCCATGTCGGTTGTCGAAGTGTTCTTACAGCTTAGATGGCTTCACATTTGCGTTAAAGAAAGCAGTTTCACAGAGCATACGCTCAGGCTTTTGCAAACCCTCAGTTTTGCCGATGCAAGTGAAACCAAAACTAACTTAGTCATCATTCCATTTCCTTTTCTTCGACATGATGAAGGGTTATGATGATAATCAGAAAACTGAAGAGCTTTTAGTATTATCTCCACTCAATTACGTAGAGCAGAACCTCGTGTCTCTGCAAATTAACAAAACACTCACAAAAACAACAATTCACTCCAATACGAAAAACAGTGCATACGACTCCTTTCCTCTACTTTACGAACGATTCTCTTCAGAACTATTTACTAAAAATGATGAAATGCAGAATCCACTCGTATATATATACACAGATCGTCAGTCAGAAGTGCCTAATGGCCGTTGCGATCTGTGTTCGTTGAACAGTGTTGTAGCTGTGTTTAGCGGAGGAGTTCCAATTGTGAAAAAATTTTGTAATCTTCAATTTTTGTAATCTTGAGTTTTGATCTTAGCAACAATGCGTAATTTTTTC
>JGI24158J21664_10012468_pt1 | contig 11263 bp, 6 predicted proteins | sample Ectturendosymbi3_FD_21664 | JGI IMG/M metagenome (IMG submission 21664)
GGGGGTGAAGGTGTTGTGGGGTGGGGGTGAAGGCGTTGTGGGGTGAAGGCGTTGTGGGGTGGGGGTGAAGGTGTTGTGGGGTGAAGGCGATGTTACGATCCAATCTTTAATGAAGCTCAATGAGACAGAGGGACAAATAGCCATTGGAACGATAGCTGTGTTGGTGTCGGGTTTTCGTGACAGTCATACGTTTTTTTATGCAATGGTTCGTTGTGATTTCATGCAATTCGCCATAATTGTTCGAGGTGTATCACAAAACGGGATTAAATTAAGTGATCCACAATGCTGTGAGTGTGACACTGTAGTAAACAAAAAATCCATCGTTTTAAATTTTCTATAACTATGCTTCTGACAAGGTTCGACAGATGCGGTGGTTTCTCACTACAGTTTTTACAACGCCCACTTAGCAAGAACCCTGCATTGATCAGTTGCAGAACCTTTGTGCAACTCGTGTCTGGCAATATATATAATAACACTGAATCGGACGCAACGATAGATGCACTGTAAGCCAGATAAAGCAAACAAGCAAAATTTTACGCTGCGGGCCTCCGGTTTGTTGGAGAAGGCTTATCGGCAGAGTGCAAAGTGCTGCTGTACGAAATGAACTTCTCCTATCGAGTAACTAGCTCACTCACCGCACTTGAAAATGTCGCAGCACTCTCCGTCAGGGTAGCAGCAGCTCTTTTCTTCATCTTTGACCCTTTTGTAGTTGGGCGGGCATTCGATCGGCTCAGGGCAACTCTCGCGCTGCACTGTCACGTTGTAACATTCTTTTTCCTGCGTAGCTTCCTATAACAACACAACAGCTCAGTCGTTCATACTGAAGATGACGTGCGGCTGTTTCAGAGCAGTATACGCTCATGCTTTCTGTTGACCACAAACTACTGGAAAGTCTTGCCTGAAGGAAATAAAAGATACGATTTTTTAAACCTTACATTTTACACAGGGAGGAGTAGCAACACACTTCGCTGATTTGCTATTCAACGTCTTAAGAAAAACCAAAAAGATGCGGGGAAATATTTTCAAGAATAACTTCAATATGGGATAAGGTGGTTGATGTGACTACACAACCGCCTGTCCTATATATTACGACGAGTCACTGGAAATTTTTATTGCCTTCCGACAGACATGCAACAGGGTTAAAACGCCATTGGTGCTACCGCTCTGAAAGGAAGTGACAATAAGAACAGTTTCAGGTTTTTGACAACTGCGTGACATGTTTTATGTTCCTGCTCTTCGTCCGAAATAGATTTATCGAAGCCAACCTCAGTGATCTACTCGTTAGCGTCACCCACAGGACTGCATGCCAGGACTGAGCTCGTAAGAGACGGAAAAGGAGTGAAATCTACATTAAACTAAAAACAATTGTACGCAAACAAATCGCCTGTGCATTTTGAATTTTTTATTTCGCCAGCAAATCATGCCCTACCTTCTCAGCCGAGCAGGTGTAAGTGTCAAAACATCCCCGTTCGACATCGCCCACTGTCCAGGAGGATCCGACTCTCTTATTATCCAGAACCTCGGCTTGGAACTTGCAGTACGGGCAGCCTGCAACAGTACGTTCGTGCACGCTTGACACGTGACAGCTTACACGGTGTGTCTATCACTGCATGAAAATAAACTGGCCTCTTTCGCGACGGGGCCTATGGCGATTTTGAAGGATATATTTTTACGCTCAAACACGTGAAGATTAACCGAATGTTCTGTAAGAAATTGGAGGCCAACATTTATGATCAGTTGCGAAAATCTTGCTTGCTGCTCCAGTACGCAAACCTAGAAGCACGTCACAGGCAGAATCAAAAGCTTTTGCGCCTTTGCTACGTGCTTGTTGCTGCCATTGTTCGGCAAAAATTTCACTTCCGCCGTGCTGCAGTGATTGCGCGCAGTACGAAATTTAACCAACAAAAAGAAGAAAACTTGAACGTAGGTTTTGGTCCGGGGACCTTCTGCTATGATTCTGCCAGCCACTCTTGTTTTACAGCCTATGAGTTCATTCCTGCCTCAGCAAAGCAATTCAACGACAAACGACCAAGGGCGAAGGGTATTTTGACACAAACGCAAGTCATCCTAAAACTGTTCTAAACCATAACTATCAACGAACACAGAAGTTGGAGTGAACCTCTGGTTGTTTCTGCGATAATGAAAACTACACATTCTGGCGTTTAACGTACGGCACTCCACGAGCACGGTGCATCCGCAGTCGTTGATCTTTGTGATCATCTCGTCGTATGGAGAAGGACACTTCTCCAATTCCGGGCATGGTCTTCTGGTGCAGGTCTGCAAAATGGGGGAGGAAAACGTCAAGAAACGTTTTTCAGGCACCAACGATGTTTGATCGAGATGCAAATCTTTTTCGTTTGAAATAAAGCTATTCAAGATCAGGTGTTTTCTTCAACTCATTTGAGATATACAAGTGTAAAACAAAACAAAATGGCGACTGTCAATGCTATGCTTTAACCATCCGACAGAGCATACACCAGGAAGCAGTAGAGAGCTTCAGCTGAGCACCCCTTACCAGGGATCGAGTTTAAGGGGGGACGGGAGAGACATGTCCCCCTCAACTTTTGGACAAAGGGGAACACACTATTTCTTGTCCACCCCAATACTTTGATAAAAAATTTATTGAAATGTTGTGTCTGTTTTATCTACTTTGACAAATAACTCTTCAAGTGCTAATACTAAAGTTTTGTATACTTAGTAAAGAAGCAAGTACCCCTAGTAATCATTGTCACGTACTAGCGCAACACTATGCAACTGCCATAACACCATGGGCGTAGTCAGGGAGCACTTGGACAATGGCCCACAAAATATATTATTTCCATAATTTGCCTCCCATATGGCCAAATATAAAAAAGGTCGTAGCACGGTTGAGTGAACACGGTGACGTCATCGAAACGCAAACAATGCACAATAACAACTTTGTTCCCCTAAAGTTTTGCCTTTTCTACGCGACTACCAGACAACGCTCAAAAACTACTAACCCACCAAAGCCAGCAGGTGTTGACCACCACGAGAGGAATTCTGAAAGTGCTTAAGATTTAAAACTGTGGTCTTAACAGGATACCATGGATTACTCTTCATTCTCCCATCAACGAGCCCTAGCACATTCGTCTAGCAACAAGACACGGAAGGTCCTCACCTCCTTCTTGCATCCATCGCTGTCTACCTCGTCTGTACAGGAGCAGTCTTCGCACTTCCGCTCGCCCTCCCGGTAGTAACGCGTCCATTCGTCGCCAACCTGCGAAAAAACAGCAACAAAACTTGTAAAACGTCTTTTTTCTGTTGTCTCTTACATATTCCGCTAAACTGCAGTCTGTGTATGCCAGCGCTTTCCATTCTTTGCTGCATCTTTGAGCGAAATGAACTTGCTTGGTTTGCAGTTCGGCATTGCCTCACAGCCACAAAGGATTGTGATGTCATTATTTCATTTGAGGGGGATCAAACTGCCACATACTGGTTCATGCAGATATCTGCTTTAGAAAGCTCTTTTCTGGATTTCAAATTCAACGGCTCTACAACTCATATTTATGAATGAAGTGTTGGATTTGACTGAACATTACGCAGTATAAGGGCATAAAGTCTGCTCAGACACAAGACATGCTTCAGCTAAAACGATCGTTTGTTTGAAATGAATGAAAAACGAGTGCAAAGCTCGCATCCGTTCGAAACAACCAGGAGTCAAACGCACCAGGTAGGTGTTGTTGTTAAACTGGTCCCAGCACACGGTGCAGACGCATTCGTAACAGGGCGCCTTGCAAGGGTCGGAGGGCACAAGCTTGTGTTCGAATGGGTGAGGGCAATCGGGCATCGGACATCGTTCAATTTCCTCTGTGAAAAGTAAAAGCAATGTTCAGTTTCAGCGACAAACCAATTGTTGTAGGAAAACTTTTGTAATACATCGAAAAGTTTGACCTTCTTAAAACAGCATCATTTATTCCCTACATCTATGGGTTTCACTCACTGCAGATGTATTTCGGACATCCGCATTCGTCTTCCTCCTCTCCAACGATCTCGTGGCAGGTCGGGCACTCCTCTGGTTTGTGGCAAATCTGCTCGTAGTTGGGGCAATCCGATTGGTTGGTTCTCGAACCTTCCATGTCTGGCTTAGGATCAATGCACAAGTGCCAACAACCGTCCATTTTCCACTCGGTGCCAGGCTGCAAAAGATGACGAAACACTTTACATTTGTGATGTCTCAAACAGTTGCTTTGTTATAAAGGTCTGCTCCAATATTTCAGAAATTGTCACCCGTGCTGGGATTTCAGCATTCCAGAAAAAAACAGTATGTAGCCAATGCCCGCATTTATTTTGAAATCCCTTTTGTTCACTTGTTAGAAACAACAGCAATGTAGGATTTGCACTAATTTTTCACGAACTGCAAACATATGTGGACTTTCTGCTTTGCAACACCTTCTTGCTTTTATAGGTATCAAAAACTTACTTCAAAAGCGTTGAGCTTGTTGTCAATTGTGACGAAGCATTGGTTCACGCATTCTAGAAAAACAAAAAAAATTTTTCACGGTTTGTTTGTGACTTGACCTCAAAAAAGTCGCTGAAAGGCCGTTGGGTTGTAAGCATTTTAAGCCAAATCGTACCCACTAACACTCTTTAAAAAACTGGCATTTCTCCACGTAGCAAAATACATGCACGGTCTCCTTTTATCTGGCGAGCCGAACAAGTCGAGGAGAGGCTCACCGCATCCGTAGGTGTCACAGCAGTCAAATTCGTCTTTGCCGGTGATGAAGCTGCGCATGCGCTCTGGGCATTCCGGTCTCTCTGGGCAGGTCACGTTCTCGTAGTTTCGTGGCTTGTAGCATCCGTCCTCGGACAAAACATCCCTCGTGCAGCGGAACTTGAGGCAGCGCTTGTTCCAAGTGTGGCCGATCTAAAACCAGGGTCGGGCAGCAGTCAGTTTTAAGTAACTCTCTCGAGCCTCTGAAGCTTTCTTTCATGAGACAATGACAGGTTTTGGGGCGAAATAAAACTTGAAGAGCCTGGCAAAGTTGTACTAGAAAGAACAACGCAACAGGCAGTGGTTTCATCGAAATCATATCGGCCGTATAAAAAATAGCTATTTGCATTGTAAAGCAAAATTTTATTTTCTTGCTGACGACAAAGGCAGTTATTTTTTTAAGGAAATTTTGCTGACGATAAAAACACTTGTTTTTCAAAACTTCCTTTATGATTTCGTCTAAATCACTGGTTTTTGCATTGTTGCTTCCAAAGTGATAATTACTTGAACAAGTCAAATTAAAACCGAAATCTGTGTTGTTCTTTTGCTTAAGGTCTGTTCTGATCAGCAACATGCAAGTGTAACTTGTAAGCGTGAAAAGGTCGACTGCTTGCCAGTACCGACCCGATATCAAGTAACCTGTTGACTCCCGCACGTTCGCCTGTAGCTGGTCTGCTACGTGTTTTATAGTCTGCTGCAATCAGTCATAAATTATTACTCAATCCATTGCCTGGTAAAGGTGTCATAACTAAACTTACAGGCACAAGTCTCTTGTTGTTTTGGATGTCGTAGTCCACGCAGGAATCACATTCTGGAAGAAACAAATTGATAAAAGTTTAGAGATGTTGTAATTGCAAGTCGGCTACAAGTGCCTGAATTGCATTGGAGCAGATCTTGCGTAAAGCAAAATGTGATCTCACGAAGGTCATCCAAAACCGAGGCGAATGTTTTGTACTTGATTAAAAATAGTGAAATTAGGGTAACCCCAGAAACATAGTGTTTGTTTGCTGTGAGCGGATTGTGCAGACCTGAGGTGTGGAGAGACACTTTATCATTACCCAGAAAGTTTTTTGTTTTCAGTTAGCACACCAGAAAAGAGATCAAATATTTACAAAAATGCTAAGGCTAACAGAAAAGCTGTAAATCTTAAAGAACACAAATGTTGAGAGTAAAAAGTTTCTTCTTCCACTTTATTCGCACCAACCAAAATCTTGGAGTTACTGTTAAATTGTTTAATGGATAGCCTATTCTTTTTTAACATTTGCCAATAAACCAGTTGTTTTAAGGTGCTTTAGGGACCCAATTCGGGTCCCTAGAATTGAAAATTAGGTTCCTAGGATCAGCGAAAGTTATCATTGGGTCCCTGAAATCAGAGAAAATCGGGTCCCTAGAATCAGAGAAATCGGGTCCATGCAGGTTCGTACCGGGTACCTAACATTTTCCTTTAAAAAAAAACCTACAATAAACAGTCAGAAACGTTCAGCCTCTTTCTTTCATTTTTCTTTCATTCGTCAGAAAACTTTCTGTATAGGTGGTTGCCAATCGATTCAAGTTCACGCAATAATCAATAAAATTCCATCCATGATTGTCTTACACCTTTCAGCAGCTGCCTAACATGCAGACTTTGCAAGAGTTGATACAGCGGTAAAAAAATGTTTGAAGCGGTTGTTTGGCGTAAACACCCAGTTGAAGACAAATAACCCATTTTAATTTTTGAAACTCGAATCTATGGAGTCAGAGGTTAAAGTGGGACGAGAAATGCCTTTCATTTATTGAGTTCCTTGCGTTTCAAGCTCACAATTACTGTACTTGTAAAATCCGAAAAAAGGGCAACAAAATGAACCTGGGCTTGGCCAATGAAGGTATCTTTAGTGAATAATGGGATTGCAATATAAGGAACCACAGTATGGCAACTTACCACATTCTCCCCACGCGCAGCAGTCGGCTTCGCGGGTCTTGTTGGTCCACACATGACCTGGCGCGCAGGTGGGTGTGGGGCCGGTGGGGCAAGCCTGCTGGCTGGGGATGATTTGCGGGCATTCTTCGATCGAGGTCTTGTTGTAGCAGGTGTCAGTGTAACAGCAGTTGGATTCCTGGTTGTCCTTGCACCAGTCTCTTGACTGACCTACCTGCTCAGAAGAAAAAGGTTGAACAAGTCAGGGAAGCAAAGTGTTGAACGAGTCAGGGTAGCGTGTTCCAGAAATTTCAAAAACTAAACTATTGAAATGTATTTATGTTTGAACGCAATGCACGTCCATAATCGTTGCTGCGTGAGTGATCAGCTAACTAAACGAAAACCGTAATCTTCTGAATTTACTTTCTTTGCGAATGCTCGATTATAGCTAATTTACAATGACTTCTCAAAAACGCTCAGATTGTGATTGCATCTCCTTGGTTATTCATTTGCATTTCAAGTGTTTTCTCAGTTGACGGAACGCTGATGTCACTGCGCTTTACCATAATGGAGAACGAAGACAGAAGTATCTTTCGTACACAAACAAAGCAATAGGTAATTTATGCCAATATCGGCCTCACAAGTCTCACATTTGTCGGAGCTTCTAACACACGTTTTCCAAATTCAGAATGTATATTTAGATTTCCTTTGGTTTCTACATGATACATATATAGAAATAAATTTGTGAGAGCCTGCTTGCGGTGCAATGATAGACATCGAACTTGAATGGAAGATATTACAAGCAGTCTGAAATACCTTACCTTAATAGAGCTGTCCATTTTCTTTGTGCTGCTGAACTGGCAGGTGACACAAACTGCAAAAAAGACCAAAGCACATGATTGTTCATCTTTTATTACTTTCGAAAAGTGCATGAGCCAGACGCGTGGAAAGCGCCAATTGAAAGGTAGTTCTTTCACACCACAGCAAACGAGCACATGCTATGACGTTAAACCGAAACCAGTCTCTATGATGTTAAACGACTGCCTATTTCGTTCATGGGCGTTGGAAGGATTTTTCCAGGGGAATCCAACGTTTGTGAAATTTTATTTTACCAACTCCGCAACTAAGAGAATAATATTTTTCTACTGAACAGTTAATAGCAAAATATCAAATTTCAAAATCCAGGTGGGGCCAAGGCCCCAAAGTCCCCCCGTCCGACGCCCATGATTTCGCTTGCAAAGTAGGTATCCTCAGCTCTTATTTTGCACGCTGGATGCAGGTGATACGAGAAACAATAAAAAATCAACCTTCATTTTTCGCAAAACATTTCAGTTTGTGACTTTCGCTTAGTGCAACGTAACAAGCAACAAGTGCACGTTGTCTCTCGCATCTTTACAACAAAAAACCTGTCAGCGCACTTGTTTGTTTGTCGCTTCGACTACGTACCGCATCCGTATTTGACAGGGCAGCAGGGATCGCCAGTCTCGAACTCCCTCAGCTCCTCGTACCACTCGCATTTCGTGTTGACGCCCGTGTCGCCGCAATCGACAACTTCCTCGACCTGAACGATCATGATCGTGATTTCCAGAGTAGGATAAAAAATTGTGTTTGCAACGAACAGAAATGGAAACAATTTGATTCTTTTTGTGAGCGCTTTTACTGAAACTCTATTTTGTCAAAACTGATAGTTCGGTTGCATTGTTTGTTTCTTTTCTTACCAAAAAATTTCTAACTCTAACACAGTGGTGGAATTTCTTAGGTGTTCTTTCTCGAACGTTCGGAGCACATGTGAGGTGAATTGGTGTCCAACCGCAAAACAGGTAAATACTGCGCTGTTTTTACTTTGCCGTACTTATTGATCCGGACGAGTGTCACAGGATTTTTTCGCACAGACCAAAACACAGAAACACAGAAAGCAACACGGTGGGTCGACGACAGCGCAGGAATCCGCGCTTCGGAAGCATGCTACCTGCAGACATGAGTTATTCAAACTGCACCTGGAGATTGCACACAGGCTCCGTGGAATCAGGGTGGGCGATGCATTTGTAGGTCTTGCAGTAGGTTTTGGGTCCAATCGTAGGCACCGGGTCGTAGCTGTGGAAGGCAAAAGTCGACGTAGAGAAAGAGTCCATGATCGCAAGTACAGAAACAATCTATGCCCGATGCAAGCATCTTGGGTTGTGAGTCCCCAAAAGAAGAAGTTGTACAAAAGTCACAGCATTCATGGTCGCTCCTAAGTTAGAAGCACTGCAGTTTTGCTAACGTTTCAAATATCTCGTTCGATTTTGCCCAATGGATTCATATATTTGCATATTTGCATATATGCACAGATCTACAAAAGTAAAATCGAGGTATTTTCGGTAAGGAGCGTGACTGATATCACTTACCTGAACTGCTTGGACCAGATGTGGCCGATTTTGCGGCCTTCTTCGCACGTGTCTTCTCGAATGATGCATTCTGTCGAAAAGAGTTTGTTACTTGCTATTTGCTTATATCAGGATAGTCGTTTTCCGTTGAGTAATGGAGCTGAGAATCCTTACACGAGACTTTCTCAAAAATCTTTCCCAACGCAGATGTTCCTTTAACTTCCAGCAAAATTTAATCCAGAACTTGGTTCGTGGATCAATGCCCGATGTCCTTATAAACGACATTGCGAATCAGCCCCTCATAAAATGACTCGAACTAATGAACGTCCCACTCAGATCCGTCGGCACAGAGGCTTACTCCCCAAATAAAAGTTCAACCCCTATTTTGCAAAAACAAAATACAAGATTTTAATGAGTTCTGGCGTCGTGATTTTGTACGTAATAACCTGTTTTTCAGCCCCAAACCTATTAACTTTAAATGTTCCCTACCACCTCAAACGACTTAGGCTTGTGACGGGTCTGCCCCTGCTATTGCAAAGCACAACCTGTTCAGGAGGGGAGGAAAGAATAGAAAAGGAAAATTGACTAAGCATCATTCTATCGCTTTCAGGCAGACTGCAGTCAGTTTGATGGACCGAAGCGGGCAAGCGTATGGAAGTGGTAAATTATTGGATTAGTCAGTTTTAAAAATAATAGAAGCACATGGTCTTTCAGGTTTCTTCAAAAAAGTGATTTTAGATTCTGCTTTACTTCATCAATTGAGAAGATACATGTTCATAATATTTCACCACAAAAACATGTCATGCAACGTTTCGGTCTAATCGGTGAAAGGCAGCACTTGTTAAACAATCAACACATTGTTGCAGGGTCGTAAAACGTCAATACATGGTTGCGACACATCAATGCGGGGTTGCAACACATCAGCGCTGAGTTAATTTAACGGTTTTTAAAACCGAAATACTTCACTCCTCAAGATGCAGCAGGTGAATGTACACAAGTGCTGAGCACAAGCGTGACAGCAGGTACGTAATCATTAACAAGTATCACTTTCATATCTAGCGGTCCTCCACAATTTGCGATAGCAAAAAAGTATCTGTATGTAAACATATAAACATTTAAAAAAACGCAATTCAGCCATTTATTTTAGAATAGCTTACTCTTTTCACAGTCTCGACAGTTAGGACACGGGTGCGAGATGTTGAAACAGACCAGCTCGTAGAAGTATGGGTCGTATTCGGGAATGGGTTTGAACTCCTCCTGGCAATCGTACAAACTCCTGGTGCCATTGAAGCAGAGGTCACCCACGGTCAAGTTGACACAGGTCTCCTTTTCGCAAGTATCGGTAGAGAGGGGGAAGTGCTTTGTTTCTCCAGGCTGCAAGAAAAAGCACATGAAATGCACGTTTGTCGCTAACAAAAGTTGTTTCGGGAAGATCTGTTCTTTAGATTTTGAGAATACTTAGCGCCCTAGTTTATATAACAGGTTTAGCCTACTTGATACGAAAATGTTCAACTCAACATAATTTTTAGAGCCTCAAGCAAAACGGTAAGAGATAAGTTTACAACCTCGAGAGGAAATCCTGGCAAAAGTCCCAAGAGATTTTTGCAAAACACAGACGTTTGCAGAACCCTTTTGTTTTTTTACTGGGATTTCGGAAAACGCTATTGAGTTTGTATCCCTCCAAAGTTATTGCCCAGCTCCAAAACGTCGAGGGTTGCTGTTTTGATGGGAGGCAAGAGATTTTTCAAAAGTTATAGTTCCACACTTTATGCAAAATGTTGCTGGCCTACTCACGAACAGGGTCGGCTCATAGTACAGATGCAACCTTAAGACATGGTTATGCCAACTGTAGACAGCCACGTCAGACACCAATTATTAGGAGTGGATCATCACAGACAAAAATAACCCTTTTACTCTGTCAAAGTTTCCAAAAGCTTGTAATGTTTTACACTTTGGTTTAAACTGTTTTTTACAATATTTGGCGACCCAAGTAACGGAAGAGTGAAAAGCTTGGAAAAACACTATGATAAGATAACTTTCGCTTTCAGTTTCTTCAAATTTCTTAAGAGCCAGCCAAACAATGGAAGAAAAATTTGTTGTTTTGACATCACAAGAAGACATGGTCTTTCGACAATGTGACTAGCTGAGACAGGCGGAAAAATGCTGTCAATTACCCTCTTTACACTGCACTGTTATCGGATTCGCGTTGGATTGGGAATCCCATAAATCACTCAAGCACGACCGTGAGTGTCTCACAGAGCTGCTTGAGCG
>JGI24158J21664_10012469_pt1 | contig 11263 bp, 6 predicted proteins | sample Ectturendosymbi3_FD_21664 | JGI IMG/M metagenome (IMG submission 21664)
CAACTGTATAGAACAGATTTACATAAGGTTTCAGGCCCCATTCGGATTAAACTAAAAAGTTAGTTTCAGGGCAAGTTGTCTATTTTTAGGGCAAATTTTTAGTTTCAGGGCAAATTTTTTCCGCCCCCCTAGTAAAATGCCTTCCCGTACGCCTATGTCTGCAAGACATGGAAGACAAACGATAATCACAAATGTAACAGCATGTGCTGTCGCAGAGAATAATCTTAATGAATGCACGTATTAAAGAATGTAATGCTTAAAAATTTCTGCACAAAACAATGTAAATATACTTTTTTCGCAACATTTCTATGACACTTTTTCTACAGATTTTCCAAATCAACATTTTGCTTCAGGTCAAGAAAGAAATCCTCGGGTAGAGCTTGTAAACCGTGACCTCTGGTGGAAGTTTTTTGAACTTGGCACAGAAATGATCATCACCAAGGCAGGAAGGTAGTTTATGGTTCATGGTTTGTATAAAAACTTTGCAGTTGCAGTTATAATTAAATTCCATTATCTTGCCCGTGTGCTGTCAACGCACCACCTCTTACGCTGTCAAGGGTTGGAACTTTTGTTGAGGTCTCTTTTGTCAACAACGGATTCAAAAGTATTCAAAAGTATTTGATATCAATTTTTTCACCCATTCTACCAGAATTTAATACAAATTGTATCAAATTTTGGGAAAGCATGGGTGTGTTTTAAGAACCTTTTCACTTAACTCCTTAAAACAGTCACAAAATATTTTCTACACATGAAAGTTATAGGCAATGACAATAATGTATGACCATAAGTAACAGTTGTTCTCCACAATTTTTGGACTTTTTATGCTGGTTGTTTAATTTATAAAACACATTTTTGTTCAGTGCGTAAAACTCTGACTTCTTCAATATTTTTTTCTCTGCAAACAGGCGGATGTTTCCAGCAATCAAACTGAAACTAAGTGGTCTAAATCCTCTTCGAATGTATGCTTTGGCTGTGGACATAATACCCGTAGATAACAACAGATACAGGTAATGCAGTGGTAATGTGGTCCGTTTGCATAGGTTATAAACAGCAACTCGTAAAATGTGCGTGATACCAAGTCCTTGCTTGTTAACACGTGTGATAATATCTACTAACAAACGCTCTTTTTTAATAAACCATAAGTTAATATGGAAGCTCCAGCTGCTATGTGAAGAAATAGATATAAAATATACAAACTTTTGCGGAAAAGAGATGTTGAATACAAATTTAGCTGTTGTGCTTCATTAATCATTTTTTATATTCTGTGGATATGAATTCAGTACTTTATTCATAGGTACGTATACCATAGTTCCCAGTGGATGGCAGCGGGCACCACGGAAGCTTCAGCAATCCCTTGCACTTATTTTCACCCCGATTCACCGGCGCGGGGAGAGATTTGGATGAGACAGGAGATCACCTTCGACAAGCTGAAACTTACCAATCACGAACTCAACAGCAAGGGACACGTGAGTAGAGGGAAGCAATTTCAACTCGCTGTGCGTTAAGTCAAAGAACTTCAAGAAAAAATGCAAAATTATGTGGTTGCAGCCGAGACCCAAAGAATTAGCACAAACTGTTCTTAAATTTGATGACATGGATGGTGAGAATCTTCGATAAGGAACACGTAGGTTACTTTCAGCCATAGGCGTAGCCAGGGAGAACAAGGGGGTCATGGCCCCTATCAAATTTCTAGCACATCCTGTCGTTTTGTGCTTTGAGAAGCGGTATCCCAAAAAAATACTGTTGCTCGCTTGAAGTCGAAATATTTGGCCCAGCAAAAGGATTTGGGCTTTTACGCCACTGCTTTCAGCAGATTTACAAACAATTTGTAGTTTTCTTATAGTGTAGATCATAATATGCCGAAGCCTATTTTTTTTATTTTCAGGGCAGCTGCTAGTTAGCAAATCAGTTAACTCCGTCTAGTTGAGGTTTTCTAAAAGTCAAGTTTCTATTTCTTTGATTGGTTGGAAAAACAATCTAATTTTCAAAAAATTTGATACTTACAGTGTGGATAACGCCAGTGGCGATTGGTTAAAGCTTAAAAATAGGCTTCAGCATACTTCAGTATTTTGTCTCGATAAGCAACTCATACGAATCGCTCCGAGAAACTAAAAGCAAACCATCAAAACAGGGGCAGATTGATGCTTTGTTGCAAATTCCCTGTAAGACATTTAGTGCTTATCCTCAAAAAAAGATTTGGATGAGTATGGACAAAAACAACCCCCTAAATTCGCCAACAACGCACGAGTGCAAAAAAGTTTTACAGTTAAAAAAAAACGGTTAACAGTCCCAACAATATTTCGTGAATATCCAAAATATTGCTTTCACTTTCATTTTTGAAAATGTTCAAAAAAAAACACAAAAACAAACTTGCTAACTTTTCAACTCTTTGTAATGGTTTGTTTCAAAACAATTGCACTGTTTTCAATATTTGCGCTTTTTTAACATTCAGGTCGTCCTTCATTCCATGCACAAATATCAACCTCGCGTTCATCTTATCATATGTGATGACCAATGTCCGTTTAAGGAAGAGCGACTGGTTCCTCGACACATGAGAATAGATGACGTTGAGCGAACAGACTTGACTACTATCGTGTTCCCTGAGTGTGCTTTTACCACAGTAACCGCTTATCAAAATCAACAAATAACAAAATTGAAGATCGATCGTAATCCCTTCGCAAAAGGTTGGTATACATGCAAGTAAAGTTGTTTTCAGTTAAGATACGTTTTATCTTTGTTTGCGCTTTTGTAATGGCCTTTTTCAGCCAGTATGACAAAAAATAAAACAGTGGGAAGAAGACTAAGTTTTTAAAGTTGATTTTAGAACCTAAAGTGAAACGCATTGGTTACATTACTTAAAGCATTGGTTTAAAGTGACTCTTTGCAAACCACCAAACTACAAAGCCCAGCTCACATAAATCCATGTTTACATAGGGAAAAAATAAATTGTTCAATTCCCAACCCATGAAGCTAGATTACTAAACTTACTAGATTACGAAATCATGTCAATCTGCCCAGATGGCGACAAAACGAATTTTTTTTAACATTTAGCAGCTCGATACCAGGCTCTGGAAATCAAGGAAATGGAACTCTCAACAACTATTGCAACAGAGTGACATACGACGCTATGATTCGTGTGGAAACTTTCTAAAATGCAGAATCAGAAATATTCAACAGCGGAGCCGGGATAATAATAGACCTCCATTTTTTCGGATTATGGAAACGGTGTCTACATTTCTATTTTGATAATGTAAACTGCATAGGCGTACGGGAAGGCATTTTACCGGGAGACGGAAAAAATTTGCCCTGAAACAAATAATTTGCCCTAAAAATAAAAATTTTTTCCTGAAACTAACTTTTTTGGTTTAATCCGAATGGCGCCTAAAACCTCTTGTAAATCTGTTTCATACAGTTGAATTGGTTTATAATGGCTTCGTCTCTAACGTCAATTCGCTTATAACGTTACATGTTGTTCGGTCCCGATGGCAAATCACACACTGCATTCGCAAAACTAACTTCAAAATTTTTCTGCCTTAGCCAGTCAGCTAAAATTTGATGTTAAGATCAGTGCTGTAAGAGATTTCTGAAGAGTTTTAAAAAAACACGAAACACCTGGCATTAAAACTCTTGTTAATCAAAAAAATCTATCATCTTAACACACTGCACCTCTACCTCTACCCAGCGCAAACTCGAAAACTAACAAAGAAAGAGTTACCAAATTCTTATATCAAGCTGTTGACCTACCGACATCCGAATGTTCGACTGTTACAGAAAACGAGGGCTTGGTCCAAATCAAAGACACTATAACCATTCACCACGTTGGTTCAGATTACACACTACACTAGCCCAAATTACACGGATCACCCCCAAGTGAATATACACTTAATAGACTGTATTGAACATTTTTTCACCGTTCAGGATTTTGTAGCAACTTGCGCTTGCCCTGAAAAACAGAGTGTGCCCTGAATTCAGTGCATTGAATAAATATTTTTTATCATTCAGGATTTTTGAGCAACTTGCACTTGTCCAGAAAATTAGAGTTGCCCTGAAATTTTTCACTGTATTGATGTATTGATATACGTCTTATCATTCAGGATTTTTGAGCAACTTGCGCTTGCCCTGAAAAACAGAGTTTGTCCTGAAAGTTTTCAAGCCGGGGGGGCGGCAGCCTCCCGCACTCCAGCCTCGTATGCCTATGGTAAACTGTTTTGTTTTACATAACATAAATACTGTACATACTTCATACTCAAACCCTTGAAGTCCCGCAGGAGCCCTTTTTTGCAGAGCTTTGCAATACCATAACTGGCCAGCAAATTGAGCTAGAGAGTTGTTCATACCTTCTACGGAAAGTCTTCTAGTTCAGACAAATTTTTTTTTGTTTTGGGTTTGGGGTTTTCTGTGAGTGACGTAATAATGGGGGCATGTTTTCGCCTTTTGGCCAAGTGTACCTGGCCTTGGGCGCCAACCCAACGAGATATTTTATGGCTCAAGTTTTTTTTGGAATCTAGGCTATGATCCAAGTCTTTACCTTCGATTGGCTTTCTAGCGTATCTACAGCCACGACAGTGCATAGTCCAGGGGAAACCCTAGTAGTAATAGGAGAGGTTCAGGGTAGACATTTTACAGTTTTCAGTGGGAGCAGCAAGAGCAGCTGGGATTTACCCTGAGGTATGCACTGTCGTGCTGCTCTCCCTTCCCCAACCTATATTTTTTTGATAATCATATTTTTTTTGTTTTTTCATGTTTTGATATTTTTTTATGTCTTTGATTGGTTTTGCACTTTTGCGTTATAGTAATATTTTTCATACTTTCGCGTTTGATAATATTTTCATTTTCATTAGTAATTTCTTATTTTAGAGATAACTTGAAAGATTTTCTTTGGTTGTCATCGCTCCATCCTTGCACTGTTGGCGTGGTGAAAGGCATACCGATTACGTCGGGATCTGATAAGCAAATATTCACTGCCGCGATTGCTTCACTTGAACATCATTTGATGACCTTGTGGATGCTAGTAGCAAAGCAAAACACATTCAGAGATGAAGACTTGCTAACTTATTTTGTCCTTTTGCTTAACATATTCCCTGAACATTTATTCTGATTTAACAAAACCAAACAAGAAATTACTCATAACGATTGCTTTAACCGAAAGCGAGAATCACTTCACAGTTAGCAATAAAGTAAATATAACTGTGCGATTCCTACAGAACAGCATATTAACAAAATTTGTCTGTTTCGTTATGTCATCGTTAACATTTCCTCTCTTACGACTTCTTTTATACGAAAATACGAACCATTTCAAAGTTATAATGCTACATTCGTGATATTTTGGTCCGAACTAGCCACACCATCGCTCCAACCTGTAACCGATTCAACCTCGTCTTTTCTAAATTTTTATGAAAGTTTTCTGAACGAGAGAACAGTGGACTTCTCAAAGTCCTAAGTCAATTTAAATGATAAAAAAACACCTATTTATAGGCTTCAGAGACAGCAACAAAACTTGGAAACCGAGAAAAGATGAAACGGTTGCTAACACCAAGCAAGCATGGAGCATGGTCGGGAACAGTGGAGAAATTTTAGAAAAGCGAACAGACCAGTCAAACAGCAGTACGACGTTGTGGTTGAAATTTGATTTTGTTTGTTTTGAATAAACGAATAACGACTTTAAAAATAAAAACAGCAGAAAGTTATAGCTTTTGCAAATACACATTTCAGTTAATTTGTTGGTTTAAAATTTCAACAGTTTTTACAAGTTTCCAACATATTAATTACATTTTTAATGAAGGCTAACCAAGAGCAAACAACAAAAATATCACACAGGTTTGCCGTAACCTAATGTATGCTGTTAACTCAACATGATCATCATGTTGTAAGAGGAGGACAGGGAGGTATTTTATAATGGCTTCGGTTTAACTTTTAATTGCTTTAGAATTGTTTAAAGTTTTGAATCCAGGTCAATTCAGAGTTGTAATTTGTAAATGGGCCTCATTTTGAAGCCCGAACCGGCCCAGCCCGAAATAACAAGCCCGAATCCGGCCCGAGCCCGACATTTATTTTTGAAGCCCGGTTTAGCCCGACCGCCAAATTTACTTAGTGAGTCAAGATATGCGCAACTGCGGGGTATCAAAAAACGTAGTGAGCGGGTGTAGCTACAGTTACACGATTTTATCACACACAAAATGGCAATCACCTTGACCAAAGCATTAACCTAAACAAGCACAAACTCAGCTTGTTAGTCAATGCTAATACTACGGAATGTAATATTTCTCAACATAAAAACAAACTATCACGAAACTATCCACGATGGCTCTATAAGCATAAAAGAAACTATTTAGGATAGCGCTGTGCATGAAAAGCCGGATTGCCGGCCATGGTTTCTTAACACAAGCGAAGAATCGTGCAACTGTTTGATCTTTTCGACGCAATGCCATGGCGTGCTACTTCTGAAAAAGAGTGTGACACTAATCCGAGCAAAGAACAAAAGAATGCAGCTGTGTTTGCAAATACAATTAGCTCAAGAAAAATCACAATCACTACACTCACAGAAGCCACGGCAGTGAGCAGAACAAATGTACTTCAAGAAATAAAAAATCGTTACTTCCAATGGTATTAAAAACTTGTGTATGCAGGCTGGAAATCGGCCCGAAACATCTTGACAAACTTAAGCCCGAACCCGGCCCGAACCCCGCCCGACTCGAAAAGCCCGGCCCGACTTACAACTCTGGGTCAATTAATGTTTTTTAATTAACAGTTTAATTAATGTTTTCAAAGAATTTGCCTTGAGAACAAGAGTGTGCTGTACAGAGTGGGTGAACACAATATCATTATTTCAAGCATTTGCATTTCAGAACAGGACTTGACAAACGAAACTCCACAGCATTCCCCCATGCGTGAAACGCACAACCAGAGTCAAAATGCTCTTTGGTATTCCGTTTGTCCGAATATCAATAGAAAAAATACGGTAAGGCAATGCTTTACATGTCAATATCATACGTCAGATATGTAACTTGTGTTTAACCAACAAGTTTGGCAAGATATCAATGCAAGTTTCCTAATTTAAATAATTTTCTGAGAAGGACTAAAACATCTAAAAATCACGGTTTGTAAATGTTTTAGGAAACAATCCCTCAGCTGACTGTGATTTATGTGATTTAATCAAACAATGCAAACTACGTATTCGAGTAAAACCTATAGGTACTGTGTTATAATACCTTGTAAATGTAATCATGGAAATCACAGCGTTTGTTCTTTGGTTGGTAAAAATGTGATGTATCGAAAATTAGATGAAATGATTTCTGGCATTCAACATTCACTAAATACAACTTGATCTTTTTTTCCCTGGAACATCCGGAGGTGCTGTTAGATTTAAGGTTCATGAAACAACACTGGCAGTGAAGAACAAAACTACAATTTTTAGAATACCGGTCAAAAATTCGTTAAATTCTAATTAAATTGGAATTACAATTTAAACTGCGGCCTGAATTCAGAAAGTATTTTGACACACTTTTTGCATTTCTTGCGAAACTTGTTTTTACAGAACTACCTCGTGACCAACGGGAAATCTTTTCTCTCCAACGCGTATTGTAGAAGCACTGACATGACATTAACTGGAGCTGACGCAAGAGGAATCTACCAACACATCGACAGCATGTCATCTCAAAACGAGATCAAACCTGGCATGCCATTGCCGTCTTCCATATTACCGGAAAAATGTTCTACTCGGCACTGGGATAGAGCCTTCCAGTCCAGTGAAATATGAAGATTCCATGGACGAAACTTAATGGTTTTTATGCTGGGATAACAAATGTAAAATGAGAACATATATTATTTTTCACGCCGCATTAAGTACTTAAGCGCCATTTAAAAGTACGTGGCAACAATAGTTCCGCAAAGACTCCATACTCACAGACAGATCCGACATGTAGCGCTTTTTTGACACACTGTGGAACTTTATTGCAAGCAAAGCGAAATGTAAACTTGTTAAACTTGTGCCCATCCCATTGTGAAAATACAGTGATGCTATGTGATGAAATTTTGTTTAATAGTGTGGTATGTTGACGTCTACTTTAGAAATCATCCAGAGACTATGTGATCAACCTGGTAATAACGCTGAGTGCAATATTTTAAATTATCTCATATAAAATAGCTTCAAATGCGTGGCAGCCTGAAACACCACAACCCATTCAACAAAAATCCTGAGAAATGCTTCCTCCTCTGTCGAATTTTGCAAAACCTGTGATTTTAAGTATTGGGTCTTGGCTTTGGCAGATTGTCGGGAATTTGCGGAAGTACTGTGGGTTTTCAATCGTATAATTTATTTCAACAAGCCTCTTGCATCTTGTTGCCTTAAAACTTACCTGTGACCAATCTCAAACCAAATGCTTAATCCGTTTAGACAACAATGACTGATAAGCATGGAAGGATGTCACGGAGAAAGTCGAGATGCTTGGAATAATGTTATAAAAGTTGAAAGACAAAAAAACTCTTGGTAGACAACGACAACTGATATGAAACTGCACTGATATATTGTTGTTATCATGTCTGAAGCTATATCAACGTACTACTGTTTATATAGAAAATTTCGCAGTCATGTGGGCATTTTTTGCTTTAACATCACTTTTGCGTAAAATATTCAGAAGCTTTTGTTCCGTATTACTAGATAAACGAAAGCGTTGTTAGTCGAACACAGCAGGAATGTAGAAAATGGCAATTTTCAAGTAAAAGAAGTGTGGAAACGTGAAAATAGAAGTGTGGTAACGCAGCCAAAAACTAGACATTTTCAGTAATTTTACAATTATGTTAGGGTGCTACGCAAGAGATAGCTTGTCATTTATTTATTTATGCGGCGTATGCAGCTGCACACAGGAAATCTGAGTAAAAACACACAACTTCAAGTCAGGTTACTATTAAAAAAAGTTGGGGAACGCGTTTCCATACCCAGTAAAATTGTGGGGGCGCCGTTCCCACCCTACTACATCTCTGGAACACAACGACTTGACGACACGTAACATCCGGGTGCGAACAACATACACCTGAAAAACTCCTCAAATCTTTTCTCGAGGAACCTGATCGTATGCTTTCTCAAGGGCGACAAGCAAAGCGTTGACATATTCGGAATACTCCTAAAATTTCTCGCACATTTGTTGTAGAGTAAAAGTTTTCTTCGTAGTCGTACGGCCAGATGAAACGCGGCAGTGGACGTTGTCCAAGGCACTTGGCATTCATATTTCTAGGAAGACTGAGGGGCGAAATTCCTTTGTTGTTAATGTATTCCCTCCTGTCTTCCTTCTTGCACATCAATTTGCCAATATTGCAGTGCCATTCCAGAACGCCAGACCACTTGACACCAAAACGTTAGTCAAAAACTCCTTTATTCAAAATTTTAAGCAACTGAGGAAGAACATCGTCACAGCCTACAACCTTCCCAGCCTTCTGTGCTTTGAAAGCTTAGGAGCCTTCTGTTGCGGTGATGATATTTATCTCTCCCAAATACACCTCCAGTTTGTTTGATGGTATGAAGGCCAATCTACACTGAGGACGTGCCAGGAGTTGCCAGGCGTAATCCTTTGTTTGTTTTGTTGCGTCGGGTAATTATGCGCTCGTGCACGGCAAGGCACAGCAACTCCAGGGCGCAATAAAACAAACAAAGAATCGTGCGCGGCTACTCCTGGCAACTTCTCAGTGAAGATTGGCCTTGAGAGAGGATTCAAAAGATTTCTGGAGTACTCTCCACATCTGCCAAGGAGGTCCCGCTCATTGCTGATTAAGACGTCGGTTTGGTCTTTGACGTATCGGATCAAGCAGGATGGATTAAACCAGTGGTTGTCAAAGTGGGCGGAATCGCCCCTTTGGGGCGTGTTTTGAGGGGCAAGGGGGCGAAAAAAATAGGGGGTCAAAACAACACGACGGAAATGCTCAACCTCTAACCGATCATTGAGTTAACTTCAGTAGCCTACTATTATGATTTGTTAGTTGCTTGCAAATTTTAATTTACTGTGATAATCGTTGGAGGTTGTTGCTAAAGCAATTTTTCCGTTAAATTTTACTCTGAATGGTCTATGTGCCCGGCTACAGCGTGAATTATTTTCACAAGAAATCTGAACGTAATATTAGCGCTGTAATACAGTTGCTCAGTTCAGCTATTTAATGGCTTGGTTCAGCTATTTAATAATTTCTTTCAAAACAATTCTTTAAATATACTACCTTCTGTTTGCTTTTACTAGGCTTGAGGGACGAAAACGACGTGTGGAGTGTGAAAAGGGGGCGATGGAATAAAAAAGTTTGAGAAACACTGGATTAGACATTTGCCACGAAGACGCCGGGTCCAGATGGTTTGCCAAAACACTTTTTTGACTTGACAGTATGTGAATCTTGGTCGTGTCCATTGTGGACTTTTTCACTACTGGGGCTTCCGTATGCCGCGCCTCAGCGTATTGCGAATGCAAAGAAGAACCGGCTTTTTTTTAAAGACAGCCCTTGTAGGCTAATTTCTTTGATCGAATTACATCCTCAACTTCTGAGAAGTGGTTACGTTTTGTCATTATTTGCCACACCAACTCATTTGCTGTCTGCATAATCGAACAGCCGAATAAATGACAGCCGCTTTGAATCGCTACTCCTTTTTTGCGTCCCCTGTGCATTCGGCGAGTTTTCTAGTAACAAGGGTGATAAGCTGTTTGTTTGCTGTTATTAGACAATGCCAACAATGGCAGGCCAAAACTTGAAATGATCACTGGCTGATGTCTACCATAACAGAAAAGAGATGAACACAATATAAACCAAGATAGGCCTTTTCGAATATACCGGTAAGGACGTAAATACCTAACACAACATGACACCTTCAACTCCAAGAATCTTTTTTTGAATCTTCAATAATAGCTAGCCTGAGGTATAGGTGCAAGCGGATTCAAAGAATATATGATGTTCAGTTTTAACAAAACCACAATGGCAAATTAAATTACAATGGCCAACGATATTTACTGTAGTGTGGCCAAAGCGAGGCATGCGCAGGGTTTCATTTGCATGAGCGTTGCAACCGTGCAAATTCCAAACGTTACTTATCTCGTTAAGGAACAAGTTACATACTTCAAAGTGGAATTGGCGAGAATTGAAAGCAACTAATGCAGTGGGCACTGAATTCCAAAATTTTGGGACTTTGTAAAAGATAGTTTATAACTTTATACAGAGACTAAGTTTTGCGTTAGGCAACACAACGTGATGGATAGTTGAAAAGATTTTTAAAAAATTTGGGAGCAAGGACAAGGGG
>JGI24158J21664_10012471_pt1 | contig 11261 bp, 4 predicted proteins | sample Ectturendosymbi3_FD_21664 | JGI IMG/M metagenome (IMG submission 21664)
TGTGTCTCTGTCTTCGTGTGTATGCTCGAGCATGGACCTCTTGCTATACAAATCGGTGAGTTTTAATGTTATTGTATATTTCATTGAATATAATAAAAGAATTATCTGAAGTCTGTGTTTCTTTCTCATTATGAGAGGTCTAGAGGTCAGAAATCATAGGGAGACCAAGTGAACAGAGCTTTCGTGAATGTCGTCCTTGTTACGTCTATGATCGAACTCACGTGTATTTACGGACGTGACTAAATGCGGATCTCTAGATTCAATATGGGTATAGAATCCGTTACAACGCCAACCCTATAAGAGATGACCAATTACATTTGTTGAATAACTTTTACAGGTTTCTTAATTCTGTCTGCCCGTTTATGTCATTTCTATCAAACAATTCAATCTTGTAACTGATCTTGCGTTATGCCTAAAGCTTGTATTTGCCAAATGTAAAATTTTGCTTCAGGCTAGAATCAAATGTGACGAAAATTTTCAGCTCTCTTACACAGAAAACATATGCTTTGGTTGAGTTGGAATGTCAAAAAATCAGAACGTTTGAATGCTACTCCCAAAACTTTAGTGGTTTTGAAGTGAGCTGGATAGCACGGAGGTTTGCTGCCTGTCTCATAATCCCACAAAATGTAGTTCGTTGTCTTGTCGGCAAATCGTGTTTGATCTTTGCCTCGTACATTGCGAGTTTGTTTGAAGCAATGCAGCTAAAAATTGCAATGAAAGCCCAAAGGACTTCCCAGTATTTTCGAATCGAACTGAGCTTTAATCTTATGTATTTTTTACAGTATCTGGAGATGCGATTCGATCGATCTGTGCGTTTACTCGCTACAGTCCTGTTTATCGGAAGCCAAGTTCTGTACATTTCGATCACAATATACGCTCCGGCTCTTGCTCTTAGTCAAAGTAAGCTTCTACAAAAAATTACGGGTTAGGGTTTTTACTTGCTCTCCTCCCCTTTAGGATAATAATAAAGTTCCACTGCCTCACAGGGCGGTACTGCAAAGCGTTGGCCTTCCTCAGTAACATGAAATAGGAAAAGATGCGTGGCAGCCCCTGCTGTTGAAAGCTTTTTAATCAAGAATGTCTAAACTTTGCAAAAAACACGTTTGGGTGATAAACTCATTTACGGCCAAATTTTGGTTAAAAAAACTTGAGACCCGCAATACTACGAATGCAATAGCAACCGTTTCATTCATGCAACAACTGTTCAGTTTTACAGGCTGTTGCGAGAGGTTTCAAAACTCTAAATCTTATGCAAATGCAAATGCTGGAAACCATCCCCCCTGTACAAGCGTAAAGTCCCCTACTGAAGACTTTCTAGCACCGGATCTGTATTTTGTTACCTTTACATTTCGCACTTTGCAGCGTTGATGAATTTCTGTCCTACCAATCCCGTAACTTCACTGACCGCAACCAGAAATACTTCAACCTGTAGTTTAGTGTTGAACGTGACTTACGTGAGCTGCGCTGTTGTAAGGTGTTATTTAATCTTTATTTTTGACAAACAGATTGCTCTTACGAAACCACTGAACAAACAACAACGAAAGGATATTAAATTAAATCGTATTAAGTTACAGGTTTTAATGCCGTGTTTTTTCAATGTTTTACAAGAATTTCATGTTGTATAGATGATTTTCACATTATTCTATTTCAAAATCCATTACATTTTATTATCTCAGAAAAAAATTGGATTAATTGGCTGAAAAACACATATTTAGGTTTTCACTGCAAGGTTTAATGATGAAAGGCAAATACAACGCTGTGGAAAGATAAGCTTATGTCGTAGGCTCCCCTCCAGCTTAATTCTATCGAAAGTGACAAGTTTTTAAGCAGAGGATCAGGGCTTTCAGAAAAAAATTGAATAAATCAACTTTTGCTTGAGTTCATTGTGAATTTACGATTTATTGCAGCTACTGGACTGGACCTTTGGTTATCGGTTGCCATCGCTGGCACTGTTTGCATTTTCTATACCACGATGGGAGGATTGAAGGCTGTGGTATGGACAGATGTCTTCCAGGTTTGTGTCATGAGCATCGGTTTCGTCGCCATCCTCATCCGTGGAAGCAACTTGGTGGGAGGGTTTTCGAAGGCTTGGTCAATCGGTTATAAAGGAGGCCGCGTCGATTTTGTTCAGTAAGAACCGTTCTTCTTTGACAGTTTTCCCACATTTTGAAGTCAATTTTAGAATGCCATCGGCAGACAGGTTTCTAATTTAAAATAATCACATAAACGCTCTTCGTTGGGCGGGAGAAAGAGTCTGCAGCAATTTAAAGATGCAAAATAGATAAAAAAAGACCTGAAAAACTACGAATTTATAACTACCCTTGCTTTAATTGTGAGATTGCATCCAAAGACTTGAGTGGAGTATTATTTACTCCATTTGTTCACGCAACAAATTTTGTAATTTCCTGGTTTCTTCTGAATACTCTAACTGGCGTGCATTCTGTGCGTGTTGTCCTGAAGTTTGCAAACATTATAACTGAATACGGACGACCAGTAAACGATCTTGATCCCGGTAGATTTGTTTCAAAATCTCTCTGCGAAAAGGAAACTGCGTAAACACAGATATGGAAAAAACGAAAAAGCAAGCGCAAACAGCAACATTTGAGATCTTGAGGTGTAGAAAACTATTGAATTTGTGATCATACGCAATAGCATTGACTTGCTGTTGAACATCATACGCAATAGTATTTACGTGCGGTAAAAACAATTTACTTGCTGTCAAACCGTAGAAATTACAACCGAAGATGCAAACCTGAACAACCTGACGTCTGAAATGACGGATTATACTTGGCCAACGAATGCGATGCGTGCGCTCGGAGAGCTTTTCTGCAGCTTGTTTTCGATCATCTGTGATTTGCAAGTGGCTGTACGATGGACGAAGATAAGCAGTAGAAAATATCTGCATGAGCGTTTTAGTCTATTAAGTTGTGACGTTCGACGTGATAGTAGTCCCGGCCACTTAAGAATTTCGTTAGCGCGTGGTTGACTGTTGGATGTTAACAAACAACAAGCAATAAACTCTTCATTTTGGAACCTAAAGCATCCGTAGGACTATTTGTAGATAAAAAAAGATGGTCGTGTAAGATGAAATTTTGTGTAATAATATTGGCAGCATTACTGGCCAAGATAGTTTTTGAGGTTTAGGATGATTTTTAGGCTCTCCATCCGAAAACCACCAGACCCAACTTGTAACTTACTCGTATGCATCGGATTTGAGGGCCAAGTCTAGCTGCGTCATCTGAAGACGAAAGGTACAATTTTAATCTTTAAGAGTGCGAGGCTGTAGTTTTGATTTGGAAAACGCTGCCGGTCCGCTTTCTTTTTGTCTTTTCAGCTTTGAAACCGATCTTCGCATCCGTCACACCTTCTGGTCCCTCGCGATCGGCACACCATTCTATTGGGCCGGAATGTACGGTACGACCCAGACTGTGATTCAACGCTTTCTCTGCTGCAAGTCCGAAAAACACGCCAAGATGTAAGTTGGAAGACACCTGTGACGTTTCTTTTTCGCCACTTCCTGTAAGGCAGGCCTGTACAACACGCGACCCGCAAGAGCTTTAGCAATTGCAGAAATGTTGCAACAGCCCAACCCCGGATATATACAAATTGTCATTCCAGAATTTCTTACAAACTACAACAAGATGAAATAGATTTTGCGACATATTTATGTGGGTCAATTTGGCTCTTCGAGCTTTCTGAGTTGTTCAGGCCTGCTGTAAGGTATTGCCCAGGACAAGATTTTCCAGAAAGCATTTTAAGTTTTCAAGATAACACGCTTTCTAAATCTGCGTTTTCGGTTTAGCTTCGGTAATTGTTGGGGCGTTTTCTTTGCTTTTTATAGCTTACTCGCACTGTAATGCAGTTATTTGCCTACGGTTTCTTCATCGTTTGAGCGAGTTATTATCCACTGCCAGGCCGCACCATAGATCTTGGGCAGGTGCTATTTGCTTAACTTTGCTATTTGTCCAATGTGTGTTATCAATATCTTTTCTGACGGCGAATGACCAAAAGTAAATGTGGCATATTGTTTGCCTACAATGCAGTTACAAAATATAGTTCCACATGTTGGTGCGTACACGTTAGTGCGTGTACAAGTGTAGTTCCGCAATCGCAAAATGAAACAATGTTTTTAAAAATATATTTTTGGGTGCGCTGGACTTAAAGACAACAACTAAAACTTTTTTTGAAAGTTTGCGTGCAGAAGTTGTTCCTTCCACTTTTATTTACGTGCTGCAAAAGCGTCTTTAACGACACGAAAGTTAAAAATTTTAGATATGGATTGCGATCATCTTCCAATGGTTTCCAAAATCGTTTAGGTAAACAAAAGTACACTTTTGGACTCAGGTTTTGAACCAGACACACTGTAGAGGTGCAAAAAATGAATATGTCCGTATAGAATACCTGAAGTCACGTGTTTACAGTATAGAGTCATACGCCCTGTTTTTGTAAGAAAAAGCACTTATGATGTTCGAGTGCTTCAAGTAATAAAAGTTCATTCACTGATTGAATAGAAGTACGTTAGCGGATCTGTGGTTATTTGGTTAACTTTGCTGTTTGTCCAATATGTGTATCGATATCTTTGCAGAAGTATTTATCTCAATTCGCTGGGAATGACGCTTTTCGTAACACTGGCAGGACTTACTGGAATAGTCATGTATGCGTATTATGAAAAATGCGATCCATACACCGCAGGCTGGGTGAAAGCCAGCGACCAAATGGCTCCTTATTTCGTTATGGACATCCTGCACAACTTTCCTGGTTTGCCTGGGATGTACTTGTGCAGTGCATTCAGCGGAACTCTCAGGTGAAGAAAAAGGGTTAAATGTGCGCTTTTTATTATCCCACGCAATAAAGCCAATGGCGATAAACTCAATAACTGCTATTCGAATTTTATTGCCATAGAGCCAATAGCCTGATCAAGATGAGATTCTTATATTTTATACTGTCCCATGTTTCTTTAAAAATGCGACAGGGATTGTATTACCTTTTATCCAAACATAACACACCAGGGCTTATTTTCAGGACAGGTCCTATTTTCTTGTGTGCCGCCCAATCTATTGTTAACGAACTATTATTATTTACATTGCCAACAAATGTTACCTGTCAATTTTAACTTAGACTTCTGTGGGGTAAGACATATACTTCAATCTGTTTCAAATATTCAAACCTGGTCTTGTTTCTAGTTAGACCCGACTGTCTGTTCACCAACGAAAATATTAACGTCAAGTGTAGGTTCACGTTCAAATATAGTGACATAAGAATGAAACGTTTGTGCATATTTTAATAGCACTGTTTCTTCTGGAATCAATGCTATGGCAGCTGTGGCTCTGGAAGATTATATCAAACCTTACAAGGATTTCTCTCCCCGAACTTTGCTTTGGATTTCCAAGGTAAAACCAAGGCAGCAAGGCAGCATTCGTGTAAATGCATGTAATTTTGTGTAGAAAAGAGATTCGATAATCAAACATTCCACGTGTTTTTGCTTGATCTATAAAATTACTTCGAAGATGAACATGACAAGCACAAAGTTGTACACAGCTTTGACGGATGAAAACTTAATAATCAATTGTTAAACGACGGGAGGCCGTTAATTTGTACACTGTCTTGCATTGTGTGTATAAACCTTGTTTCGAACAGAAGCAATAACCCTGTTCTATTTGAATAAGAGCTGATGATGCCTACTTTGTAGGCGAAATATATATACTCTGTAAGATCTTAGTATCTGATTCTGTGCTGAGAAAGGATTTCTTTCAATAGACAGCAACCCTGTACGTCGTTTATCAAAAAAAATCTGCTATTTGGAGCAATTTGGTGAAACATTTTTTTGCTGAAGATATTTTGCATGGTTTAGAAGTAAAGCTCAAATTGCCGTGCGGTTTTGTACAGATCTTAGTCATTGTCTTTGGTGCAATATGCTTGGCAATGGTGGGCGTGGCCAGTGGTCTTGGTGGAATCATTGAAGCTGGTTTTAGTGCAAATGGTATTTTGTTGGGACCTTTGCTGGCTCTTTTCACTATGGGTTGGGGATGTCCATGGGTAAATTCAAAGGTAAGGAGTATTTTAAACAGGTATCTCGTTGTTTGAAAAACAATGATTAGCACATTGGTCGAAAATAAAAAATTTGCGTTTAAAAAAAAATTAAAATTAAGCGAGTTAGTGAAGCGACAACACTGAAGAATTCAAATGTAAGTTCCGTTGCGTAGAAACAGCATAAAACACTGTTCAGCAAACTTAAAACCGCTCGACTTGACAATTGTTGTTAGGGATCTTTAGCGGGAGTCCTCTCTGGCGTAGCCACAACCCTCTGGCTGTACATTGGCAAAAGTGTCTACCCAGTTCCAAGCAAGTTCATTCGAAGGCTACCGCTGACTACTGAAGAATGCGAGTTCGCTAACAGCAGCTTTGTCTCAACCTCGGCAGCAATGGCAGCTTCCCCAACATACGGTGAGTGTTTTGGTCATGCAAAAATGCCTTGTTTGCTTGCTTTTATTGAAAATATGTTGTTGCTCGCTTTATGCTATTGCTCGCTTGCTATTGCTCTGCTATTGCTCGCTTACAGTTTCATGGATGATCCAACTTTCAGATAAATTCTCACATAAAGGCGATTTAGCATAATTCGCAAAATCGGAAAATATATATTCTAAAGTAGATTTAATTGGCATTTTCTACAACGTAACAAATTCAAGCTTTCTGAAAATTGCACAGAAACTTTCGACAGCACGAAAGAGTTAGAAGTAGATGCAATTTATTTCCTTTGTGTATTGTTACGACAGAGAGCACTGTGTCTCCTGTAATGAATTCAGAAGCCGAACGACCACCAATCGCCGAGTTTTACACTTTGTCATATCCTCTACATCCAGTTGTCGGATTTCTTGTTTGCATTCTCGTTGGCACAATTGTATCGTTTATTACCGGTGAGTTCCATTTAATCTGGTCGTATCTGCCATGATTCAGGTATATGAAAAGATTCCTTTTAACCCTGTCAATCAAGCACTTACCGCAAAACCTATACAACGTTTTTGTTAAAGGAATGTCGTTTGCACTTTCGACAGTCTTTACGAAACGCAAGAGTCTAGCATACATTAGATTGACTAATGTCACTTCGTTTCAGGTCGTCAAAATCCTGAAGAAATTCCTCCTGGACTAACCATCGCTTTCTTCGATCACCCTGTGTTCCGGTGGTTGCCCGAAAAGGTTTGCATCTAAGAAAATTCCATTCACTTTGGGCGTGATCCCTTCGTTAATGTTTGGCTTGTCGTATTGTAGATTTTAGATTAAATTGAAACGGATTAGTATGATTCGTATTTTTAAGTTAGGTTGAAAGCTTATTCATTGTTTGAAAGGTACGAACTACTGGCTTTGTCCCTTAAAGAGATGTTCTGATGCTTGTTTTGTATTTGAGCAACGTCTTTGGTTGTGGTTTCCCCATTGACCCTATATAGGCGAGCCTGGACTTTTTAGCTAGTCAGGTAACCACAAACCTTTCCGAGTGGCTTTACCGTTTATGTTAACAGTGATAAAAGTTGATTAACGTTAGAAAAAATGCCTATTTTTGACATGTACAAATCCTGAAACCAAACCCTTCTAAACATATAATTCGTGATTTTACTAACTGCAGATGACCAAAATACAGAACAGTCAGATTTGTGGTAGGTGAGCTTCTTATAATTGGAAATCAGTGAAAAAAGTGAAGCAACGAAAGATATGTTAAGTTCCTTCAGTCTACATCTGTTTTTATCTCCTCGTCGACAGTGCGTTTAAATGGAAATAAAGCAGTTACGGGTGAATTGCCATGTCAAAATCGGTCTATTTTAACATTGGATTGTACAATGGCCACAAGTCCCAATTCCCACCCAGCCCTTTTCAGACGAAAGTGTAAAAAGTTCAATTGGGGTCCTCTACACCTCTACACAAGAAATACAGCTACTCACAAAACCAGTCTTTTGCGACTATCATTAGTATGCTAAGTGGAGAACTTGACGAAAGTACGATAGGTAGAGGACCTGCAAAACTGCACACTCTGTATGACCTGTAGTGCAGGTTTTTTTTTAAGGAAAAGGTTAGGTACCCGGTATGGACCTGTAGGGACCCGATTTCTCTGATTCTAGGGGCCCGATTTTCTCTGAGTCTAGAGACCCGATGATAATTTCATCTGATTCTTGGGACTCGATTTCAAATTTTAGGGACTCGTATAGGGTCCCTAAAACACCTTAAAAAACCTGCTCTAGTGTATACCTTACTAGATAAAAAAGAAAACGAGAAAGTCTTTTGCCAAAACGAAAGACCAGTGCGACCTTATTTCTTGTATCGACTCAGTAATTGCCGACTTCAGATGGCAACAATGCGGCAGCTTTCACCGACACCATGGGCAGTTTTCGTCACAAACTTCCTCACACTTCTCAGCACTCAGCACTAAGTTGTTACAACTGTAACTGCATCAGTTGTTTCAAGGAAATTTTACGACGCGACAATTTTTCTACTGTGAAAAGTACTTTGTTGCAGACATTTCTGACTGCTGAGATATCTCTCACTATAGCCGGTCTCTGACCAAACCCACGTCCAACGAACAATTTCACACTGTTGCGATCGGAAATCCCGAGCGGCATGTGCGCAAAGCTTCACACTGTGGCAGCAAGCAACAACAGAATTCACATGCCATGATCACTCTATTATTGCTTGTTCGCGCCAGTTTTATCTATGGTGTTGTTCTTCACGCACATCCCGTTCGTGGTGAATCACACATTTAACGCAACACCACCGGAGAGGTTGCAACAAACACCAATCACAGTCTATCATATAAGTTCAATCCCATTGGATTTAGCTCGGATGCGCTGTAGTATAGAACAGTGGTTCCCAAACTTTTTTGATGCATTCCTACCTTGACGCATTTTCGAACTTTTTATTCCTCCCCTTCTTTATAATTTCAGTAGGGTGGCTGAAAAGGTTGAAACGGACATTTTTGTGATGATTCCGATCGCACGTTGTTGGTTGAAGTATAATCTTAGCTAGTGGCCTCTCTGCGTACTTTCAATAAGCTATTACTCTACGATAATTAGCTCTGCTTGGTGACTTCAAACAAGCAACAAGGCAAAAAAGCACTCAGAAAACTTAGAATGCACTTAAAACAAACTAAGCAGGTATCATTGATGATATAATAATCCAATAGGTAGCGCCACTGTCAATTTTGTGACTGAAAGATAAAAACGAAGCAAAAGTATAATCAAAACACATTGAAATACACCAATAATAAAAAAGTTTCGAATATCAATTTAGTTCAACTTTTAACTCGATCAATTGGAAACGTGTTCTTGTTTTTCATCGGAGAGTAGTTGGATACAGCGTATGATTGATGTAAAACCAAACTGCATATATCAATAATCATACATCAGTGATGGAGTCTCGAGACTTGGTTTCGGTCTCGAGACTCGGCGACCCATTTTTGCAAGTTTCGGTCTCGAATATTTCAGGTCTCGTCTCGATCCCAAAGGCTACAGGTGTCGAGATTTTGAATATTGCAAAGAAATGGTATAGTAAATTTTCTATAATTCAAAATCTTTTTTTTGTTATTTGCAGGTAAGAAACAACCAAAACAGGTCGGAAAATGCCAGAAATTTGAAAAAATTCAACTTAGAAGAGATGAAAGAAAATTCGGCAAAATGCACAAATTTTGAAGTCTCGAGTCTCGGTCTCAAATTTCAAGTCCCGAATCTCGATCTCGAGATTTTTTATGAAGACTCGGTCTCAAAGTTTTAACCAGGTCTCGGTTTCGAAAGTTATGGTCTTTACTACATCATTGATCATCATAGTTTTGCATTTTGGAACTCATGTTATTAAATGCTGTTACAGTTGGTTAAAAGTTAAGGCTGAAATCTGCACAAGACAACAATGTGATTGACTAAATTGTTTATTTCATTACACGCATCTGCTCAATAAACTCTATCTAACAACCAAACCCTCACCCAAACCTAAGGAATCCCACACACACTGAGGTACACAACCTACTGAACTTACTTAAAGAATGCCTTGACCAGGTCTGTTTCTCTTTTTTGATTATCAGTTATTACTACAGGCACATCATACATCCCGTTATAGCCGGGACATTCCCGGTTTAAAGGCTTTGTCCCGGCGTCCCGGTCAGTCAACCGTAAAGTCCCGGTTAGGTATTCAGTAAGCCAGTATATAGCCCTACAACTGGTACATCAGCACCCGCTGAGATATTTTTTTCTATAATTAATAACATGTGGTCTGATAACAGAAGCAGAATACTGGAGGAGAATGTGAAATCCCTTATAACATGTAATTTAATTAATACTGGCTTTTGCTGCTGTGAGTTTTATGATAAAATAAAATCGAGCAAAGATTTATTGAAGAAAGTATTGTCTGCAGAAAAGTATGATTGAGTAAAAGTGTGTTGAACATTGTTTTGTTTGGTAAAATGCATTACTTTAGTTTTTGTTGATGTTAGAAAACCACGTTTCATGCAGAGATTTGCGATCCTATAACTCGACAGGCGATTGAGCTAGAGAGCTGTTCAAACCCTCTACGGATTCAGCAAGTCTTGTAGTCAAAATCGAAAAAAAAATTTTTTCGTTTTTGGTGGGGGTTTCGGGGGGGAACGCCACAGTGGGGGTGTTTTTGGCTACTTTTACCAGGCCCTAGGCCCCAACCCATTGGGCCATTATTATGGCTCAAGATTTTTTCGGAAACTAGGCTGAAATACGCGTCTTTAGATCCCTTGAATGACTTTCTAGCATATCTGTAGCCGAAATTATGGACAAAACACCAAAAATTGGTGAAAATTTCAGCACCCACAAACGCCAGTCTAGGCTGGAAAGCATCCCTTTTCTAAATGGTCATCACTCGTCAGCGGATCGAGCTAGAGAGCTGTTCAAATCCGGTATGAATGGGGAAAGACTTGTAGTTTAGGCTGAAATAAACTTTTCACCGTGCGATTTCGGCCTTTTTGGCTATGTTTGCAAAACCACCGGTTGTTTTGACAGGTTTCTAAAAATAATCCGAGACGTCAACGGCCCGTGGGAGTGCGTGAATCGAGCAGAATCAGCGGCGCGCGCGCGAGATCAAAATGCATTCTAGGCTATAATAACGAGGTTTTAGAGGGTTTGATGGACTTTTTAGCACTTCTGGTTGATGAGTTATGGAAAATATGGTAGAATATTAATATGGGAAATCCCCTGAAGGCCCTTGGGAATTCCTGACATATTTGGAATATTTTTGGCATAACTTTTGAACCAGAAACGCTA
>JGI24158J21664_10012472_pt1 | contig 11261 bp, 7 predicted proteins | sample Ectturendosymbi3_FD_21664 | JGI IMG/M metagenome (IMG submission 21664)
CAGAAGAGAATTATAATTTGCGGCACCCAGTGTCGAACCCATAGCAATTTGCTTTAAGGTTTGGCGACAGTTTGAAAATATATTTTTAATGGTATGTTAACAAAACGTATTATCTCGCGGCACCCCAGGGCATTGTGAATGGCACCCTAGTGTGCCGCGGCACCCCGGTTGGGAACCACTGCCCTAAACCGTTGTCTCTGCGTATCGTGCTTGTCATGTGACCACTTCAACCAATCATGTTCGACTAAAGGCAAATTATGCACAGCACAACTTTTGCCTCATGAGGTAAAACAGACACTAACATGACATATCACATGTTGCTTGACAGTTCTGCTTAATGTAATTTCAACCTGCATGACTTTTCTGTCGAAAGATAACTCTTTGCCTACTTGAAAAATACAACTTCAAGTGGACTATCACCATAAAACTGATTTTTCACAGTTGGTATAACCTTAGTTCAGTCATTGGCAGTTGGGCACCTCAGTGCTAACAGTGTACTGCCAGAAATATAGCTGAAATACTACGAGGTAAAATAGTAATTGCAGTGCCGATTTAACCACCTCATACTTCATTGGATGAACATTAGATAACTCTACTGTTACACAACAATGTACCTTGCAATAATGCTTATTAAACCAATGAAACAAAACTATGATGCAATTCAATCACAAAGAAGTTACGAGCAAAAACGCAACCTGGGTTTGGGTGAGATGACCAGTTCAACACAAATGGACGTATTGTTCAGCTGTAGCCTGCAGACTGCCTGACTGAAACCTTGAACGCTGAGCGGATTGCAAAACACATGCATGACCGGGGCGAAGGCGGCTAGACGAGTAGGCGCTTGATTTCGCATGTCTAAATTGTATTAGACTTTGCATATATATAAGAGTATATATAAGCGATGCAAAAACGACTTTTAACCTTAGAAAAGTGCAGTAATGCTGTCAGTAACGCGCATGTTTCAATTAACTCCACAAACGTTTCCAAGAAAAATTTAAAGCAATTAGTTCAAACTTTGCAAAGGAAATTAAGAAAAAATCATAATTATCTCCTCCGCTCCGCCAACAAACAAGATTCTTAAACTCAGCCTCCGAAAAAACGCTTTTTTTTCACCTCTGCTGTAACACCACTTCTGAGTGAAAATGCACCTCTCCTGCTTTTAGTCAACGACTTTGCCCAGTTTTTTACTCCATTACTGTTATTTTACAATTATACTGAAGAAGTATGGTGGTTAGTAACAAAATATTACAAACGTATGAAGAAGTAAAAAGTTAAACAAACCGTGTCAACAAATTGGTGCAAAAAGCAGCGGTTAACTCGATGTGTTTATTACCCGTGCAATATTGCTGTATGTTTGGTATGAGTAAACCTACTGCCTGAATCTCACTGCTTTGTGGTTGTGCCCCTATCCCTAAGGTCTCCGAATTTGGATTCAAGGAATTGTGGCCATGACGTACTGGAAGTTGCTTTCAGAATAAGCCACTATGTTATGTTTTGAAAAAGACCACCCTCGCTCTCACACAAAATGTGAACGGTGTTCTATGAACCTCGCAGTTGTATTATAGCAGGGCTTCTCAACCTGGGGTACAGCGTACATGTAACTTTAGAATTACATTTGCCTATTTGAAGGGATACATTTAAAGTTAGCAATAAAAGGGAGTTATATTTATATAGTATTTATTTCCAAATATTTATACATACATCAGTGAATGTTATTTTCAAAAAGCATTATATACTTATTGTTAAATATATTAACTTTGAAGACATAAAATGGAGTCTGCCTTTATGGTTATAAAAATATAAAAGTTCTATTAAAAGTTCAGTTGATTTTCCTTATTTTACTCAGCCTTTTTGTGATAAGAAATTTTAGGGGTACATGCTCATCTGACGAAATGCTGAAGGGTACACGGTCGTTTTATTTTATGAAGAGGATTAGTGGGGTCGGGGTTCATACAAGTTGGTGCTGTAATGCAAAGCATTTTCCCAATTTTTAATGTTTCCGGGCTTGTGCCGGTGATTCTCATCGCTTTTTACCATTAGTTTGTTTGGCGTAGTAGGCAATGCATTTGGCACGGGCGGGCATTATTCGGGGAACTCGGGGCCATAACTTCTGACCACACAAAATGTGGTTTTCTCATCACTGCTTCGTAGCAAGCATGTGGAATCACTGATAGGACGAACACTATTTCCGAAATTTAGTAAAGCAGATATCTACCTACTAATGAATTAATTTTTGAAAGAAGGGTGCACTTTTGTATTTCGTTCGTGAAGATGTTCATATGAACACAGAAAATATGGAAACCAAAGTAGTGACTTTTCCGAGGCTGGGGTTCGAAAAAGGAACCCCAACAGCAAATGATCGCGTTTGCCGCATGCATATACTTTTCTGTGCATCTGTCGAGTGCTGGTGTTGTTGGTGAATTGGAGGGAACGTGTGAAAGAAAGCAAAAATGACAATCAGCGCTGAAAATTAAAACATATCCAAAAGTGTTCTTTTCTCAATTTAATAGTTTTTTCGGACATTCTTCCTCCAATTCGCGTTTTCAACTAGCCTGCTTGTTCTTATAGAAAATTTTTAAGTCTTTCGCGCACCCTCTCGCCAGCTGGTTACAATTCACTTGTTTTTTAACTGTTTTTTCTGTGTGACAAACATGGACATTTGGCACCAGGTAAATAATACAGTTATGTTCATAGGAGTTACAGTGGGTAGAGGAGATACGATCGAAATACTTCATAGCTCAATGAAATTTGTTGTGTTAAATTCTTTTTATGTGGTGAACCACATGAAACCACTGCAGCATAGCCTATGCTGGGCGGACAACACAGATAGTATGGTAAAAATCACTGCACCTCAATATTTTTTAATTATTTGGTTAACTTGAAGGCAAAGGTTTCAGGTTTTCCTATGGTACAATTTTAAAGTACTTCTGCAGTACCAGCTATCTGTCGAATAATGGCAAACGTATCAATGGCAGTGCCGGATTAAGGTACCGCAGGACCTGCAGCACATTAACAGTGCGAGGCCTCAAGTTAAAAATACACTTGAACACCTATTGAACAATAAAGTGTGGAAACATAAGTGTACTGAATTTCGCAAGAACGACGAACCTGGTCATAAATTGCAGCTGGTGGACATTATGGGCTACATAACTTTCTTTCCAGAAAAAGCATATACGCATATACGAACTTTATAACTTGAATTACCAGCTCTAGAAGTTTGTGGCCATATATTTTTCATTTGAGCACCAATAGTGAAGTTAGAGTTTGTGTGCAAGGCTTTCTTCGTGTCAATTTATAAGATAGCCTGCATTCGTCCATGGGTTAAACACATTTATACATTTTCGTTGGCGCTCCGGATTTCATTAGCTTACATATGAAGTAGAATAAGCTTCCTTTTCTTTCTGAAAAACATGGCCAATTTCTTGCTTAATGCTTTTTGTAGGTTTATGAACATTTGTGAAATGGGCTTAGGCAGCTCCGAGATGCCTTTTCATTGTCATACCACCGCATGGATGAAGTAAAATCACTATCTGCATGTAGACATTTCCCTTGGCTATTCAGTTCTCACCATCACAATTATATACTCTAGATTGTTTGGTCATTCACCGATACCCTTGACTTTTCGTCTTCACTTGTTTTTTCACATTCGCTTGAACCTGACTGTTGCTTTATCATGCCTTCCACTCACTAGTACGCCTAGTGAGCATTTCTGTTTTTCTAACTTNAATCGCTGCAGCCGCATTACCTTCTCGAGTTTGAACACTGAAACGCTATCAACTAGCGGGTTTTGGATTGTATGATTGGCCTCGCTTTTTCTTGCTTTGCTTTTTGTCTTGTATTTTCAGATGCATACTGACGTCAAATCTCTGGTCCTATTAGTGCTCATTGCTATCTGCAACTGCAATGGAAAATTTCAATTAGGCTACTCGTTAGTTTGTCGAAATAAGGACCGCAAAGCCACTATAGTGGCCCAAACTTTGGCCAGTCAGAACTTCCGACCAATAGAGCTAGAGAGTTGATCAAACCCTCTACGGATTCGGCAAGTCTTCGACTTGAGATTGAAAAAAAAATTTTTCGGCTTGGATTTTGGCTTTGTGTGTTACGTCACAATGAGAGCACGTTTGTGCATTTTCGACCCCTTTGCCCGGCCCTGGGCTCCAGCCCAATGCGAATTTTTTTCGCTCAATGTTTTTTTGGATTTGTGACTCGAAAACGAGTCTTTAGAGACCTGGACTGACTTGCTAGCATATCAGGAAACATAATTATGGCTCAAACCCAGTTTTTGACAAAAATTTGAAATATTCAAAAAAGGTAACATTGGCCAGTTCTGGCCAACTTTGGCCACTCGTGGTTGGCAGCCAGATTGAGCTAGAGAGCTATTCAAACCCTCTAAAGACTCGTGAAGTCGTCTATATTAGATTTAAAAAAAACTTTAAGAAATTTTTTTGGCCTTTTTGGTCCATGGCCCCATGATTGGAGGATGTTTTGCGAATATTCTTGTGATGTTATCCGCAGATCCAACGCGCGGATATTGTGACTCAAAGGTTTATTGGAACCCGGACTCGAATACGAGTTTTTAGAGACCTTGGTCGACTCTCTAGCATTTCTGGTTCTAAAGTTAGGCCAGAAAGAGCCAAATACTTTACCGATCTGCTAGACCATTTCTGGGGATTTCCCTAATGAACTTACTGTTCATTGGCCCTAATTTGGGGTCCAGGAACGCTAAAAAATGAAAAAAACTCAATATGGCCTAAAACCGAAAAAAACTTTGTGTCAAAAAAATGCCTCTGCGGGTCTTAAAGGGTGGATTGATGAAGTCATCAAAGAATAAAAACAAATATGCATAAACATCCTCTCATTAAGTATACATCAACAGAACCTGAAATCCAAAATCAGAATGTTTTTTTTATTGCAAACTACATGACTTTACAAGTCTTTAGAGGGTTTGAACGGCTCTTTAGCTCATTCTGACGGCGAGTTATGGCCAGCTTCAGTCAGGGGTGGAATTCACCCCAGATTAGCGTTTGTGGGAGCAAAATGTTGACCATTTTTTGGTTTTTGAGCCATAATTTTAGATCCAGATATGCTAACAAGTCAATCAAGGGCTCTAAAGATTCGTTTTCGAGTCAAGAGTCCAAAAAAACATTGAGCGAAAAAATTTCGCGTTGGCCTGGGGCCCAGGGCCAGGCAAAGTTGGCCTAAAATTGGGCAAAAATGTTCTCATTGTGACGTAACACACAAAGAACCAAAAATCCCAGCCGAAAAAAATTTTTTCGATCTCAAGTCGAAGACTTGCCGAATCCGTAGAGGGTTTGATCAACTCTCTAGCTCTATTGGTGGGCAAGTTATGACTGGCCAAAGTTTGGGTCACTATTGTGGCTTACGGTCCTTAAAGGTAGGAAATATGCTTTGAAACTATGGCTGTGAGTGACAACGAAATCGGCGTTTAGAATGCTAGCTTAGCTGCATGCCTATTACCTAGCAGGGTGGCTTAACGGTCTATAGCAAGGTTGCCAGATAGTGGATGGTCCTCACTGCCAAATACCCTCTGTCTAGTTGCCAGGGCTGTGGAGCCGGTGCCCAATCAATTTTGGATGGCTGGAGCTGGAGCCAAAAAATTCAGATGGTGGAGCCGGAGCTAGTGGCGGTTCCAAGGGGGGCCTGGGTGGGCCATGGCTTCCCAGTTTTGTGCTTAATTTCACCCACGTTCAAGTTTGTTTGATTGACATATACTGCAAATAACTTTCAACCAGCAAAATTTTAAACGATTTGAAGACTTTCTGGCGACGGTTCTGACGGTGTTCACAAGCCTATGTTGGGTTTGATAGGGTTAATTATAGCAAATGAATCTTCATTAGAACGGAAAATTACCATGCAGGAGAGACGTTTATGTTGGCCCCACTAGTTTTTTCATTATAGAATCGCCACTAGCCGGAGCCTGAAATTTGAGTTCCCGTTCAACAGACATGGTTTGTTGGGCAAGCGAGTTGTCTACCAAGTCGTTCTGGAGCCAGAGCCAAAATCTTTTAGAGGTTGGAGCCGGAACCAAGAAATTTAGAAGCCCGGAGCCCGAAATTTGAGTTTAGTCTCCACAGCCCTGCCAGTGCCTAGTGAATAGATTAGTGACGCAACTTATATATATAGAACAGGTCATTGTGATGAAATGATATGAAAATAATGCCATTCATAAAAATACAATAAGCAATATCTGGAAATTGCTGCGATTTGGCCTCGTTGCTTGAGTAGTCTTGTACTTTCGCAAATACAGTGATTGTAAAATTCAATTCACAGCAGTATAATGTAAAATATATAATTAAAAACTTTCGCTGAACTGCTTTACTGACATCTCACACTAAAAATATTCTATGTATGTAATTAAAAAAATATTTAACACAAAGACCGCGGGGCCCGTAACAATGTTAAGTTTGCTATTGTCAATCCGCCCCTGTTAGTGGTTGTAATCCTGGTCACAGTTTATGGCACAATCGTCACCAAGCAAGCTTTTTCCGGGCGGAATTCTTCAGTTTGTAAGATTGATACTCGATAACATTACTTCTTGAATCCCGCTTGTGAAAATGCTTATCGCATTTGAAGTGTATACTGCTTTTTTATAGTGTGTTATTTGAAATCGATAATGTTGAAATTCTAAGAGATGGCGTACAAAACCATTTATTCAAAATTTTAACGGGTGGAAACCTCAGCACATAATAACGATGATGTTGAAATTCTAAGAGATGGCGTACAAAACCATTTATTCAAAATTTAACGGTTGGTAACCTCAGCACATTATAATCTCAGTTTGTTAAAACGTGAACGAAATGTTTTTTTGGATACTATACTAGCTTATATACTGGAATAAGTACACCACTCGCAATGTAATACTTTGTTATCAGCTTCATGTCATTTTCTTGATTCTAGTATAATCGTTTTAAGCACACCCTTGTGAATATGAAGTCTCACAAACTGATGGGTGGCGTCCAATATTTACTAAAAAATATTCTGCAATTTGTGTTTTGTGAAGCATTTTTCACTTTTTATGGCTGCATGCCAGCAGACCTCATAACCCGCAGCGTTTCAGTTGAGCTCATGAAAAGTAGGCATAGAAAACTTGTTTTGCGGATCTTTCGGTTATTTCTGCGAAGTTGTGTTCAGATGCTCAAGGACAACATGTTGTGAAGTTCGGTGTTCTGTTCAAAGACGACAGATGTGCTAACATCTTTGAAGCGCTCGTTGGAACTTTAAAAGCTGCAAAGAAGAAGAAAATCGTGGATTTTCAAGGAGAGCTTCTGCTGCAAGGCGTACATGATAACGTGGACGTTATTTTGTTGCAAGAGTAGATATCAAGATTTTAGGAAATTGTTGGCATATGCCTTCTCAAATCTAAATTATCGCCTGGTCTTCGTCCCTGTACACAGGCAACCATAAGCATTCCGTAAAACCAACCTTTCAGCCAGTCAAAAACTTCTGGTTTTATGACGTTTTCTGCGTGCGGGTGCGAGAGGGCCAACTCGTATTACCTTTGCAAAACGTTAGGCGAAAGTAACATGTTCCTCTGCAAACGTTCAAGTGGGGATTACTGCCGTAGCCGGTTGCGCTCCTCAGGCTTTTGTTAGGTCGTCTGTACGGTTGCCATGACTGCATTATTTGTCTACTAATTGAACTTGTATGGTGTTTTGCTTTTATATCTGTTGCAGCTTGCACAAATAGTTGCAGTACCTCTTAATTTTCCGTGCTCACACAAAATGTGATAGTACTGAGTTATTATACCCAAACGCGTGCACATGCAATCAACCTTGTGATGACCCGATGAGGCAAGCATATAAAGCATTGCTGCAATGTAACATTTGCTGGGTCGTGCTGCTAGCTCGTTTAACAAGCGTATATCTTTTGATTTAAGATGCCAAAAAGCTGGTTGTACTAGTTCAGTGGTTCCCAAACTGGGTGTAAAATACCCCCAGGGGTAATATGCGATTCTTTGGAGGCAATGCGGAACCAAAACCCGTAATGTTGTTCAAAATGAGCGATCAATGCGAAATATTTGGGGTAGTAAGAAATAATCGCTATTGGGTAACGGCTCAAACAGGTTTGAGAACCACTGTGCTAGTCAATAAAACATGCCTGATTACAATGTGCTAGATCTTTTTCATGTTCGTCTGCATGTATAATTAGAAGTTACTCGCTTTGTGCCCATGTTTTGTCCAAAATGACTTCCAGGATAAGTAAGACGTTTAAGGGCAGATTTTTCTCAAGTACATTCTGGGGTAGCTTTCTACCCATGATATGTCAGTGCTCACAGTTATGTTCTGGGATAGTTAAAAAATAAAGTCAGTAACTTGTCTAGTCTGGGTGACTAACTAACGCGATTCTAATTGAAGGTGAATCTCAAGAAAAATTTGCGTCCCTTTAGAATTTCTTGGCAGTTTGGCGAGATGAGATTGCAGCAATCTAAGCGAGAGCGGGAGTTGGTCAAAAACTAAGGCTTATGCATTGTTTGGTCGAATGAGAAATGAAAATAGCAAATCAACATTGACATGACGTTGGCTGACTACCTGATGTAAACGTGAAGTGGGTGGTTTCAACTGTAATTATGTGTTACGTCTTCCGATTTTTAGTCTTTTTCAAGTTGTAAGAAAGTTAACTGAACGAATATTTTTCTGGCGTGTACTTGCTTTTGTGACCAGCCAAATACTGCATCTTCTGCTGGTGGTTCCCGCCCTGTCGTTCTGTTCGAAGGACTGCACTCATTCCACCTTCGCTTGTTGCAAAAATTGAGTTGACTGAAGCTGATAGAATGATATATGAAAGTTTATGAATAATTTAAAAACTAATTATGCGAGCAAATGAAGCAAGCCAAGTGTTCATTCTCTATCGTGTCAGCACTGGCTTACCAAAGCAAACTTCAGAACAGCCAATAGAATGACTGACTTGCGCAGACCAGTGGATGTGCGAAAGGTATCAATGAAGTAAATAGCTGATATTTGTCTTAAGTAAACTAGGCCGCAGCTACCTTGAGGCAAATGAGGCACATGCCTCGATGAACTTTCTGTAATGTTGCACAAAACATTTTGCAATGCGAAATCAAATCACATTTTTATTGTGTTGATGTTTTAAGAAAAACAGCTACACTTCTGCAACCACCATCCTAGCTAAAGTAATGGCAAGATGTTAGGTCTCCACAAACTACACTAAACAACATATCAAACCGGGGACGTAATTAACATATTTGCCTCGGTAAAAAGTTGACCTTGCCTACAGCCATGGTAATTGTTCGAAGAGTTTTCGTTTTTTTCGGAGGGATGGATGCAAGAACGCCGGTACAGCTTAGATATTCGACAAAAGAACTGGAAAACGTTTTCTTTAGGGTGTAGCAGAGGATTGGAAGCAATGGATTTATCACATCGGTGACAAAAATCGGTTACGCCAATCAGGGCCGGGTTTAGACATGTGAAGGCTCCAGGGCAGCGTTTGTGTGGAGGCCCTCAGTACCATTGTTAACGTCACAAGGCCTCTGGCCTCAGTGAGAGAATTCTTACAGTATATATATATTGAAATATTGGCGTATCTAAATTTGTTTTTTATATATTTGAATAGGGACCCGTAAAGTTCACTTTCGCTCAAATAATGCTTTTGTTTAGTAAAATATTACAATGATTTCAATGAATGTAAACTTTTTTCCTAATACTGTTGTTATTAACTATTTTTATGATTATTCACATTAAGTATGTTAAGCCAGCCCCAGGGGGCTCACGGCTCATGACTGTAGAGGCCCCTGGGCAGGTGCCCACTTTGCCCTCCCCTAAATCCGGCCCTGGCGCTAATTTCTCCCGACATCCTTTCCACTGGCGCGCCATACTGCGCCAACAGCGCTTTGGTGATAGTTCCACTTGTGAGTCCAAGGGGGTTGGGGTTAAAACCCTCCCCTTGAGCTTGATATTTCACGACAACTTTATTACCTGCGCAAAGGAAATTAATTGTTTTCGCATACGTTTGCTTGTTAATTTGTCGACCTAATACAAATACCACGGAATGAATTTGCATGCAAATTTGAAGGTACATTGTAAATGGGCCAGAAAGTAATAATTACGTTTTGGTAGGAATCTGGGTTATCGTCCGCATCCAGAAACCATCTCACCACTTTTTGCAGACACACGACATCAATGCAGCATGATTTTGCACTTGTAAATTGCTCTGACGCAGTGATGAGCGTGTTTTACTCCCCTGTTTTAACGGGCAGCCTGATATTTTTGCAGTTATGAACTGCTGTATCGCAGCGTTGATTGTATTTTCCTCCGATATCCTAACCTGGAGCCATGGGCTTCCGCAGAAAATTTTCCAGGGGGGGCAAAGTCGCCATTTTGCTTATCTTTTTCAGGTTGTTGGCAATGCAACGCAAATGGACGTATACAAAAGAGAAAATGTTCAATGTCACGGCAACAGTTGCATACAGTGTTTTCCTTGTAAGAAAACTTTACAGTGAGCAAATGCTTATTTTAGTGAGCATCGATATTTTAAGACTGAGTTGGCAGAGTTCTAAATGAATTATAAACTTTGTGACTTTTTAGAATAAATGTAAAATCTTATGAAAATACGAACAAACTACACACTTGATTCAGATAGCTTCGCCTTGTTTTCGTGCTTTTCCGATGATTTGGAATGTTGCAAGTGCGCGAGATGAGATTTCACTACGGAAATGTTCTGGTGGTACACAGCATTTGCGCGCCTTTAGTGGGAGCATTGGTTGCAAAAAATGCCTTTTGTTGGCAGCAATGCTTGTTTTTCACTCACGTTTTATTACACATACAGTAGTATAAACCAGGGGTGAGCAAACGTTTCAATAGAAAAGTCATATGTAGAAAACAAAAAGCACCAGCGAGCCGCAAAACCAGTTTGTAGTTCCAATAAAAATACGGTAAAGAATGCAAGTTTTACATTAATTGATGTGCAGTAATTGTCGGTATTAAGTTTTTGTTTAATTTTAACGTCTCATGAAATCTGGACTGTACGCTATTAAAGCTGTGCAAATTAATTCTTCCCAGTGTTCATTTTTATGGGTTGCCCGATGATTTGGCTTTATGAACTTCAATACACAGAAAAAAATTCACAGCAATATGTTGTGCTCTACACAGAAATGAGATACACTGGTATTTCAAATTCTGGGTATTTGCTTTCTGGAACATGTCGCCAAAAATTAAGTGTAGAGTGGCATTGACTAAAGTTTTTTGAGCCAGATTTTCTTGCATTTCGGTCAGTTGTATTTCTAC
>JGI24158J21664_10012474_pt1 | contig 11260 bp, 10 predicted proteins | sample Ectturendosymbi3_FD_21664 | JGI IMG/M metagenome (IMG submission 21664)
TTAAATATGAACTAGCGTTATTATTCACTAGAGACGCCTAAACGCCACTGTAGATGCAATCACACACGTTTACAGCTATGCCAAATATTCTGTGCTATCCATGCAACTTCCACAGCACTGCACATGTAAAACGAAACACCATTTTCCGTAGTAGACTGTTGATAGCCAAATATTTTCATCAAAATATTCTTACCACAAAACACATAAAAATATGTCATTGGCCAACTGATTGGTGACTACTTACTAATCCGTTTTTGTGGTAGGTTATGGGCATTTTTTGATTGTGGTGCAACCATAACAACGTTATGCATCTACTACTGCGAGTGTAATGCCCATCTGCAGCGTGGATAGGGTGAGGACTATTCAATGCAGTATGCAGTTAATTTCAGAGAGGTTTCGGCACTAGTGGCACCTAAAGTAGCATATCAGCACCGCAGCAGGAATGTGTGTATCGGTTTCAGGGGCGTGTACCTGATAGCAATACGAAACAGCAGGCGTAAAACTTATTGTGCACAATATTCCCAACATAGTTGTTCATTTTATTAGTCACACCGAATCTTCCTCCGACTGATCCTCAACAGCTGACTTTTCAACCCTGCGTTGATTTATGACTGTCTTGCCATAAGCGAAACACGCACTAACTCTAAAAAGATTCAGGCAAACAGACAATGAACAACATGATTCGCACACGGATCCCTGCACAGTCGACGTTAGAATATTATATCATCATCATTTCAATGTAACTTAATCCTTCGATTGTCATGTCGACTGTCAAATTCATCAACGAAATCATCTAAGTCTATTTTTCAGCTCGCACCTTTCACCAGAAAGTAGATCAGTGTTACCCAATCACTCACTGGTCATGGAATTTCTGGGAAATGTTTTCACTAATTTCATTTTAAAAACATTTTTCTCGAATGAAGCGCTGGCGACGGGAAGAGTTACAGCTACCAGTAACAATCAAACGCAGCTTTTGAGTAGCTGTAAATGAAAAATATTGTTCGAGCGATATAGGCAACTTCGACTCCTTCGGAAGCAAATTCTTTGCCAAAGTTAATTTCATGTTTTAAATCATTTTTACTAAATCAATATGATTTGCGAATTCTATGAAGTGATTTTCTGATAGAAATGTTTGACCTCCGGGGCAATGAGCTGAAATGCGCGAACTAATTGCTTCTGAATCAATATAGTAAATCCGTACAAAATTCTATGAGGTTGCAGAACATTTGTGGGTAGAGTTAAAACCGTAGTCACGAACTCACGGACCACTTGTAACGATTTCTCGCTACTGGCTATGGCCGGGTCTGAAATTCCAGATCGCCACGATGATTCCGCACTGACTTACGAAGCTGCAGCTGGGCAACGGATCTGTCTACGGTCAAATGCTGAACCGATCCTGATAAGTCCTACCTGTTGAGCGGAACCCCTTTGGCGCACACTCTGCTGCCTAACACGTGCTAGTGTGTACAGATGCTAAAACGATGTTTTCGAACGGCATAAACACACAAGCGTTACGACTACAACAGTTTACAAGTACGATCTCGAAGTTTCGCAACAGAGCAACGGCAATATGTTGTAAACCAAGTACAAAGCTCGCAGAAGTGGTTTGAACCCAACCAACGCAGCGTCCTGACTCAGTGTAGCAATTTCAGGAGTTTTTCGGGATCCAGTCTTATCAGCGGATGCAAAATTCGACCTACCACGCCATCCAAAACCACGTGCGTTGGCAAGGCGGGATTTTTACTTTAGAGCGCTAGAATCGTTATCGTCACTCACATGTCAGCAAATGAAAAAGAGAGTGCAGGCCGCCTTGGCTCCCCAGGGTTGCCAGATTTGCTTTTGTGACGCCAAATATCACAAATTTGACTTTTTTTAGAGACAGTTGGCGTCAAACAATTGTTCGTTTTTTTCTCAATATTTGGCTTTTTTTGGAGGCAGTTGGCACATGCTATCAGACTGGTGTTTTCGCTTTTTAAATATCTTGCTGAAAAGTGTTACTAGGATTTTTTAGACAATGCTTGGTGTATTTTCTCAAACGTTATCTGGCAACCCATAGAAGATGAAAGTTGTCGCATATCTGGCAACCCATAATGCCAAAGGTTCGAATGGAAAATGTGGAAGATGAAGAATGATACAACTTCATTCGTCTAAAATGTTTTGCAATTAATAAAGAATTTTAAATTTCGTGTTGTTTAACAATTTGTTTTTTTTTAGACGTGGTTTGACTTTTTTCTCAAAAGGTGTCTGGCAACCCTGTGGTTGCCAACATTCTTATTCCCAAAGACAAAAATTACTTTACGGCTTCCAAAGTAAATGGCCAGTTCGCCACTAATCAAAATGAAATCAGCGTCGAAATACAATCGCTTTATGAATCTAGCACCACTTTCGTAGGATGTTTCGAAATCATATACACAAGGCAGCAGAACGCAATACTGTACTGCTGTCAGGATAAATTCGTATATATAAACTGAAATCAATTCTTAATGCTTTCACAAATATTTTGCTACTGGGACAAGCAACAATCTGCTGAAAGTAATATAACCCGGTTCCATCTCACACTGAAATGCATGAAAGATCAATTTTCCCATTTCTGCGACTGTGTCTTAGATTCGAAATGAATTTTTCAACTCCACGACCCCCGTCTGACTAAATTTTACACACAAGATCTTACTGGTGTGTGTCGTCATAAAGAACTCTAGTTTCCCGACCGTCAAAATTAACAACAAAGCTTATCATGCGTTTGGAAAACATTGAATGCAAGCAAGAGGGTTACTACATTATCGTTTAAAATATTGCTGGTCGAAAGTTATCTACTTTGTATGTCAACCAAACTAACTTGAACGGGAAATAAAGACAAAACTGTTGGGGGGCAAGCAAGAGGCCAAGCAAGAATCTGGGGGGGCATGGCCCACTCAGGACCCTCCTTAGAATCGTCACTGTCAATATGGGCTTCATCAACGTCTCTTTTATGATCAAAATGCTACTTGCTTGTTTGCGTACTTCTGAATGACGACACTTTTTGCTTTCATTAATTCTTTGGATGCAGTTGGACTGAGTCCAACCAATATCAATTTAACCACCGGACTTATTGGCTCGGGTATGCCTCTGAACGTTCGAAAAATATTAGGGATCCTTCCGATAAAAGTTATCCTAGGCTACTGTAGAATTTAAGAGTCACTTGTTCACACCTCATAAAAACATTATTGTCTTTTAAACAACGGAAAAAGCCTTCTTAGTCTTTGCACTGTATGCGGTGTCAAACCCAGTAAAATAAAATACTATATAGCTTTTCACGTTTTGCGGATCACACCTGAGCACAAACTATAAATATTTTCTGCTTTTATCGCTGAAAGCTCATTAATTTCAAGACGAAAGTGATAGGAATATATAAGAATGCCCTTGAACCATATATTACAGTATTGTTAACCTTTTCAAACTCCTTATGCAAATTTGGTTAAGATGGTATTTTGATCTCAGTATGTAATACGAAATGCAGCCGTTGTTATTTTGTCTTTGCAGAAGTATGCCATTTATGAAAACAAAAATGTATCGTCAACATTACTATTACATGAAAGTAAAAATATTTCCTCAAACAATCGCGAAAGTACAATACATCCGATTTATACTCAGTTAAAGCGAGTTTGACTGTTTGAATGACAGTATGGTTCACAAATACGTCAATGATTATTGGGGCAATGGACAAACTCAAAAGAAAAGCATCTGCCTAATTGAAATGTTTGGTAATTAAAAACGTGTGGTTTCAACGCAACACTGCCGTATTTTTTAACCGGCGTCTGTTGAGTCCATGAAACACAGATGCAATAGGATTGAAAGCAATCTGAAAATGAGTTGGAATAGTTGCGAAAAAACTTACCGCATTAAACAAGATCATACCTGTATTAGTGATATTGCACACCTCTTTCAAAATGAAAAAGGTGCGTCATTTGCCACCAAATCATGTGCACGTAAAATTGCCAGATTGCTAGGACGCCGTTTGGCGTAGTTGCAGTTGAAGCTTCGTGCAGATGCTAATATCGATCGCAATGTGTAGCGCGAATTGTGTGTTTTTTAGTGTCACTTCTGTGGTACTGGAAGATGAGCGGAGTACATGAACCAAAATTCTTCATCCAGTTCGTAGCATCTTTGTGACATCTCAATCAGTCTTAAAGCATCGATAAATTGCTCATGTCCTGGTTTAAATCAACGGATTTGAACTTTCCTAAACCATTTACAGTTTCTTTCAATGTGGTCACATAGTCAGATCGATTTAATATTGTTATTCTAGGTTTGCTAATAACTGTATTGACATAATTTCTTAGCTTCTTCAAGACTTTGCAGTACATTGAGCGGTTACGGAAAATCACCAGAAAAATAATATTTGGGTATTCAAACACGAAACGTTCATTAGCCTTTGCTAATTGAGAAGTGGTCGTAAAATTAAGGGAGCGATTGTGTATTGATTAGAGAATCAGAACCTGCGTCTACCGATGCAGTTCCACCGAAACCAAGCGATTATTATACATGATCCAAACATTTCAAAGAGTCTGGACTCGGAAGTCTGTACACTTGGTGGTGGTCATGCGAACCAAGATGCAAAAAAACTTTAAACTGAATTACGTTCCTGCACAAGCTTGAGAGGTATTGCATTAGAGGATAGTTGGGAATACAATTTCAAACATTAATTTTTGGGTACTGTCTAAGGAAAGAAATCCTTTTTCAGCCAAGAATCAAACACTTTAAGATCTTACAGAGTATATATTTGGTCTACGATGTAGGCATCATCAGCTCTTATTCAAATAGAATTAATTTTTGGGTTGTCTATTTTTGGGGTGTTAGTTTGCGGTTTACCTGTAAATAACTGACAGTACTGCCACATCGTTTCAGATAGTATCAAACGAGAAAAACCAGGTGGATGTGGACAAATGGGATTATTTTGCCAGAGATAGCTACCATCTTGGATTGAAAAGCAGCTTCGATCACTTACGTTTCATGGCGTACTGCAGAGTTTTGATACTCGAAGATGGCACAACCACTATTGGTGTACAAAAAAAAGTAGGTTCTTCTGGTTAATTAAACCAATACGGACGTGGATTTTAAATACTTAGTTTTTTCATTTTTAAGTCCATTTTTATTTTGTATCTTGAAAACACGTCATTTTGTTCAAAAGACATAGCACTCACGTGCTCTGGCAATACTGTTACCTTGTCAAAATTAGTATCATGGACATAGCTAATGTTTTCAGCTGAAAAAAACGTCAAAGTTGTCGATATGGAAAGCTAAACAACAGTTTTCCACGGTGCTAATCACATTAGGTGATGTGCTACATGACCATATTTAGTATTATTATAAAAATGTTTTGTTTGTGGTTTTCAGTAAGTCATATGTAACATGTGCATTTTCATGTATATACAAAAACCTTCTTTTCATAAATTAAAATAATGGGGGATGTTTTAAGCTGAAGATGGCATGTTCCAGCATTTTTGAGAGAAAGCACCCACAACGTGCTACAGCTACCTTGTTCCAACCAGTATACGGTGATCAGGTTTGACTTTTTGTAACAACCTGAACTGTCCATGGCCCGGAAATGAAAACCTAGTGTGCATTTACTCGCCATTCTAAAGCAAAATTTTTCGTGAGAATTATTAAAAACATTGTGCTGTGAATTTCTGACTCAGCTGGGAGCCACTAAGAACCCAAGACGAGCGTCAGAGAGATTTAGCAAGCAACTTAGTCATTTGACAACGTGTAAGATTAATAGGTCCGAGTTGTTTTTGACCATTGGCATCAACCAGTTAATTTCGGAGTTTTAGTGAAATCATTTATTTGAGTAAACGCTTTTATCTAATTTTATTAGTCCCACTTTTTTTGTCGCAGTTTGTGTTCTCGACGTCAGTCAGTCATGAGTTTGTTTGCTTTCTCTGCCCTTGCTTCAACCTACAAACGTTTCACAAAATGTGCAGGACTAATGATGCGTAATTTTATGTGAAAATGATTTCCTACAAAAAGTTTGCTGACCGATTCCTTGCTTTACCCCATTGTGGTGAGCACGTATTTCAACATTCTACAAAAGTTGTATTAATGTCGAAGTAGATTGAAACGATGCTACAGTACATCATTCATCTGGTTGCTTTATAACAAACCCTTGGATAATATCTCTTAACTATAAGTCATTGTCCAGAAACGTCAGGCAACAATCGAATAATGAGAAACATGAAGTAGAGAGGCGATGTGTTTTATCAATAAGCATTCTTTTAGGAAGGAAAGAACTTGTACGAAATGTTCCACACAAGGAATGCCCTTCACAAAAGAGCCTATCAACATCCTGTGACGAAACTGGTGGACTTAATGTACGTTGCATTTACTAACATTGATTGATTGCTTTCCTTTTCCGGTTCTGAGGGCCGCATTCGGCTCCCAGGCACCGTTTGTGCGGCCCTCAGCAGTCTTTCACAAAAACGTCTAATATTTTGTGTAACAGACTTCGTTCTGCTGTAAAACAAAGCATCTAAATTGAATTGTGTTAAAAATTTTTAGTGAGGCTCTCCAACAAAATCGTAGGTCTGGATTTGGCTCCCTTCAGCGAAAAGGTTGAGAGAATCACTGATGTTACTGTATTGTGTAACGTCTTCACTCCCACACGCAAAACGCTAGACTTTGAACATGCAGAAAAGAGAAAAACATGAATACACGAAAGAAGACGAGGATATATACATTTATAGCATGATAGAGTATACGCTTGATGGCGCTAATACATTTACTTTTATGAAATACAAGCTTTGAAGACACACGCATGAATGTCGCCATCATAATTATTATAATGAAGAACTGCAGTGACCTCAAAATACATCGATGTATGGAATGCATGAGGGAGTTGGAAGCTGCGAAGGACCAAGGGTCATCTAGGCTGCAGACTCTCCTGTTAACTATGAAAAAGAACGGTGACAGCACACACCCTTGTCGGAGTCCAACATCAACGGTGAACGGTCGTGATTTAACTCTCCAGAAACGGACGCAAACCTCTGAGCAGGAATACAGTTAATTGGCAACTAGTAACAGGCGCCCGTCAATATTGTGCTCACGCAACATTCCCCAAAACTTTTCACAAGGAATCCGGTCGTATGCTTTCTCGAGGTCGACACAGCATATGAAAACCTGTTTAGCATACTCCCAAGATTTCTCAAAAAATTGCAGGAGAGTGAAATGTGATCTGTATTGCTATGGCCGCGACGAAAACCGCACTGGGTATCATTCAAGTTTGATCCAATTACTTCGTGGCGTCTTTTTTCAAGGCACTTGGCAACGTAAATGTTGATTATTTGAAAATTCCCAAAAAGCACCGCGGGAAGCACAAAACGACCTCGCGGGTCGCATGCGGCCCCTGGACAACATTGCATTCTGACCAAGAAAAGATATTGCGCAGGCTAGAGAGTGACTCGGCAAAAAAACAATATTAACCCGTACGGTAAGAGGAAGCCAGAGATTACAAACCAAAACATCTGAAAAATAACATGTCAATATGGCCAGCCAGACTGAGTGTGAATGGTGCTTCGAAGCTTATTTTGTGGTTTCCACCTACATTTGCAGGTGCTCTGGTTAACGGCACTGCTTTAACGTTACTGCTTGAAAACTTTGCTGAAAAAAAACGATTCAATCGCGGAGTTTTACCGGGTTTCTCCGATAATAAGACAGGGCTTATATTAATTTTCACTCCGAAATTTTGCACTAGGGCTTATTTTCGGGAAATATCTAATTGTGATATGTCAATAAATGAAGTTACAAAGTAAAGATTAAGAGATATCTATGTAAACAGAAATTACGAAAAACTATCTACTTTTACTTATCATTAACATGTTTTTTATTCAGAAACTCGTTAACAACAATTCATTCAAAAATAATCATATCATTATCCTCTGGAATGTCGTACAAGTCATCGGTTTCCAAAATTCCAGCGGAGTTTTCCCTTAACTCGATTTCCCACCAGTCAACTAAGGCTTATTTCAAGGGTAGGGCTTATAGTAAAATCATCCTCAAAAATCACGCTAGATTTTCTTATCGGGGAAACACGGTAGCTAACACCGCCAGATTCTTGCGCTTTGCCTCCTCACAAACTTTGCGCAATTTAGCTTTTGAACGCATTGCAAATTTCGGCATCGCGCTAGCTAAACACTGCAATCCTGTTTTATGCTCTTTCGTTCTAGAAATCGATTGATTAAAACCTTTTCTGACGGAACAGTTGTAGCATGTGGTGCAAATGGCTTGGCTCAGTGTTGCCACTCAGTTCTTATGGAAAAGCACTAGATTTCATGATAAAAAGCACTAGATTCACGAAAAAAACACTACATCACAAACAAGTTAGCTGAGCAAAAGGCTAACTTACACTCAATGAAAATGACCCGAAAATGCGTCGCAGTGCAAACAAAGACATTTGAAAACCAGCGACAAAAAAAACGGGATACACCGTAGCAGCAACGCTTGTATTTGTAGCATGCTACAGGTCACTGAAATTTTTAACAGATGACCACAGTGACCTCTTAGCGGTTTACCTCGAAACAGATTATATGCTCTTGTGTAATGTAAGATGTAATTAGTAGGTAGAATTTTTAGCAAATTGCAATTCCATGAAATAAAAGTCACAATTATAGTTACAATTAAATAAAATTGTGTAATTAAATACATTCAGCTCAGTCATAAAAAACACTAGATAGCTACGAAAAAACACCATAACACTAGATGAAATGCTACAACACTAGATCTAGTGGAAAAACACTAGGAACGGCACTACTGGCTTGCCACTTTCATTTATTTATGACGTAACACAACGCTGGTATAGCCATTGGAAGAAAAGTGCGTTTCCACCATATGTTATCTTTATGATGAAAAAGAGGGTCACAGTTCGGCTGGGCTACCTCTAGACGACACAAAGAGTTACGGGAGCGTTTTGATACTATATTAAACCAATGGTTCTCAACCGGGACGGAACGCCACCCCAGGGGGCGTCAATAAATTTCCAGTGGGGCGCGAACCCTTACGCGCCCTACAACATGGAAAGTTTGATCAACAAATTTACCAATAAATACATTTGTTTGTACAGCTTATTTAGAGTCAGAGGTGCTTGAAACAAATGACAATCACATAAGAACCACTGCTATACACTAAACAGCAACAACAGCAGGACTGGCTTAGCACGCAACTAGTATCGTGCTCGCGACATTTGTGCAGTAGGCGTGATGCATGAGCAGATAATCTTATCCATGCCAAAAGACCGTTTAGCAGAAAAAAGTTACAAGCAAAATTCAAATATATTTGCATTGAACAACAAAAAAACTATTTACATTTAGTAGTGACTACTGAAACTGGCAGCAAGTCAAACTTGTAGAAAAATCAATAGATATACTTACTGGAACATCGGAATATATATTTGTATTCTTTTATCGCTTCTGAATCACAACTTTTCAATGCAGTATTTTATTAAAAACAAATAATTGTCATCACGGAGGCCCCCTTGTAGGCAGGGGCCCGGGGTAACTGCCCCCGTTGTCCCCTCCCATTAATCCGGCCCTGAGTGAGGGTGCATTTACAATCCAGCGTTAGTCAACCCTGGACACGGAAAGGCGTAACCTTGCAAATCTTCAAATGAGTAGTCACCTTGCAAAACTTCAGGTCTCCTACAAACAAGTGGAAGGTATATCATAAAAATGTGATTCATAATAAATCAAAACAGCTTCACTTTAACATGGCGTAAAATGAATGTGATCTAAAATGAATGTGGTCTCAAATGAATGTTGTCTCAACTGAATGTGGTCTCAAATGAATGTGGTCTCAAATGAACGTGGTCTCAAATAAATGTGGTCTCAAATGAATATGGTCTCAAATGAATGTGGTCTCAAATGAATGTGGTCTCAAATGACTGTGGTCTCAAATGAGTGTGGTGTCAAATGAATGTAGTCTCAAATGACTGTAGTCTCAAATGAATGTGGTTTCAATTGAAGAAGTCTCAAATGAATGTGGTCTCAAATGAAGTGGTCTCGTATGAATAGGTCTCAAATGAACTGGTCTCAAATGTCGTGGTCTGAAATGAATGTGGTCTCAAATAAATGGTCTCAAATGAATGGCCTGAAATTAATTGGTCTCAGTAGTCATGGAACCCTCGCAGGCGGCACTCGACCAAGTAACTGAACACATATACGGGCCCGTAACTAGGGGGGAAGGGGATCCGCGAAAACCAACTAAAAATTTTGTCCACCTGAAAAAATGTGTTGGACATAGTTTAAAACATTGGACATATTTCAAAAAAATTGGGCTCTCCCAGAATCACCCTCAGGTGTCCCATGCTGGTTACGGGCCTGCACATAGCGCCTTCAGAAAAACATCTACACAGTGTTAACGCTCAAGTGTGCTTTGCAACATATTGCATGCAAACGCTTAATACTTTCCCTACCGGTGTACGTATAGATGAGTATTTCTAATCCCAAGCCAACAATTGCCTCCTGGAGTAAGAACTCCTGTGTTCACAGCAGGGTGCAAGAGATTGCCTCGGGCGAACGCAAACTTACGTTTGGCGGAGCGGGATGCCAGAGGTTGCTCACAGGGAAACTCCAAATCACATAATGTTCACCGTTGGTATTCATAGCCAAAGTGACCTATAAAAGAAACCGTGGCCAAAATCACTAAAATTTATGCCGTTGGTAGACTTGGACAAAAAAGGCCAAGAAAAAATGTCAGACGTCCATAGAAAAAACTTACTTGGCATTTGATTGTCTCAGAGTTCATGTCCTCATTGAAATGGTTAGACCTTTCACAACGAGGAGAAAGCCTTTTGTGGCTAACATAAAGTTCTAGAAATTTCCATTAGAAAAAGAGAAGTACAACGTTCATCATGTCCTCAATAAAATGCTTTGACCTTTCTCCACAAGTGCACGTACGAGGTGCAGGCCCCACCCTGGCTAGTCAAAAGCAAATTCTTTCCTCTGACGGAGAAGACGTCATACATTCTGTTGCTTGTTCTCTGTGAAAACCATGTGTAGAGCAGTAGCAAATTCGGTCAAACAAAGGTTGCTGGCGTGGCTTACTAGCTCATCTGCGTGCACAAACTCCTTTTGCCCAAATTGGTCAAGGTTACCTCAGGAGGGATTTTAGTGTAGGAATTTTGTTACACCTCAGGTGACCATGGGGCAATTTGGGCAAATTGTCGTTCCCCATAAAAAAACTACAAAGCTTGTGCAGATTTCGATAGGACTGCCTGAAAGAGCATCTAAAAAAT
>JGI24158J21664_10012477_pt1 | contig 11259 bp, 6 predicted proteins | sample Ectturendosymbi3_FD_21664 | JGI IMG/M metagenome (IMG submission 21664)
TGGAAAGAGATCCTTTCTCAGCAAAGAATCAGACACTTTAAGATCTTACAGAGTATATATTTCGCCTACGATGTAGGCATCATCAGCTCTTATTCTTTAGCTGGGGGTACACGTATCCCTTGGGGGTACGAAGAACCAAAACAGGGGGTACGAAGCGCCAAATGTTTGAAGGATACAAGCTCTGAAAATTGAAACTAGATTTTCTTGAACATTCATCATTATTGTCTGTAGTGTGACGTACCATCAGGCCCGTAACCAGGAGAGGCGCAAGGGGGCTAACCCCCCTAGAAAAATTTATCGTCCCCCCCTAGAAAAATGTGTTGGACATCGTTTAATTGGACATAGTTCAAAAAATTTGGGCCCCTCTCAAAAAACTCTTCGCTCCTCCTGGTGTCCCAACCTGGTTACTGGCCTGGGCACCATTATTCATTGCTCATTGACTAGGTTTATGCTGAGACTTGGGTTAGTTCAGATATCAATGATTTTAACTATCTGGATAACGGATATATCCTTATATTTGTATTTTAGCTAACAGGTTAACCTGCTAATGACCGCTTATAATTGTTAGATAATTAATTTCACAAGATTTGCGTGATGATTTGATTGTAAGATCATGACGCAGTTTTAGGATAAAAGTAAACACACGCATTGTACGAGTGTGTATGAAAAAAATTTACAAAATCATGCATTTATAACATTTTACTGCTTCTGCAACGCATTACTTACGAAGCACAACGCAGGCCTCAACTTACAACGCGTTCTTCTGTAAAAATAATAATTACGTGATTTTAGTAGAACTTAGGTGGCCATATCTAAGAACAAAAAATATCCAAACTTACTAAACAAGCATAAAGCGCCTTAATAACGATCCTTTTTCATTCGGTTAACCGACAGAATTTATCTGGATATCGAATAGGAAAACTCTTGGTTAATTGGTAAACCATTATCTGGATAATCCAACCCTAGCGAGGATTGGTTAGTCAAGACCTGGGAATGTTGAATTTATCTTGCTTTTACAGTCAAAATGCTGTCGCTTAAACTTATTTCGTTACCAGTGGTTGTGTGAAGAATTCGTTGCTAATTGTTAGTTGACCATCTATTTTGAGGATATTAAAGCATAGTTATTCAATTTCAAGAGTCAAGTATATTATGTGAATATCAGTGCACTGAAACATTTCCAAGAAACACAAGAGGAATGAGGACTATGGCTTCACTTGCATGTCAGAAAAACATGGAACGCAGAGACTACAGTGTAAACTCTGAAACAGGGTAGGCTGTTCACTACTGCAAATCTGAAACCTTCAAGACTTAATGAACATTTTAATAGTCGGCACGGGTGTGTCCAGTCTGGGAATGATTTCGATTCCCTGAAAAGGAAAAGGGCACGATTTGATAAAAGGTGGAACCTTACTAAAGCAGGGATTTGTATCGGTGACATCTTACCAAGTGGCATTCTTGCGTGATAAAAATAGAAGGCCTCATACAGTTGCTGGAGAACTTGTGAAACCACGTGCACTACGTTCAGTGGCGTAACTAGAGGTTTGAGCCAAGGGGGCAAGGAGCACACTGGCCACCGCAGGTTGGCCACTAGCCAACACTCAGAAATGATAGTGAATCCGGATGTCGTGGGTGTCTATGCTAGCTAAAAAAAAGAAAAAAAACCGTTAAACGCAAAAAACAACAACCCATTGAAAACCAAAAAATTATTAAGTATCAACATGTCAGCTAAAGGGGGCCAGGTTTTGCATTTAGCTTGCCAGGAGGGCTCGCCCCTACCTTCCGTCAGTTACGCCACTGACTACGTTAGTATCAATTACTACTTGGTATCGGACAAGTGTATGAGGGGGTTTTATGAACACTCAGGGGGGTACGAGTGCGTAGAAAGGTTAAGGACCACTTCTCTCACCTTTACGTCAGGCCTGAACAACTCAGAAAGCACGAAGGGCCAAAGTGACCAACATAATTTGCCGCGACCGCAAAATCTATTTCATTTAGTTGCAGTTTAAAAGAAATTCTCGAACGACAATTGATTATATATCCGAAGTCGGGCTGCTGCAACATTCTCTGCAATTGTGAAAGCTCTCGCGGACCGCATGTTGTGCAGGCTTGCTTTACGTTATTAGCTGAAGGGGCGGATTCAGCCAGTAATTTTAGAGGGGTCGATTTCAGTAATATTTGGCAGTTAAAATTTCATTACGAGTTCACGACTGCAAGAGACATGAGGTATAGTTCACAACACTGCTGTGACAAATTAATGGACGTCAAAATGGCCTTGTATCACGAACGCTGTTTTACGAACTGTACAAAATCATGGTGAAAAAAGTTACTTTCGTAGGTTTTAGGGGGGGGGCGACCAGTCGCTCAAGAATTGGACAAAATCGACGTCTTATATACGCGCAAGTTTTGCAAGCCTACTTCAGAAGTCGGTTTTCGTAAAGTCGCACTCGTCTTCGTTTGAACGTGTGTTGGTGTACATCAGAAGCGTGTGAATATAAAAACGCAATCATCATGGCGGCCACAACGACTTCTTGCTCAACTACAATATTGGCTGCAAAAAGGATGCTGCAGGTCTTGCAATTATAGCATCGAAATTTCACATGAACTTTGACAGGAAAACTTTCGGAGCAAATGGTGGTTTTGATCCACAGTAGATGCTAGGAACTTCACTACAAACAAACTTTTAGAACGTGTCCATGCAACAAAATAGACTTTCTGCTTGCCGGTTTAAATCTGAAGTTATTTATTCAGTAATTCAGAAAAATGCGACAGAAAAATGCGCATTTCGCGGATGATGCTTTGAAAACAAGGGCCATTAAATATTGAGACTTGGTTGTTGTTGTTGTTTTCCCCCCCTATCAAAATTCCTGGCTGCACACCTGACCGAGTCCACGGCATGACTGACATAACAGAAAATGCAAAAGGGTATTCATGATACGCAGCTTTAAAAACACTGAGAGTTGAGAAGACAAAGTTTGCAACACAAAAACGTTGAGCGATAGCAAGCTGCAATCGCCCCCCACTTCTCTAGTTTTACGGTTGCTGTTGGGAGGGTGTTTGAATGCGGAGTAGACATTACAGTTGTTATTCGGGGCCCCTTTGAACCCAGATTAAGGCCTACTTGCATTTTACAGATGCTGTTGAGGGCCCCCTTTGAAAGCAGAGTACTTACTTACAATCTACAATTTTTCACCAAAAATGAAGAAAACCCGCGATACACCTCGAGGGGACCCTGAAAAATGGGGGGGGGCGAGTCATGTGCCTCGCTCGCCTCCCCTTATGCACAGCACACACCACTGGCTTTAAGCGCCGACATGTAATCTCTGTCCAAATCGATGATCATGCGGGTGGGTTTAACACGTTATCAGCATTAGAAGTGTAGTTCTTTTTCCAATATATACGTAGTTTAATGTCCTCCATATTTGTCACTTGCGGCCACAGGCCTGATGGTTGCGCCTTGGCCCTTGGCCCCTGCATAGCATTCCGAGACCCCCTCACGTTGATACAAGGCTTATTTAGAAAGAATGCACACATTTAGAAGACGTCAACAATGCCAAACACTGCCACTTAGTTTAAGCATCTATTGTCTTCGCACTACGCTTTAGACCTCAGCCATTATGGAGGGTGTGATCGTTAAGACTGATTGTAATCAAAACCTGATTTAAGGCAAGGACAAGGCGTTGTCTTAACTGGTAAGTGGGTTGTGAAGCAAACGTTGTCGTGCAGACTGCATGGACAACACGGAGTTCGTGCCACCCGCATCTGGCGAAACCGGCTTAAATATGTTTCGAGCTTTACAACGATCCTGGCCGAAATACTTTGATCCTTTATATGAAAAACTTTTTTCCAACATTTTTGGAAAAAATCTCAAATCGTTGTAAATGAACTTGAACCTGATGCAAACCCAGGGGAAGGAAATGACAACTTCTTATTGATTGGAGCAACAGACGGTTGGTGGCAAATAACTTCTTCCAACGATTATAGTCATTGTACAGTTCGTTTTCCATTGTTGCATCACAAACGAAAGCACCAGGTGTTTGTGACGCAAAAACACCGCAAAGAGAAGCAAATAAAAAACGTGCCGGGGTCATGCGGGGTCACTATATGAGTTGGGGCGAAAGCTTTGTATGCAACGGCGATGACGAAACAATACGCACTGTGACGTACAAAAAGTACCATTGAAACCGGTTGTGAAGAACAATAAAAAGAAACAGTTTCAAACTTAGCAGGCAAGCTGACGAAGAAGTGCTTAATACTGGGGGGGAAGCACGGAAGATAAATCCTTGGCCCTCCTGGACACGACGTAGTATGTTGTGCACGTGACTGCAGAGCCCAAAATGCCCGGCACGGAACCTTACGCAGGGGTGGGGGTGCAGATAAGGGAGGGGGTCAACGCCTACAAGGACACCCCTCACGTTCAACATCACTGCAGGATGTGACGTCAGAAAAATGACGTTTTTCGCTGGATGACTACGTCACTTAAAGGCGAATGGAGGAGGAAAAGGAGCAAAAAGCACAACATTTTATATGATTAAAAGAAAAAATTTGCAATATTTACATTTTTCAACATAATTTCTCTGCCACTCAATACACGCATGAGGCAAGCACGGTGGGGATGGCGCTTAAAAATACTCCCTTGCTACCCGTTTTGGGATAGCTAGGACATTAGGAAAAAACAAAACGTAGGGGGTTACAACAAACAACAGGTAGGGGTCAGCAACAACATCCGTTAACTGAAAACGCGTCGCATGAAACGAATCTAGAAGAGGCAGGAGCTGAAGCGTGTAGCAATTCAACGAGGGTGTCTGTGCTCCTGCAAGTGCTTGCTGCCGTCAGGTGCGGGTGACGTCATCGACGCACGACGTCACCAAACAACGTGCTGGTGCAGCGAACTTCGTGGGGGGCATCCCCCTCAACAAGTCTCTGTCCCACAAACCATCATCACAGTGAAGAACCCCTTCAGTCACGATGGTCGGGCCGACGTGGATCCGACGTCGTTCACACCAGCTCCTCCCCCAGGTCCGTCGCTGACACGTCATCGACGACGCTCACTTCCGTTTTATCCGACCGTTGCGGCGACGGCGCGGGATCCTCCTCATCAAGCAAGAGTTTCTTCTCTTCACCGGACGTTTCACTGTCATAACTGTTCGGTGCAAAGAATCTTTGCGGACGTGACGTCGCTCTCACGTCAGGTTCAGATGCGACTTGGGCGTCATTTCCGGCCAAGCCGCTCCCTTCAGCAAACACTCCATCAAGTGGAGCTGAGGGGTCCATGCGTAACCTCATCTGAAACAAAAGCAGGCAGCTTCATGTGGTGGGGGGTTACGATGGTTTCATACAAAGTGTCAAGGTTGGCGGTGACGTGACCGTTTCCAAGGCAACCGCATCAGAAGCAGGATTTTTGATGATTGCGAATTTAACCAAAACGAAGTCAATCTAATATTACTTTGCGACAGCACGAGGCAGATTGTACGTTAGTGTACATGGCTGTGGGAAGTGACATTTACCTCCATTAGAAGAGCTTCGTAGAGGAAGCTGAGATGTGAGGGGGAGGTGAGGACCCTAGGCCTCATCTGGCACGCCAGCATTGCTGTCTGGTACACGTCGACGATTGATTCATGCTCCAGTTGCATTCGCAGTGAATGCCAGCAAGCAAGTTGGATGGCTGACGTTGAACCATGCCTGGTGCAAACAATCACTGATTATTACGCAACACTGATCACTGATTAACACGCAACACTGATCACTGATTATTACGCAACACTGATCACTGATTATTACGCAACACTGATCACTGATTATTACGCAACAGTTTGGTTGCAGAAATATCATAAAACGAAAACCGATCACTGACATCCTGTCGAACACAACCCTTTAGCGCCCGTTGCCCATAACTCGCCAGCCGCTAGAGAGGTGTTCAAACCCTCTGCGGATCCATCAAGTCTTGTAGTTCCGACTGAAAAAAACGGTCGACGGACACCCCTGGGAGACGTCACAAGTGAGGATGTTTTAGCGTTTTTATGGCCTACTTTACTCGGCCCTAGGCGACAATCCAATGAGCCAGTTATTTGCTCATGTTTTTTTTGGAAACTAGACTATTATCCGAGTCTTTAGAGCCCTTGATTGGCCTTATATCTGGAGCTACAATTGGTCAAAATTTGTACCCCTACAAACTCTAACCTGGGGTGAATTACACCCGTTTTGAATATGGCCATAACTCGCCGCCAGAATAGGCTAGAGAGCTGTTCAAGGCCTCTAAAGACCCGTGAAGCCTTGTAGTTTTTTTGACTGGATCGCATGCAATGCAACGAATTTATTTAAAGACAATTGGCGGCAGGCCGAGGTCTGATCGATGCCTCTTGTCTAATCGAGTTGGTGGCCACGATATAAACAGGAGCAATCGAATAAACAAAACGAACATAAATCAATGGCAGCAAACGAACAAGCAAAACGAACCAGTCACGAGACGGTAGCGCAAGTTATGTAAGTCTCGCAGTCGAGCTGAAAAAAGTTTTCAGCTTGAGATCTTGTTTTTTTGTTTATGTTTACATAATGAAAGGATGTTTATGCATATTTGTTTACATTTGGATGACGTCATCATCCCCTGGGAGTCGACCAATCGAGCCGATTTTGTGGCTCAAAGTTTTTTTTGGATTCTAGGCTACAATACGAGACTTTTGAGCAGTTATGTCCAACCCACGGCCCACATGCGGCCCAGTCGATGTTTTGTGCGGCCCAGTTTAAGTTTTCGCTTCAGCACAAGTAGCGCACATTCTGGGTTAGAACGCTTTCAGTTTCAGTATTAGCTTAAACTAAATTTAGCTTTGTCAAGATCAAATAAGTCATTCAATGTGCGGTTCTCGTTAAGATAGTGACATACTTTCTGGCCCAGTAAGCAATTTCGGTTGGACATAGCTGCTTTAGAGGGTTTGATGGACTTCCTAGCGTTTCTGGTTCAAAAGTTAAGACAAAATAAGCCGAAATAAATTAGGGGAATCTTACTAATCCCCTAGGTCCTAGGGAATTCTTACAAGATCTGAGGTCTTTTGGTCATAACTTGGGCACCAGAAACGCCAGGAATCGGTCAAGGGCTCTAAAGACTCATATCACAGCCTAGAATCTAAACAAACTTTGAGTCACAATTTAGGCTCATTGCCTGGGAGATGACGTCATAAAAGAAAAACCAAAAAAGCAAAACGTACTCCAACCCTGTCGACATCCACCGAAAACCCCAAACCCAAATCTCAAGTTTTTTTTCAGTCCAAGCTACAAGATTTCACGAGTCCTTCGAGGAATTGAATAGCTCTCTAGCATAAGTTGCTGGCGAGTTATCACTGGCCGAACTAGCCGTTAGTGGGAGACTCATGCTTTTTCTGAAATTTATTATTTTTGTGCAAAATGGGGTTTATGGGCCATAATTCTGGTTCCAGACATGCTAGAAGGTCAATCAAGGGCTCTAAAGACGCGGATGATCATCTAGTTTCCAAAACATTTTGAGCCAAAAATATGGCTCATTGGATTGGCGTCCAGGACCAGGTAAAGTTGGTCAAAAATTCAAAAACATCCCTTCTTTGCGACGTCGCCAAGAGAAAACCCCCACCCAAATAAAAAAAAGAATTAATCAACACTAGAAGTCTTGCCGGATTCGTAGAGGGTTTGAACAGCTCTCTAGCTACAGCGGCTGGCGAGTTATGGCCGAAAAAGTTCCGGCTACTGTAGTGGCGGGCGTTAATTAAGCCGCCGATGTTGCGCAGAGATGTAAAAACAAAACGAGTTTCATGAAACGAAAGCATTCAAGGGAATATCCTTAACCCTGTCAGGGTGCAGCACACAACACACAGCTGTGCAGAACACACTGAAACACGCAAACAGGTGTGTGTCAAAATCATACCTGTCTTGGATCACTGTGCTGCCTTCTTTTTTCGAAGTGTGCTCCATGATGATCTCCAGCGCCTCCAGCTGGCCCTTCGTGGGGTGGTCGACCGGCCACTTGCGGAGCTCGAACATCCTCACCTCCAACACGTAATCATCCTGAAGCACACGACACAGCTCGTCTCAAACTTTGCTGACAGCTCCAATCAATTATTACTTCACAAGCAAGAAGGTTTTTTACGTAAACAACCACGATTCTACCTCAGAAGGCGATGTAACGATAGCAACTGTTCAAAACAAGCAACCATACGTCTCTGCCTGCCGGCAGCGTCAAGGTTTTCACGAGGAAAGACATCAACACTCAGGTCACTCCCCGCACACGCCAGTGTTGCTCCGACGATTTGTCGACATATCACAAAACGACTTTACAATGGGGACATGCACAGTCCTCGTCACCGGCGAGGTGGCGTAATATCATATTGGTAAAAGTAATATTATATTGACATGTCACAGTCCTTGCCACTGGCCAACATCGCCGCTTACAAAGATTTGCAACCTGTTCAAAGCACAGGAGCTTTGTACCTTGGTGGCCTCCAGGATAAAGTCACGTGTGGTGAGCGTCACGTTGGATGAGAGAGGTCGGATCGATTCTGAGGCGAAGCTTACGTTGAACGATGAGCAGTGAAGTGAGTGCTTGCTACAGGGCCAGTACACGTCGCTCGATGCGTCCTGCGAAAGAATAAAACACACACTTATATCTGGAAGTTCTACTCGCAAACGCTATTTTTCTGGATTATCAGTTAAAAACGTCACCACAGGCGATCTAGATCAAAAGTCGAATCTTCGTATAAACGCGTTACAGATGAGTGAACACCAGACGGCCGACTATGCAAAAGCTGACGTAATAAACAAGCGCCCGAAGAAGCTTTGTTTCGGAAAAATCACTGACATTGAAAAATTAAGCCGCAAATAAAGAGCAAGGTTTATCTTCGTCTCGAAATATTTTGTAAAGAGGGAAAGTTTTCCCTGTTTATGTTTACCTTAAAAATAAAATAAGTTTGTTAACTTAACACTTGTTAACTTAACACTTGTTAACTTAACACTTGTTAACTTAACACTTGTTAACTTAAAAACAAAATTAAGATCTAAATAGATTTTCTGGAGATGTTAAAGAGTAGCGCAGAATGAAAACATGTCGTTAATAGAAGACTCCCTGTTGCCATGACAACAACTCCTCACCCAATCATCGTCAATCAGTGTGACGATAGCAGGACAGTTGTGATCCCAGACCAACCGCCAGAAATCTTTCTTAGTGTTGTGCAGTGGCAGCTGAGTTATGATGAAGCCATGGCTGCTGCGGTAACCCTGCAAATAACAGACACTTTCAAATATTCAAATATCAACAAATTGTTGAACAATGCGCCAGGCCATAAACAACATGAGACGTTTGTTTTGATTTCCACTTGAATATTTTCAGCTTTTAGTTTTGCAGTAATAACACTTAATGGCTGTGCAAGTTTCGGATCGTTGTTGTTCAGGGTAAAGGCCGGCCCGGATTAGGAAGAACGCAGCAACAGTCACCCCCAGCACAAAAGATACCGTGACCGGTTTGGAGGACCGGGCCCACGAGCGCCCCTGGTGGGTTTGTTTAAGTTTTAACACTGATGCTGTTTGTAAACCTTTGAGAATTGACAAGTTACACCAAGTACTGACGACTCGTCAACACAGTCACTGACGACTCGTCAACACAGTCACTGACAACTCGTCAACACAGTCACTGACCTGCACGAACGACGCGTTGATGTATTCCGACCCTTCGGCGCTTGTCCTGTTGCATAGCAACACACGTGACCGGAAGACCGGAAGGATCGCTCCCGGGCGGTTTTTCGCTTCATTGACAGAGCGTGACGCGAAGTCATAGTCAAGATTATCCAGATGTGTGTAGACGATTTTCTGATGAAAAAAAATCATTTTCTTGGCAAAAATGATCCCCAGCACAAAACACAAACACAGCAGGCAGTTTTGCAATGCCCTGTCACCTGCAGTAGTTGCAAAGTATCAGAGTTCTGACTGACAACTCGAACTTTGCGATCTTCAGGAAAAAAACATTAACTTCTGAAGTATTTCTGTCCCTTTCTACGACTTTTCAGCTCTGATGACAATCCCTTCACAGCCGCACATTAACACGATGCAAGCACTCACCCTCAATATTCCTTTGTTTGCTCTTTCAGTCAGTGAGATATCTAAGAACTTTCCTGTTCTACTTCCACCGCTGACTCGTGTTAAATTGAACCAGGCCACCGCTTGGTGGCGTTTTACATCGACCCTGTCCAGGTTTTAAGCAACCACCCCTTCCACAGCTACTACTGGCAAGTTGCTGCAAACACTGCAATATATCGGCACGAAGCACTCAACTTATCACTGGAATCGCTTGTAATAAGTGCACAGTGTCGCAGATTCCCGAAGTATTTTATTATAGAGCGCTGTGTCTTTTTTATCACCGTCGCAGAATGTCTGCACTGGCAGCCCATGCATAGCTTGGCTGGCTTCCTCAAACTTCACATCTGGCAGCTCCATCAACAAAACACCGTGAGTTCTGTAACGAACGGTGCACAGGTTATGAGCTGGACATGAAGGGCCTGCACCAACCTACACTGGTGGCGGGGTGGAACTAAGAAAAGAAAAATTACTAAACCAGGGCAGCATAGTGTTGCAACACGTGACGACATTCGTCAAAAACTTTTTCTAGAAACTGAGACACTAATAACGTACGGAGGTGTAACGATGGGGAGTGGCAAAAATGGCAGAAAAGAAGTAATTACTCGTAGACATGCGACGGAAAGCGAGGGCGGGCACTAGAAACAGCGACGCGACGTAATATGATGTCAACCGGGTTATACTTAAGTTCCTGCTTTCCTTGTAAAGTTTATAACAGGAACTCATCCAACCGAGGATTTACTGAAGCAAAATATTACCTGCAGGCGCACCTGCTGAGAAAATTACCGGTGGGCGACGCAACTGCATAGCTCGCATCCAATGACGCAACTGCATAGCTCGCATCCAATGACGCAACTGCATAGCTCACATCCAGTGAGTTAACTGCATAGCTCACATCCAATGACGCAACNGCATACCTTANATCTAATTACACAACTGCATAGCTCACATCCAATGACGCAACTGCATACCTTACATCTAATTATGCAACTGCATAGCTCACATCCAATGACGCAACTGCATAGCTCACATCCAATGACGCAACTGCATAGCTCACATCCAATGACGCAACTGCATAGCTCACATCCAATGACGCAACTGCATAGCGCACATCTAATGACGCAACTGCATAGCTCACATCCAATGACACAACTGCATAGCGCACATCTAATG
>JGI24158J21664_10012479_pt1 | contig 11257 bp, 11 predicted proteins | sample Ectturendosymbi3_FD_21664 | JGI IMG/M metagenome (IMG submission 21664)
AAGCTGAATCATTGCAAGGAGATGGGAGCAAAACTAGGCAGGAGATTCCTCAAACAGCCGGCTGAAAAGCTCAAGGCGGTTTTTGTTGCTGTTAATCATGAACCAAGTGTAAAACATCAAATGAAGCCAACGGAAACGACCCGCATTACCACTCGACCGAACTAGTGACAATTACCTTTTCTTTCTTTGCCAAGAAAAAAGTCACGTCTTGAAATATTTCCTTCTTTTCACGTTCAGCCACGTTCTTCCATATGAGTGAATCAGAAAACATTTTATCGGCAGCACGGTAGCTGAAAAAACCAATGTGCATTATGATGATTTCTCATGGAGCATAACCAGCGTTGCGCCATGACTCAAGCAGTGAAATGAGAACACTAATCTGTATTTACAACAACTCTGAGCACTGCAGTAAAATGACCGAAGGTGCGATGGCACGTCAGAGCGCATTATTGAATGTAACGGTTGCATCGACAGGGTCGCGATTTATGTTGATTTGTTGACAGAACGCGTCATGATGGAAATCAGAACGTTTGCCACACAGAGGACAAAAGCAAGCGGTTGAAAAACCCGACTGGCTACAATCACATTCATGATTAGTATGGGAAGCAGTTGATTCACCTCGTTGTGCTGGTCATTTTCGGGTGAGTCTCAAGGAACTGCTGGAGTTTTTCTTTGTTCTCCTTCGTCTTCTGCCGCTCCTCCTCCTTTTCCTCTTTCCCTCGCTGGGTCTTGTACTCATTAAAAGCTTGCTTCTTCTCGCTCAGCTTCTTGATGGCCCTTCGCAAGAAAGAAAAAACGTTGACCAACACAAGTCACGACCATCCTCCCGGTTACGACGTCATCAGTGACATCATACATGTATCTGGGATCGGAGACGATCATCTTCATCGCCTGCTCCCAGGTGGCTGCAGCAGGCACGAGCTTATCTCGCAGAGCTTGTTTAAAAGCAGCCTTCGCCTCTTCTTTGTTGCTCCACTCCATTTCGATCTTCTTTGTCTTTTCCTTCTTCGCGGTAGGAACCTCCTCAACAGCTTTTTCTGACTCCGCTTTGTCGTCATCTTCGTCAGAGCTGCAACAAGAAAAAGCGTGTCAATTGTCAACCAATACCATAAATTACAAAGTAGAGCTTGCCTGAGGAATATACAGTATAACACATGAAAGACCTCATCAGTGATGACACTTGAACCACAGAGTATAGTTAATTTGAAAAATGCTGCTGCGTCGCGCCGGTCTCTGTACCAATCACAGCTATCAATCTAAATGTTTGCACCAATCACAGCCATCATCTGAATGTTTGCACCAATCGCAACCATCAATCTAAATCAGTGGTTCCCAAACTGTGGTACGCGTACCACTAGTGGTACACAAAGGCCTTCAAGGTGGAACGCGAGACCCTTCTGTTCTTCTACACAAAAATAATACATCTTTGTTTTCACTGATCAGGTTCTGTTAATAAATTCCTGCATTTTTGTGTACTTCCCTTAGTTTTGAAAAATGGCCATTATAATTTATCACAGCCATGTTGTTTATGCCGCATGTGTGTCAAGTATGTTTTGCCAAACTTTTGATCGAATGATATTGGGTAGATTGAGTTTTCCTGGAGCAAGGTGGTTTCAAGATGGTACGTGGTGAAAATACAGGGCCCGCAAATGGTACGCGACCAGAAGAAGTTTGGGAACCGCTGATCTGAATGTTTGCACCAATCACAGCCATCATCTGAATGTTTGCACCAATCACAGCCATCATCTGAATGTTTGCACCAATCGCAGCCATCATCTGAATGTTTGCACCAATCACAGCCATCATCTGAATGTTGCACCAATCACAGCCATCATCTGAATGTTTGTACCAATCTCAGCCATCGTCTGAATGTTTGCACCAATCACAGCCATCATCTGAATGTTTGTACCAATCGCAGCAATCATCTGAATGTTTGTACCAACCGCAGCCAGCAAGATATATCCGCAACTTAAACTTATTCTGCGTTTCCTCTGGTGCAATTTTCTGCACCGTGGAAGCATTTTAATGCTGTTCTTCACATCACGAATGCGACTAGCGTGTTTGTTGCGTAACAATTGCTGATGTTGTTAAAACTTATAAGAAAACTGCCAGAAAGCGGAGATAAGGAAATGTTAGCAAACGCTTTTCGACATTCCGTTCTCGGTCATATGCACTTGTGGAAAATTTTATTTGAAACCACTTCGGAAATATCTCAATAGTTTTCTTGAATAAACAAGATACCCTTCGAAATTCTAATCATAGCCGACAACAATTAACCTGAACATACAACATGCAGCTCTCATAATGCACCTCTTCTCTTCGGCCTCTTTCTTCTCTTCCTGCTTCTCCTCAGCGGCTTCTTTTTCTTGCTTCTCTTGTTTCAGCTTCTTCTTCAACTTCTTCGCTTGTTTATTCTGTTGCGCTACCATGGCCATCTGCTGCTGCATCATCATTTGCTGTTGCATCATCATTTGCATTGGATCCATCATCTGCATAAATGGCAAACGAGCTAAGTCGCCGTTGCACTGCATGACAAAGTACGGCTGCAAGTCGAGTATCACACCATCAGTTCTCACAAGAGAAAAAAGCTGAACTCAGCCATCTTGAAATTGCATGCCTCGACTACAGCAAGAAGGTACCGAATGGTGATACAAACTTTCATGAAACTCAAATAACGTATATTTACCGGCATGCCGGGGGGCATGGGCATTGGCCCGCCCATGTTCCCAGGGGGCATAGGAGGAATATTTGGAGGCATAAATGGCTGATCGGGTCTTGGGCCATGCATGCCGGGGTTAGGACCGGCCATGCCAGGATTTGGTCCAGGCATTGAGGGGTTAGGCCCAGGCATCCCGGAATTGGGTCCAGGCATAACAGGGTTTGGTGCAGGCATGGAAAGGTTGGGCCCAGACATGGAGTTGTTGACAGGAGCGTTGTTGGCCGTGTCGGGAGTGACGTCACCGTTGGCTGGTTTGGGATTGAATGGCGGGTTGTTATTGTCAGGCTTCGAATCTGAACAAAAACAAACAACGTTTAAAAAATGCACGACGTCAAAGCACACAGCTGGTGCGGATCAAACCTACTCTATGCACGCGGTTGTAGCAATATAGACGCTTGGATCATTGCGTGGGGTTCCATGAGTAACGCAAACATTTGCTGAAGGTTTCACTGCGATAAAAGGTGGAAAAACAATGCAGTAAATTTATGCAGTCAACCCTGTTTATGACAACGTCATCTGACCGCATGGGATCACTTTGCAACGTGCACATCTTAATTTGGCCATCGATGCGCGTTGTTTTGGCAACTGGCTATAAACAAGTGCTGCAGTATGCAAAATCAGTCTTTACTTTAATTCCAGAGTTGACAGAATCCTATTCACATATATACACAACTGCGGATTGACCTCAGAACCGCACATTCACTGACGAAAGAATGCAGAACTGAATAGACTCGGCTAAATGCGGCTAGCCACTTGTCTAAACATTGCATCGCACGTCTGACCACATTCATCGATTCAAGCTTTTGTTCACGAAGACCGAAGTAGCGTCAGGCCTCACAATTTGCAACTGGCAAATACAAAAACTACCGATAACATGATTCAGTCCATTTCAGAGTCACACAACAGTTACAGCCTTCAGCATGAAGGTCTTACCTCCGGCATTTGAAGAATCGGTTTCTGATTTCTCCATCGCCGCGATTTTATCTGAAAAGTTTCGGTCAGTGTGGAATCAATTTCAATAACAGAGAAGAATCCGAAAATTCGCACACCATAAATATACGTAACTGTCGTACACAGCAAAATACAATGCCACGTATTGCAAGTACGAAAGAGCGATTCATAACAAGTATTTAACCAAAAAAATATGGATATTTTAAAACCTCATCATCATATATTTGATACAAAAAAGCTGCTGCGGTATTTGAACCTTTAAACTAAAGGAACCTGACTTCCATTGTAAGAGTGTACCATCAGCACAAGCAGTATTTTTGCGGATGAAGTTGAAAAACTAGAGCAAGTCTACCGTAAAATTCGGGAACGACAAATCTAGTGCATATGATTTGCGGGACGCGCTTCAGTCCGTCATGAACTGGGAACGTGGTAAGTTCACTGCATTGAAACGTGAGTGCTGGCGTGAAACCTAGTTGCAGAAATTTAATCGAAATAGATTTGTTTCACTGATCAAACACACAGCGCAGAAGCCGTGGTCGACGCGACGCCACTGCTCCGTGCCGCGTTGCCCGAGTGTTTATAGTTTTTATTCCCCANAAGCTTTATTTCACTGCATGGCATATGTACGACCGTGTTGATGTGGCGGGCCGATGAAGTTTCAACAACATCCGGAAAANATAGAAGCCCCAAAAGCCAAAAAATAACATAATAAACATATTACATCCCTTTTGAAAGTGGAATAAAATTCCATGTGTGCAAGACATTTGTGTGCAGTGTGAGACAGTGGATAGGCCATTACGACGTTGAAAGGATGCAGAAATAAACTGGATATAGACTGATTAAAAAAAAACAACCAGTTTAGTGAATGTTGCTCCATCTCAGTTTTCAGCTGTCAACAGCAATCATACCAAAGCATAAGCAGCTTCAGGGGGAATTCAAAACTTCTGTCACAACTGCCAGCTTTTCAAAAAACCCAAAATCAATAATATTTACCTTTGATCTCTTGCAAGTCCTTCGGAATGGTCCAGACACTTTGCTTGGTCTCTGAATTGTAGTAGTAAGGTTTTCCAGAGTCCGCTTTGAATTCCTTCCAAGCACATTTCGCCAGCATCGACTCCGCAGGTGTTTTCAATTCATCCGGCTTCTCCCACTTTGACTCTTTAGACTTATTGTTGTAGTAATACTTTCGTCCGTCTGGCGCATTGTGCTCAGTCCAGTCAGTCTGACAAAACATCGTTTCACAATCACACGTGTTTAGCTCTTTATTCTTCGGGACAGCACATGTACCTTCACATAATAAGGCCTGGCTTGAATAAAATTTGCATAAATTACCATTCCCAGCCATAGGCATGTAAAGACAAATGTCCTAACTGAGTAACCTCTTGTTTTGTGAAGCTTGCCAAACAATAACATCGTATCGAAACAAGCATCAATAAAAACAATTATTGGCAGCGACTTGTTGCGTTCGAGGCAGCTCTGTGAAGTCACAGAGGCGCCGCCAAACAGCCAACAATCGCTAGTAGCAATATATCACCTTTCTGCCATCAGAGGTATGAAGGAAGTTGCTCTTGTCTGAATCATCATTGGCAGGTGGAGCCATTGGCATGCCAGGTCCCTGCATTGTAGAAATAGATCAATAGAGTCACTTCACCAGCGTTACGGTAAATCGGGCATTTAGACAAAGCAACCAAGTCAGCAGCAAATCCTTTCTTTTGAACTGTATTACAAGTGGAAGCTGCATTTTTGGATGTGACGCTGCTTTTAGCCACTTCAGGTGCCTTTACATATTACATCCTATATTATTAAGGAATTACATGTTAATGCTAAGAATTTGACCTCAATGGGGAAGACATGGCAGAAACAACAAACAAAGCATTGTTGAAATTGCAGTATTCTGTTACTAGACATTTATTTAGGCTGTTTTAAAGAACACGATGTCATTTTTCATTAACAAAAGAGCAAAAATTATGTTGCTCCACATGACCAGCAGCTATAATTCAGAACAGGAGCAACTGCTACCAGACCTAAATTTTTCTACTTAAATATCCCACAAAGCAAGGCTGGTGTTCATCGTTTTCGGCAAACCGATTTCTGACTTTGTGTCTGCGAATGCCTGGGCATGTGTCTATACAGGACGTGATGTTCCAAATCACTTTGTTGAGACATTTTCATACTGAAAACATTCGCGAAACTCGATGCACGGTAGTCGTTAGAAACTGACATAAATTTAGACTAGACAGAACAAGAACTTCTCAAACACACCACTCCGACTGCACTGCATAAACACATACAAAAAAATACTATGATTCTACAATTTGTGAATGCCAACTGCAAATTAGATGTTTCAGTGCAACTTAGTTGCTGAAAGAGCAGTTTACTAGTCTTAAAACACAGTATAGCAGAAATATTTTTTAAGAAGTCCAAACAGCACCTAATAAGATTCAAAAGCAAGTCAAAAACATTTCAGTTGAAAGCATGTCCCATGCTTGCACTTGTTACAAACTAAATAAAAAATCGTATGCTTATTCATTAATATGAAAAAATTTCAACAACTCACAGGCATCATTCCCATCATAGGAGGCATCATGCCAGCGGGAGGTGGTCCCATGCCACCAGGTGGCATCATACCCTGAGGTGGAGGTGGTCCAGGAGGCATTCCAGGAGGACCCATCCCCATTCTTGGTGATCCTATATGAATAACATATAATCAGACATTATCAAAGTAATTGCAAACATCATCCCATGTCAGAGTATGTAGACGACAGCAAAACACTATCCAGTAAAGAAATGTCAAAGTCAGTTTTGAAACACAACAGTTGATCTAAAAGTTGTACTTTTTACTGTATCCTGTTGGTTGGTTCTGAAATGTACTCTCTACAAGGTTCCCACACATTTTCAAAAAGCATTTTCCATACTTTTACAATATTAAATTAAAAAACTTCATTACCATCACTTATCTTCATTTTTCCAAAATTATATCCATGGAACACAAAGTAAAAAACATCTGTCATCAGCAGTAAAGAAAAAAATGTGAATGAAAGAATGGCTGAATTTCATTTTCCATACTTTCAATATTTCATATACATTTTGGCCAAATTCAATACTTTTTCAAGGTCTTGAAAACTGATTTTACAATTCAATACTTTTTCAATGCTTTCAATACCGAGTGGAAACTCTGTCTCTAGTGCAGTGGTTCCCAATGTGGGGCATACACCCCACAGGGGGACAATTTGATTTTTAAAGGGGCCATTACTCAGGCCAACTAACAAGGTCTGGGTCTACAGCTCATTTGAGTTAAGGTAACTAAGGTACTGGCGTTTTAAGCTTCTTTGCTGAAAAACAGTCACTTTTCAAATCATAAGATTTGTATATCGCCCCATGGGACAATCAAGGTTTAGATTAGGTGGGGCATGGGTAAAAACAGATGGCGAATCACTGCTCATGTATGAGCAAGTGTTCAGCTTGACTAACCTCAGCTTTCCTGCAAAAGGCTTGATTCAAAAAGCTTTGTCAATCATGCAGCTTAAAATCATTCTAAAATAGGCAAAAATGTACTGCAGGTGTTTTTATTGGTAAGCTAGCAGAGGTAACAATCCTAGAATCCCTCAAAATACTTCTGTGGTTGTCTACATTGCACACACCATAAAAGAGTAACCTCACAGACTTCATGATTCCAATTTTTCCTATGGATATTGTGCACAGGGTCGATAAAAATCATGATTTTTTCAAAAAAATAAAGAATATTGGATTTAAAAAATTCAAAATTAGATTTTTTTTATTTTTATGATTTATTGTGTAGAGGATGGACACGTAACACTTGTCATTTCTTATTTTAAAGAGTATGTTTTAATATAACTTCTTTGTTCTTTGTTTCTTCTAGTACAGCAAGTAGAATTCAGCTGAACTTTCATTTAAACTTACCTTGCATATATGCATCATGCTTAAAAGTAAATCAGTTCATAACACCAGTACCAGTGTACAAAATGAAATATTTTGGAATAACAATTCTCAAACCATCAGTTTATCAACTTCATTAACACTTATGGCATGTTAAAAAGCTTGTACAAAAATACAAGCTTGCCGGCTTTTTTGGTGCAAAGTCTATTGTTAAAATTAATTATTGTAAGACAGTTTTCACTAGTTCAGCTTCTGGAAAAGCATTAACTTACATGTATAAAATGGTTAAAACCTATAATATATGTGTTGTTAGGGATCTAAATCAAAAATATGTTCTAAAACTACTGTTTTTACAGTCAACAGCCTACATATTTGCTGGATTTTAGATATAACTTTTACTTTATGCCAGGCCTGTAGTCTTGCAGACATTCAGGGGCAGTGTCCATAAATTTTTGTGCACCCCAAATTTTGTTGTGCCCAGAAAGTTGTTTTAAATATATAATAAAAACAAAAATCTTGCCCCCCAAACCTTAAAACCTGGCTACGGGCATGCTTTATGCCAGCACTTCAAACTTGTGGCATTCTGACAGTTCTGACTTCTGAGTCTGCAAACATTAGTGATTTCAGTCCACATATCATTTTTGCAATTAGTTGACATACAGCAACTGTGAGGTCACAGTTGCTGTAACTGATAAAACTTTAATTGCTTTTAAATTGTATCATCATAAAAACTCTCTTCCTTTTTTAATAATAAATGAAACCGATTAGAATACCAATTAAATGTATCAAACACATCATTTCATTGATTTTTTCTTTTATCACTCATTTAAATGAAATGATTTATATCAATCAACCCTGCCTAGAAATAGCTGAACTTTCATTCAAACTTTTTTGCACTTATGCAATATCCCTTAATGCAAATAGCTTCATAACCCCAGTGCCAGTTTACAAAATGAACTATTTATTGAATGCCAATACCGAAACTGCCAGTTTAGTAATTTTATTGACACTCATGGCATACACACATTAAATGTTAAAAACCTATAATTATAATAATAAACGATATGTTTCATGAATCAAGATTATGTTCTCTAACTATGTCTACAGTCAACAGCCTTCATATTTGATGAAATTTAAATGCAACTTTCACTTATGCCAGTCTACACTTTCAAACATGTGGCATTCTACCAGTTATGGCTTCTGAATCAACAAGGGTTAGTGATTTCAGCCAACATGTCATTTTTGCAGTTAAATGACATAGCACCTGTGAAGTGACCTAACAAAAGCTATGACTGATAAAACTTCAAGTGTTTTTAACTTGTGTCGTCATAAGATCTCGTTGCCTTCTACACAAATATATGTGAAAACCCATTAAAATGATAATTAAATGTGTCGTAGAAATCAAACACAGCTCTAAAACAACATGTAATTTTTTGCTTGATTTAAATCAGTGTCAATCAACCCTGATTGTGCATATTTAACACAAGAATGTTAATCCTATGCACGCTTTCTTCACAAAATTCAGAAAATGTTTCATGTATTTCCAACCTGTTGGACTACATTTTTGGATGGATTCCATAACTGTTGTTTCTGTTTGTATAATAAGACATCTGCATTTTATGTCATTTTTTGTAATGATATTAACATAATGTTATTTTCATACCATATTTATTCGATTGTAAGCTACAGCTTACGTTTTTTTCATCATTTTGTGTGGCTTACAATCAAGGGCAGCGTACAATTTTTTTCTTTGCCTTATCGAAAGGTCAAGATGATGCTTAGCCTTTCCTTGACTACATCTTGTCGACTGAACTCTCATTTTGTACTCTTTTTCTTCACTTCAACATCTTGAGCACACTCGTCACAGGAGGGATTATGATGAACAGAGGGCAGTTGTACTGGTTAAACATCATTACTAGGGTTGCCAATGAACACTTTGGCGTCCAGCCGCATTTGGGGATTCTCGTGACAAAACAACCAGATCACATGTGGCTTTGCGCATGCGTAACTTGGGCGCTGAAAGTGTTTGAGAGCTATTCAAAGGCTCAACAGACGCAGCAAGTCTTCTAGTTTGCACTCGCAAAATATTGTTTGGTTGGGGATGTGACGTCAAAAGTGGAAGACTTTTAGGCCACCTTGGCCCACTTCACCTAGCCCTGGGCCCAAACCGATAGATGGTAGCATTTACCTGAAGTTTTTATTGGAAACTAGGCTACAATCCGAGTCTTTTGATACTTTGGATGACCTGCTGGGGTTTCGGGTTCAGAAGTTATGATCTAAAGCAAAAAAAATATTTGACTGATTAGCTAATTAATTAATTTGTTTACTTTAGTTCATATCTTTTGAACCAAAAATGCTAGAAAGTCAATCAAAGGCTCAAAAGACTTGGACTCGAGCCTAGTTTCCAATGAAAACTTCAGCAAAATACTTTGGCCTAACGGTTGGGCCCTAGGCCAGGTAACATGAGCCAAAATGGCCAAAAACTACTTTACTTATGACGTCACTCACAAAAAATCTGCAACACCCAAGCAAAAAATTTTTTTTGAGTGCAGACTAGAAGACTGGCGGCATCTTTTCAGCCTTGGAACAGCTCTCTACTGCTTTCGGCACCAGAGTTATGCATGCACTAAGCCACATGCGATCCGGTTGTTCTGGCATGAAAATCCTCGAAACCAGCCAGATGTGAAAGTGTTAGGGCGGCTAACAATTGAATAAATACAGAAATAACTCTTTGCTCTCATGCTTGTGCCATCTGTGTATTTTATTGCTTATTTAAGGTAGAGTCTATTTTACCTCATGAGGAAAACATTGTGTTGGGGTTATTTTGCCTTTATTCGAACACGATTGGTTGAAATGTTCACGTGGCAAGTACAATATGCAGAGACAAGGGTTTAGGTTTAACGGTTAGGGTTCAGCCTACAGTTCACACAACACATACAAGACGCTGCTAACAGCTTGCCAAAACTGAAACCATGACAATACTTGTCCATCAGACTAAGCCAATCAACTGAGCAAGTCATGCGTTCAAAACTTGTCATGTGACCAGTTCAATCAATCATGTTCAGTTAGAGGCAAAATACCATCTGCCTCATGAGGCACAATACACACTGCCTGTTCCTAACTTGTCACAGTGACAACCTGCTCTTTACTTGTGTAATTATTTCTTGTTTATGTGGCCTACATACTGAAGGGAAAAAATACACTGTTATGTCTTTCAGTTGTGGCTTGAGTAATGCAAAATTATTGGCATCAGGTATTGGCAAATGAAATACATCAGTATCGGCCTAAAAAAAAGTCTTATCGGTTAAGCTCTAACTTCAAGCCTTGGCTGAATGATGAAAGCAAGTGCCCACTGCCCAGCCACAATAGTTACACTCAATGCCTTCACAGTGATATCAGATGTTTCATTTCCCTTTGTAAACTGTAAACATAGAATAACATTTACCTTGGTTCATTGGAGGACCCATTCCAGGCATTCGTGGAGGCGGTCCCCACCCCATAGGTGGCATCTACAAGCAAAATAACATGAAAGCTTACTGATAACATCCAACACACTATGAACGACAAACATACAAAAACAAAAATCCAGAACTTTAACACTTTGAGAGCCGGGGTACGATATATTCGTACTTTGATTTCAGCCTAAAACCAGCAATTTCAGTTGCCTTACCAACGCCCTAGCTCCTCCGC
>JGI24158J21664_10012481_pt1 | contig 11255 bp, 7 predicted proteins | sample Ectturendosymbi3_FD_21664 | JGI IMG/M metagenome (IMG submission 21664)
TTTTTTTTTGTCCAGCCGATACTAAAGAGCCTCGACGACGTTTTACACGACAAATATGGTCGAAAAGTTATGTTGTATTTGGTCTCTCCGCGAAATCCTTCCCATTTTTTGCCCGAGACCGTTTCACTGCTCTCGCGAGGCGACAACAACGTTGCGAGGTAAATGTTTTAAAACATTTGGATATGCGCGACTTTCTCACGCGAATACGGCGACTGCATTCATGTGGAATTTTGCTTGTGGTTGCACAAAAGTCTGGCTGGATTCATAAGACATTCTATCTAAAACTCCGTTGGCAGTTTAGCCTAAAAGCTCTCTTGTGCCGTGACAGTAAGAAGCCAATGGAGCAGAGACATCGAGAGCTGTCTGCTACTGCTTCACCCAAGATAGCGAAATATGTGATGTCGCACTTGGAAAAGCTTGTTTTCGACCGGTCGCTGTTCTTGATTGTGGAAGCGGCCGTGCTTCACTGCGTGGGCGACGCGATGCCATTAATTGGCGCCTTGCTGGATGTCATCAACAAAGATTTCAAATTAGGGGCGAAAGACGAAGCCGGAAATGTAAGCTGCTGTGATACTAGGAAAGGCGTTTTTAGACTATTTAGTTTGTTGTACCATTGAAGTGATGACAGTTTGAAAATCGCTTAAACTAGAGTTTAACCTAAAATTGCGCTTTAACAGTCATTTTCTTGATATCTCATAAGGTCTTATTTACTTCGCTTCTCGCGCAGTTCCACATCGTCGAGGATCCATCCGGCCACCTCCTTATCAAGCGTATTGTCGTAGCCGAGTCGAAAGCAAAGGAAAGAAACCTAGAATCTGGTGAGAAGCTCCATTTTGCCTTTTTTCGCTGATGCGTTATCTCGGTCACAGTTCAAATCAGTCTTTTTGTGCTGTGAATCGGTGTTGATTAAAGTGTTGGCTGGTCTTTAAGTGTTCTACAGGAATTTTACAAGATTTGTGTTGAATTCGCTTCTTTGGTACTCAGTCGCTCTTTGCACTGAATGTTCCAGTTTCCAAGATATATATTTTTCTCAACCCAGCTTCAACTTTTTCTGCGTCCTTGTTGGATCACGTCAGCTGTGATCGCATGGCGTCGTGGAGCGCGTGCAATCGTGGAACCCAAATCTTGCTAGCGTGAGTTTTTCTTTTCTTCTGTGCAACACCTCAAAATATTTTCCTGATTTGTCTGCAAATGCGAAAAAAATTGACGCTGTTACTTTTAGATGATGCGCTGCATGTTGATATTCCGTTTACGCATGTTCTAAAGATTTTTTCTGACAGGACTCAGTTTTTAAGTTTGGCCAGTGTCATGTTCAACGATGATTGCCATACCTGCAATAACGTGTACATCGCTTTTTAAATAAATTTTTGCCGTTGACGAAGAGTGCAATCAAATTTGGATGAACGGAAAACCGTTTATTCGTGACCATTTAAATAAACTCTATAGATGACGTGATGTATTTGAAGGTCATTGTTGATTTCAGGCTTTTTTTATTTGAAAAAGTAGCCTATCACGAAACTGCTTTTGTGTTGATGTTCTATTTTGAATACATCAAAGATGTCCTATTTGAAGTCAAATTTATGTGAGAGAGCATTATTGCAAACGGCTGCCCTCTGCCGGTAAAGGTGCATCACAGTATTAGGGGCCATCATCACAATAAAAAATATTAGTGATTGTGAATGTGATGTACCAATATTCCATTTAAGGTTGTCAGACGCAGACACGGAGCGATTACAGCACAAATGCAATCGATTACGATTACATTGAAAGCAATCACGATTACAATCGGCATTACATTTGTCTTGAGACATTCTCAGAAAGAAAACAAAACCCATTAGCATGGTTTCACGTAAGTATAATTTCAGACAACATACGATATGAATAAATGCAGTAAACGAAATTACCAATGGGCAAGGGTTATGCACCGGAAAAAATAAAAATCACTGTTGACTGAGATGTTTGTGCAGACAACAAACTAGTTGCGTAGGTAAAGTTTTGAGCCAGTGGGAAGACTTAGCTGAAAGAAGCCCACTGGCCAACACTCTGAAAAACAATTTAAGAAATTATGGTGAATCCGGATGTGGATGGCTATACTAAAACCCTAAATCAAAGGTAACTACTCCGCGGAGTATTGCTCACTTCAAATCAGCTTAATACAGTGTTTAAGTTGGAATTATCTCCCAAAAGTTTATTTCTTTTTTTAATTCCAACGGAATTATCTCCCCAAAAAGTTTGGTCAACTAGATACTGAACTATCTTTACCATATTTTGAACCGATTTACACTTTTGCAAATGCATTTGGAACGTCATTAATTTTTTCTTAGCAAAGGACGTTGCAGTGGTCTCAACTTTCTTCAAACAAATTGGTCGCTTGTTACTGTGATTCGACAGTGTTTGCATACCTTCGTGCCATGACCACACTCTTGAACTTCTTCAGGTTAGGCTTACAATTTTTGCTGACGTGTGCGGAATTAGTGTCGTTGCAAATGACCAGTACGCATCTCTGAAACTGGCCGAAAAACGCAAAAAAAACGACAACTTACTGAAAGCCATAAAAATACTAAAATCTAAATATAAAATAGTGGGGGGCCGGTTGTTACGTTTAGCTTGCCAACGAGGGGAAATTTGCCCCACACCCCACCCACCCTTAGTTACGCCACTGCAACAAACGCTTTAAATATTGATTAAGCAAAGCAATAAATTTTTAAAATGTTTGGTACAGTTGATAAACATCAACGCTTCAAATCTTTTATCAGTCAAACGACATCTACCAGGCTCGAACTTCCGTCCAGCAACGCTGAAAAGTGTTAGTAATTTCAAACATTGTAAGTAATTTCGAAATAGCTGACTATTTCTTCAGACTGGGTTATACGATGCTTTCAGCTGCGTGATGGCCGCTGGATCGTCTGCAAGCGCAGCATAGTATTGCGTAGCTTTTCATTCGAAATGAAACGAACACTGACGCCAGTATAGTTGCGCATCTGTATATTGGACAAAAAGTCAACGGTTGACCCAAGCTCACAGGATTCGTTGACTTTTTTACCAGTATTTGTATGTCATTTCTGTTGACATGCTAGTTATCAGCGTTGTGGAAAGGTGCTTTCGACTAGGGTTAAATTACCTTTTTCGATTGCAAAAAAATTTATTTATATAAATTACTGGAGTAATTGTGTACGTAGCCTGCTCCAGCACTTACATTCACAGATACACTCTGAATATATATCTAAACAAAACCAACACCCCTCCTCGTAATGTACCGTTATCTCTTCTGTTGCCGAAGTTTCAACTTGTTTTTAAGAAAAGCTCTTATTTTTGTTGCTACGTCTCACTAGACTCACTACTTTACTTCTGGTGGCCAACAGGAAAGCTGTACAGCTGGAACAAAGCGAGAATTCACTACAAACGTTGTGCTTGCCGCTGGACTACCTGGATTTAACGCACACAGACAGGCAAATGACCTCCCCTGAAACATAATTATAATAAAGGAGGAAACCCAGCCACCAAAACCGCGGTTCATTGCACAGTGATGCAGGGTGAAGATCTCCAAGATTAATCGCGAAAGTAATCGTTGATTACGATTAAATTGGCAAAGTAATCGAATACGATTACGATTACATTTCGTTTTTGGTCAGTTCAATCGATTACGATTACCCCATGTCTGGTCAGACGTCCTTGAGCGCCAAGGACTGTTTTTGAATTTGCTATCAAAACTTGTTATGTCCTTGCACCTTGAAAAACATTTTGTTGTCCCTGAGTATTTTTCGGGGTCCTTGAAAGTTCTTGAACAGTTGTGCAATTGTTCATTGTTGAACTATTGTATATTTCGATCATTCAAGAATCAAGATCAAGCAATGTAATGGAACAGAATACCGTGTAGATTTGTTCCATGGCACACAGTTGTGTCGTAAAAAGCACCCATTGTTACTCAGCAATGTTTTTTTTTGAAAAATTGTGGTGCACCATTATATCTAAAAAGTACTCAAAGTAGCTGTGAAGCAAAATTTCAATAATCACAAAATGTCCTCGAAAAAATTTTAAGTGATCTGGCAACCCTAATTCCATTGATGCATCACAATACATAGGCGTGGCCAGGGGGCCATTCCCCACCAAATTTTCAAAGTATCTAGTTATTTTCCGCTTTTAGAGGCGGTATCCCAAACAAAATACTGTTGCTTGCCTAAAATAATGCATTTTTCCCCAAAAATGTTTGGGCTGGCTATGCCACTGTTAGCGACGGCCTAGCAGTATAAGCACGTCACCTTCCGCAGATTTTGCGTTGAGCAACGCTCTTGTGCGGCATGGCGTATGTGCAACCAAGGGCGTATGCAAAGGGGGGTTGGGAGTTAAAAACCCCTCTTGAGCTAGATAATTTACAAAAAATTTATTACCTTCGCAAGGAAATTAATTGTTTTCGCATACTTTTTGCTTGTTAATTTGTCGACTTAATGCATTACCACGGAATGAATTTGCATGCAAATTTCAAGGAACATTGTAAATGGGCCAAAAAGTAATAATTATTCGGGTTTAGTGGGAATCTGAGTTATCGTCTCCATCCAGAAACCATCTCACCACTTTTTGCAGACCTTTCGTCCACTAAGCATGTTTAAGATTGTGTTCCGCGATAGTTCACTTTATCGGAAACAGTTGTCTTTGTTTTGTCTGCTATGACTGATCAGCGCAAGTGCTGACCGCACTGGCTACATTACCAGTTTCTGTAGAATGATAAAACTTTAAACCTATTACATGAGCTCAAAAACAGCAGTTGTTAAAATAGCATTCAGACATTTGGTTATGTCTCAGCAGGGAAAAAGGAAAATTTAAAATTTTCTGGACTTTTATACATAACAGAAAATCGAAAGTTTACTTGCGTACTTTATGCGCATTCACAATTCTTGTGTAGTTTAGCAAGGTTCGATCTTACAAACCGGGGTGTGCGTCAGACAGTCCAGCCGCACACTTCCTGTGCTCCACTGCTGGTATTCGCCAAGACATCAGGGCAGCCTGATTTTGCAGTTGTAAACTGCTTTGACGCAGTGATGAGATGAGTGTGTTTTACTCCCCTGTTTTAACGTGCAGCCCGATATTTTTGTAGTTATAAACTGCTGTGTCGTAGCGTTGAGTGTATTTTCCTCCGATATCCTAACCTGTAGCGCTGATAGTTTATATTCAGTTAAATGACGCATAAATTAAGGGGAGTGCGTGTAGACAAACATGCATAGTATGTCAACAAACTTCGCCGAAACGTTGGTTTGGAAACGTGAATATGACGTCAAATTGTGACGTCACAAACAGCGCACACCAAATACAAATGACCACCATATGCTATTGAATGAACCCCCCCACGAAAATTTTCAGCGTACGCCACTGTGCAACAGCTACATATCAGTTGCAACGGTTCGGTCGACGACATCCAACAACACTGAATCCTTTTTCTGCCCAGGTTGGTCAACAGCTGCGATGAAGCAATTGCAACCGGATCGAAGGCGGTCCTGAAAGAGAACATTGCAACATTGAAACGCAACAGTTCTGTCAAATCCACTCTTGTCTTGTTGGAAAAGCTAAAGGAATAAACTCGCGGTGCTTCTATCTGCGCTTTTCTTTGTTTTCACCGGATTGCACGGGTGTAATTGTTCATGTCGTCAGCTTGAGCGCTGGCAAATAGTAAAGAACGCGGATATTCTTCGTACTTTCGCTCTTCGCAATTTAGTGACTGGGAAAGCAAAGACAGTAAACAAGTCAGATGAAAAAGGTTAAATTAGCACAAACCGCCGCATCCAACATAGTGCCTCCCACTTCTCGATTTGTTATTTACACGTCAGTGTCTGTGTTACAACACCATAGTCACGTGACGGGTGACGCGGCGAGTTTAATAGTTAACTCTTCCAATGGCTAATGCAAGGTACAGTATTTTTGCTTCATAGGAGCTGACAACATGCGTGGATAGCTCCTGGACGTCGTAACTTTTTCTCTGGGTCTTCTGTTTATTTAATCTTCTGAGGTAGCTCTTGAGTCTGCCCAGGAAAATATCCCCCACACGAGCATGCACATGACCCTTAGATATTTTAAAAGACAAAGTGGTTCCTTGAAGGAAAAAATGACCACGTGTATCAATGTGACATGCACACACCGCAGGACGACGGTATTAAGATAACTACAGTAAGCTCCAGTTAGTGCAGTTAACTGCTTGCCTTACAACACGACTAAGATTTGGCGATTAGAACTGATTTTGTAAAGTCGAGTGTTTTAAAGATAAAATGGAGTTGAAGTGAAGGTATCTTCAGTTGTTCCCACTCAAGTTTAAACCGACGATTGGTTACACATGCGTTGAATGAACAGCAAATCACGCATTTCAACGAAACGGATTTACCCTTCCCCGCCTGCTGCATCCAAATCATCGTTAGCAGAAATCAGTTTTAGGCCTATAGCCAAGATCAGTTCCAGAAACAGCGTTCGGTGGATTACGTCTAGGCTGAAGGTACAGGTGTCTAACGATCAATTGTAAGCTATCACGTGTTCCTTACGATTTCCGAGGTAAAATGCTTGCTTGCTGTTTTATTTGTCAGAAAAACTGTTTACAACTTGTTTGGAATTTACAAATGCGCTGTGACAATCTCGTGATTATTAAAGGCTTCAGGCAAAAATACTCCGATCTTCAATGACTGTGCATTGGGTCGAGTTTTTTACGTTAACTGCAAAATCCGTTTCACAGTTACCCACATTTGCAAGAAAACGATAGACGATTGTGACATGTTTGCCCCTTTTATGACCACCTAATTTTTAAGCTTTGTAAAAGTCGGTAAGGATTTCTGTCGTATGAAGAAAAAAGCATGGAATGGGACAGCGCTACAGAAAATGGCAAACATTTGTTGCAGATAAAATTGAGTAACAGTGCAGCCAAGTTTTGAAGCATAGCCTGGATTTCGACTTTCGATCAGTGTTGAACATGATCCAGTTTCCGGATCGCGATCCAACCGGATTCTACACATCAGATCCGGGTCGGACTGGATTTTGAAAAAATCTCTACCGGATCAGATATAGATATCCAAATTGCGTTGATCAATGCAGTCAAATGTTTAGTCAGAGGGTGTTTTCAGATATGAACCGCACTGGATCCGATATTTCGATAGTACTGCCGGATTAGGGTAGGACTGGATTACACGATGAAAATATTGAACTGGATAAGGATTACAAAAATCTTCGATCTGTTCAACACTATCGATCTCGTGTGTTTCACCTCATCCTGCATTTGACCATATGTTGCCACCAATGACAACCAGTTGGCATTAAAGCCATGGCACTGGCGCAGGGTTGCGGCTTTGGAGTCGCAAGGTGATGTAGGTTTTTGGATGGAGTCAGTTCCGGAGTTATTTTTTGTCCAACTCCGATTCCAGAAATCCAACTGAATCATTTTTTACATTGTACTCCTAAGTTAGAAATCCTAACTCGTGCCTTCTGAAATGGTAGAATTTCTTTTGAGACTTTTACTGAAACAGAATTCTTGCTGTGTAAGCCAGTGGTGTACAGGGGCAGGAGTGTCGGAGTGGATTCCGGCCGGAATCTTAACGAATTTCGAAAACAAAACAGGAGTGCATCCGGTGTTGATTTTTTAAGGAAGGACCGGAGCCGGTGTGGAGCTGGAGTCATTTTTAAAATATGAGGTTAGTTTGCTAATTATTGATTATTATTATTGCAGGTTGTGTTTTTGCAAAGCATGTTATAATGCAAACTTCAAATGTGCAAAGCAACTTCACAGGAAGTCTAAAACATTTAATACAACATGAATGTAAGTAAGATTACGTTTGTGAGTTTCATGGTGATACGTTGAAAATCTATTAGCCAATAAAATTAAGCTCACATAAAGTTTAGGTAGCGTCTCAACAACCACATCCTGTTTTCCGTTTCGCAGGACAAAAAGACTTCACTCAAGTCCATTCCTTCGATATCCCGCATCAGAAATTCTCACTACTGTCAAAATTAGGGTTGCCCGATCACTTGAAAGTTTTTCAAGGACATTTTGTTTTTCAAGAGATACGGTGGACTACTTTCATGGGTGTCTGAAGAGGGGGCAAAACGCGTTTTTTCCCCCTGGAAATTGGGTCTAAGAACCAAAAAACGTTAGGAAATCTGAAGTCAGCATCTCAATTCCGATTAATAGATTTAATTCTTGCAATAACACTTAATTTACCGGTATGGCACTCACACTGCACAAAAGCCAGCTTCACTGTTCTGGTGTGATGCAGTGATGAGCTTGCAGAACTTCACTCAAGTCCATTCCTTCGCCTGCAGACTCACGTTGCGAAACTTACGAGCGCATTGTTCTAATATTTCTCTTAGTTGCGTAAGAATAACATGGCCAGTCCCATAGCAACGGTGGGGGGGATTTGGTGGGCTTAGCCTCCCAAAGAAAGCTCCAAGCCCCCCAACTGGAACAGGAAGCACTATACATTTGTGGATTTTTTGCCATTTTTAGAACGTCAAGCCCCTCCGCACAAATGCAAAGTCCCCCGCACAAGCGCAAAGCCCCCTATTGAAAATTTTCTGGCGACATTTCTGAACATGGAAACGAATCTTGAAAGGTTCACTTCAAGTTACGATAATTAATGCGTTTTTTTGCATGTGATTGCTGACCTCAGACATCTTTGGCAGGTGATCCAGCGGGATAGTGACTGCTGATAACAGTAAGACGTGTTGTTTTATTCTGTGTGAAAAGAAGCAGGGGTGAATCTCTAGCAATGCTTCAACAAGTTTCAAAAATCAATTATCGTGTGAGATTGTGAGTGTGGCCAATGTGCCTGAGTGAACACCTTTAATCAAGCTACGCTTATGTAGCTTATTTTCACACAGTACAAAACTACGTGGCTTGTTAGATATACCACTGTAAAAGGTTTGTGGGAATACGTCTTCATCAGAAAGGTTCAGTTCCACTGTGTCTGAGTGAATAACTAAACCAAGCTACACTTATGCAGCTTTTTTTCACACAGTATAAAACTACGTGGCTTGTTAGAAATACCTGTAAAAGGCTTGCGGGAATACTTCTTAATCGTTAAGGCTTAGTTCTGACTTGTGAGCGAGTTGTAGAGGAAGATGGGGTACAGTCGACACTTTTTTGCATTTTCGACCACTGCTACTTTATTTCAAGTCCAAACAAGCTCAAAATTTGTCACACAATAAAGCAACCCTATATACACAATATCATGCCAAAACACGAAAACAACGCCTTTCAGACAAAATTTCACAATCAAAAAGAGTACTTTTTCTGTCGAGTGTGCCACATGCCATGCCTTAAAAGCACATAATCAACCTAAAAATGCTCACAGATATAGAATTATTGTGTACTACATTCCAATATAACCTGTCAAGTTTTACCTTATTAAGAGTGACCTAGTGGCAATGTGTCGAGTGTGCCCCATTTTTTGTTAGATGTGCCCCATGCACATCCAAAAAATAAAATGAAGAAGTACCAACTCAGCTTAAAAAGAATTCAATATCTGGCATTATCGAATGATGTAGCACTGCCCTGACTACAACGTCACAAAAACTCAGAACAAAAGATGTTGATTAACGTGGGAAAAACCCAAATCTAAACGTGATTTTATAAATTACTTTTGGGTAGCAAAAACACAACTTGCTCTGTAACTCGTAACCACGGTTGCCTATCAAGGAAAAATTCACTTTAGTACTACGGCTGGATTGAGACTAAATCACCATGGAAACTTTAATGTTCAATGTTTTCAATTTTTTGAACAAATCGAAAAAGACGACTGTGCCCCTAGTCTCACTGTGCCCCACCTTCCCCTAAGTGGGAAGCTATATACACCGTGGCAAGTTTTCATAATTTATCTGTTCAGTTTGTATGCTTGTGTGGTGTTCTAATTTCAGTACGTTCTTAAGTTCTCCGATAGTCGTGTTAAGATACAGTGAAGCAGTTTTGCGAGAGTGTCTAACTTTCTTGATTTTTCGCTGCTGATGTTGATCTGAGCGTTGATTGTTCTTAATTATCACTTGTTTGTAGAAAGTGCTTGCAAAAATGGGTATTACGCAGTTTATGAAAAACAAAAGCATTTCTGATAGCCGAAGTGTAGAAAACAATTTGGACAAAAGATTTCAGTCAGTTGTGTTCAACCAGCATAGACAAATAAGAGAGCCGCACACGTTTATAGTTGATAGTTCAAGTTCATGTGAGACTCATTTGTGTGGAGTTCACAATGGTAAGGACTTTGTGCGCCAGTTCAACAAAATATATGACAGAAAGTACACGATTTTGGCAAATTCGCATAGCCTACAGCTCCACTTCAAAAAGATTTAAAAATAGATACGAATGGATCGCGTGCTTTCATGGGGAATTTTCTTTGTGGTGTAGAAGCAGTAATGTGTTTTGTGAACGTCAATTTGCAATGCAACGTCAGCAACCTCAAAAAGATCAGCAAAATGTTGACGTTGCCCCCCCTGAAAAAATTTCTGCGGACGTCCATGGCTACTTTAACCCTTTCGGCAAGCTTTCACGTATTGGCAAATCAGGCTAAGCTAACCATGTACGAAATCGAAAACTAAACAAAATGTATGCAGACGACACAACCGTTCTTGAATAGTTTACTCTTACTACACAACTGTTTAAGATTGAACAAATCTATACTTTGTTCTGTTCATTTACATTGTTTACTCGTCATTGTTGAATGTTAAATGTCCAAAATGAACAGTTTAAAAACTATTCAAGAATTTTCAAGGATACCGGAAAATATTCAAGGACAACAAGATGTTTTCCAAGAATCAAGGACTTAACAAGTTTTAACAGCAAATTCGAGGACAATTCTTGGCGCTCAAGGACGTCTGGAAACCTTAGTCAAAATGGTCGAGTGGGAAGTGACCAGACAATTGTCAGCTAGAGTCATTCTTTGTTCTGAGCCCTTACTTATTTGCTGTCTATCTTGATTAACTCTCAATTCAGCTGGGATCAGCTAGGGTGGGATGCACTGTGGGAAATATGGTTGTGAACCATCTAATGTTTGCTGATGATATATGTGTGTTCAGCCGCAGTATTAGTGGGCTGCAATGTCATCTGAATATTTGTGGTGACTGTGCTTCTGAACACGAAATCACTTTTGATTGCACCAAAACATTTGGTGTTCTTTTTTGCCCAAAAAAGTACAAACAACCTGCTCCATCAAATGTTTTTCTAAATGGTGTACGTGTACAATTTTTTGACCAAGTGAAATATCTTGTTGTGTGGATAAATGCATCATTGAAGGATGATGATG
>JGI24158J21664_10012482_pt1 | contig 11255 bp, 7 predicted proteins | sample Ectturendosymbi3_FD_21664 | JGI IMG/M metagenome (IMG submission 21664)
ATGAAAAATAGGTACGCTTGCAAGTTTTAATCGTCGCAGAAGAATGAAAGCAGAAAGCAGGCAGATTCCTCAGAAGCTTGCCGCAAGGCTAAAGTTTGCTTGCTGAACATTTTGAATGGTCGCTCACTCAGTTTAAGCCGACCCCGTTCATTCACAGCACTGAATGAAGATATTTACGTTCTTAAAACGATGAACATTTTGCAAAAAAGTAGGTTCTCAAGCAAAACAGGTCAAGGCAAATACCCAAAAGTTGCCGAAGTTCGCAAAACGGACCAAGCGTTGTTTACCGAGAGGGAAGACAACAAAAACCATGTTCAATGAATCATATACAGTGAGAGTGATGCAGTACATCTGTGCTCGTTCTTTCTCTAGAGTCGTTGAAAGCATCAAATAACACGCAAACTGATTATGTCCCTTTCGATGCAGATTTACTTCGCAAGTTTAATTTCATAAAATATATTTCCGCCTTGAGCAGCAACAAATATTTCTGTTATTGCAACACGAATAAAAGGCCGAAGAGTTTACCATTCTGTTTAATTTTTAATATATATTTATTCACTTCCTTGTCTTGTTGTTTACGATTTGTTAGCATGCGTTTTTGATTGCTTGTGTGGTTTGTAGCGTGGCGCTTGACATATAAAGGCAACTGAACCACTGATCTGGTCCTTACCTCAGGTCCGGTTCACTGTTATATTTGTTTTTGTTTGAATTCTCCTATTACATAACTATTAATGGAATTTTTCATTCTGTTAGGGCACTTCGACTCTATAACCGCAAGATTTTTCGGTGCCCTGGCTGCAGGTTCACTTTATTTTATCCTTGGTTATATTGGTACAAAGTGGCCAGACTTAAGACGTCATTTCTTTGACTAGCTTTTACTTGTTTCTCGCAATGCACTGGTCGCCATTTGTATCTCTGTCCTGCAGCCAAATACAATAAGCTCTATGATAGATAAAGCACTGTTTAAACGTTCACTGATTCTCTCCACTATTCAACGAGCGCGTGATTCCTAACGTCAGCCTTGCAACGCATGCGTTCCGTCAGTTTTCGGCATTGGTCTCGGTGTTGGCGTGGTTCGATCATCGAGGACTTTTTCTCTGTTGCGTGTATTTGCCTTAATTGGTGCTTTGTGTCGGTTTATTCCCTTTACAGATGTAAGCTTCGTTGATTCCTAAACACTACAACTATCAGTTTATCATTGCCAAAATACACTTTACACATGGCCTGAGCAACCCAGTTTATGACAATCTACATGATGCGAAACAGAGTATTCGTTGCAGTGCTCATGCAGCTTTACTACTCGCAGTGGCCGAGAGTTTTGTTTGGGGGAGGCCAAAACAGTCGGGCAGAGTTACGTGCGCGCTCTATTGTGGTGCAAACTTTTTGCAATTGTTCTCGAAAATTGCTTTCTTCACAAAAAATCAGGACAATTTCCTATCAACTCCTGGCCATGGGAAGTCCTGCAAATAGTGGGGAAGCCGAGGGGAAAAAATTTCTGATTTCTGATGTAGTAACGTACGGAATATCTGACATTAGTGGCTACGCACTTTAAGCTGAATCGAATCAATCACTGCCAGCAGAAAAGAACCGACCTTACACTCCTGATTAAAGCCTCGCCAAAGCAGTCACCTCACCACATACCTAGTCTAAAGGAATAATTATACTGATTACAACAAATATTTTGGACGGCAACATCAACTACCGTTGCTCTTTACATCCAGAATAGTTCGCATCATGATGGTTTGCGTGTGTCATACTCATAACGATCAAATGCCTTCTGTGATGTAACAGTGCAAAAAACATCAAACAAGAGCTTCTGTAGGTACACTAGTTGTGTTAGCCGGTACAGTAATATAAATACCACAGAAAGAACGCAATCATCACACCTTGGTCAAAGTACGTATTTTATTGTGCGTGTTATTTATGTTTTACCGAACCGACTTTCCGTTAACGACCGCGTGGGTTATGAGCCACAATTTAAGAATCACTTTGGATCGATGATTCAAGCAAGGATTAATGGTAGGTCGAAGGTCGACAATTTGGCGAACTCGAAAAGTTGCATTTAGCAAGGATTACGTTAAACTGAAACTGGGTCGGCACGCCTCCACACGGACTTACATGAAGGTAGTCCATGCCATCACATCAGTTTCTGCGGCACGGGTGCTGTAGTGACGTAGCACTGTGCGAGCTAGCTTGCGACAGAACACCCTCCACAGTTTTAAAAAGAAGTGGAAAAAACACTACAACATTTATTTTAATTGGGGGGTCATGGACCATGTGGCCCCTCCTTGGCTAGGCCCGTGACTACACGTGCCACATCAGAACGGAATTGAACATCAATTGCTTCTACAGTGGCTGTGCAAAATTGTTATCTTTCCACTCGTATCAACCCATTGCAGATAACATTACAACGAAATAATCAACACTGATAATATTGCTTCGAACGGATGTGATGGACAACCACAGCTTAGGCAAGAACATTTACGGCAAAAGCTTAGGTTGCAAACCACCCGCGAGTTTTTTATTTGGTCCAAGACTGATAAAATTCAAAAACTGGTCGAAAGAAATATTTTCACATACTAGTAGAACTTACTGATGCAGCATTGCACACAAGTATTGTGTTTTGCGGTCGTAACCTCCCCAAATATTGCAGAGCATCGTACGCTTTCAAGCCATCAAAGAGACAACTTGAGGCCACTTCCCACGCTAATGAAGGTGGTTTCTTAACTACAAAAATTGAATGCGGGGATATTATAACCACACAGAATATAGCTAGCAGAAACGCAGAGAAGAAAGTTACCAACGGTTCAATTCTAAAACCAACAAAACGAATGTCTAACTAGGCCTCAATACGCATGAATTTGCAAAAGATGCATTCCTGGGCTCAAAAAATATTCAATTCGTGTGCTGGCAACCAAATCCCAGCAATGCATACAAGGCCAATCTGAAGCAAGGCAAAATCTACTCTGTGCAGTTGAGCGTGAACCTCAATTGAATTTGCCAACGATGGGGTTCTACCAGGCATAAGCCCAAAAGGAGCTAAACAAGTTTACAAAAAACTGCCTTGACGTCAAAAAGGGGGTTAAGCAGTTTGAAAAACTGAAACCTAGACGATGGTTTTCAGCAGCGAAACCTTTTAATCAAATACAACATTCTTTCGATTTAACCATTCTCACCAATCTCAGTCTTTTCCACATTCCCTAGCACATTTTTCTACGCACTATTAAAAAAAAATTGTTTGTTAAACTAACCCAGGGGTCGGCAACTTTTTTTAAACAAAAGATCCATTTTGGTTCATTTTCCAGCCGATATGACCGGTGAGGAGTTACAAAGCGCTGATACCGTTTTATTTTTCATGCGACTTCATGTGTACATAAGCGAAACTGTACTCAACGTAATTCTAATAGTAATCATGATCAAATGCAAATTAAAATTCAAGTTTTGTAAAATCCAGAGAGAGCCACTTAAACAGGCACAGGTTTCCGACGCCTGAACTAACCCTTAATCGATACAAAGACTTCTTTGCAGTGGTTTATTTGAAACACTGACACTCACAAAACACAAGGACACGGCATTGAAGCCTGCAACGCACCGCATTTTTACTCCCACCATGGTTTTCCTGAAAGTAGAACTGTTGAGTTATATTTCTTATGCAGGTGATATGGTTGTGTGGCTTTGGAAGCATTGATAAACTTTAATTTCAAATGGAACATATGCTCTTAATTCTACCACGTCAATTGCAGTGATCTCTTAAGATAAGTGCTTGGCTTCATTAAACAACTGAGATACTAAACACAAATTCAAGAATTGTTGTAATAACATCAAGAACAGTTGCTTTGTAATGAGGAACAACAACGCAAATGGGAAGCTTTGGAATTTGGCCAAAAACCGAGGTTTAATAGCGAAAGTAGGGAGAAAATGTTTTCACTGCACCTCTAAAACAAGCTAAAAACATGTTGCTTACTAAACAAGAACTGGAAATAGAGATCCAATAACCACTCGTTTTTGACAGCATTGCATTGTTTCCAATCATCTTTCTCCTTAATTTCAGCTGATTCGGAGTGATCTTTTCAAATTTGCAATGATTTTTGGAAGTTTAACTATGCAGTTCGTATTTTTGGCATATTTTTTGTTTCTGTCAAAACAACCGGTTAAGCGGTGCAGTGGGTTCAGCGCGCGTGCCACTAAAGCTGCGGCTGGGTTCGATTCCCGGTCGGGTCATACCGAAAGCAGCCTCGTGGCGCGGTCGCAATACTCAAGCGGAGATGGGCGCCGTAGGCCACTCGTGACACTCCAAAGGGAATACAAAGTGAGTATAATAAAACTGAACTGTCGAGATATTTCAATCCCTGAATCAAGCTTATGAATATCGGTTGGTTTTTCGCTGTTTCGATAACAATAAATCGGTGCATCTCTAGTTCAAACCGTTGTCCATTCGCATAAATAACAAGCCACGCAGAAATGCTGAGTAAAAAGCTTTCGCAAAAGCTACGCTGAAATAGTAGACCCGTTGCTGCAGAGGTTCAGGTGGGCTAACCCCCAAATGGAAGTTCAAACCTCTCTTTACACAACAATATCTAAGGTTGACAACTGTCAGACGGTGTATGACTTCCGATTGCCTTTGATTTGAGTCTGTAGGCCTCTGAAAAAATCTGGGTTGGCGACGGGTCTGCAAAACCTAGAGTTGATCGCACATACCATACCGAGATAAAATTCTTCTACTTCGCAACTTCCTGTTGTGACGTTAAAGAAGCGACTGACCGGAAGCACGCCGATGACATCATCGCCGACTTTGAATCTGGTAACTTCCGGGCCAACTGCAAACAGCGCAAACATGCACCGTCACTATAGATTTGACTCATTTAAAACTCCATGAGATACGCGTACTTCTGTATTTTAATCATTAAAACCATATTACTTTCACCGTTCAATTGCTTTCTCGCTGCGGCTACAAAGCAAAAGGTGAATCTCTCAGTAGAAATCCAAGACCCGATGATCAGTTGCTAGACCTTGCGCTGCTTCTTTCTGACAAAAGCCTATCTGATCCAACTCCATATAAGTTGGATTATACGTCATTTTTGTTACATAGTATATCCCTATTATAAAAGAAATGAGTTGGGTTATCGACTTGAAAGTTAGGTAGATTTTGAAACAGATACGAATTTTCATCACAGTCGCTTCATACGCAACCTTGTCCAAATATCCTCAGATACTGCACTAGCATAACACAGATTCAATGTTTACACCCAAAAACACCACAACCCAACATGAACCTTAGCGCCACAGATGTGGAACTACACATTCCCAAACGATGCAGGCTCCTCATACAGCGAAGCACTTGGAAAAGGTAAGGTGATCTCAGGGACATCCTGGCTACCAACAGGCAACAGGGTTACTAACCTTCGTGTAAATTGACGAAACAATTTGTAAACAGCCTTGCAAAAAAACAGACTGACGAAACTGCGTGAAAGAACAAAGTAATTTTAAGTACCTTTTGCTACAACTCCAGCAATGTCTCGAACGGCTACATCGTTGTTGTATTCTTTGGATAAAAACTTTTTAATCAAAGGGTGGTTGACTTGTTCGATGCAACAAGTCTTTACGGTAATCGTAACGAAAAGTGCTGCGGAATCCTCTTTCATAACGAACTTGGACTGCCGAAGAGTCACTTGAAGAAAATTCTGGCCAAATCAAACTCAAGATTTGTTGCAATTCAACGGCAAAACATTCCGCTTGGTTCTTATCTCAAAGCGAAAAAATCTAAACATGTGGTAATAACAGCATGTTACATTTTACTACACCACCAGATTATACTGTCAGACGGTGTATGACTTCCGATTGCCGGTAATATCATTTCGGTAACGATAATATCATTTCGAAGTTGTCCTTGCAATAAAAGTTGGCGTTTATTAGAAAAAAAAACTACGTCAAATTAATAAATATCGATGCAAACAGGAGACCTAATCCGTTTGACACATACTAGCTTGTATTCCAAAACCCTTAAATTTGATGATAATAAATAAAAAGAAACCATATTTTTGCAGTTAATCAGCAGCAATCGCTGTAGATTGATCAAATGCAAAGTTATAGAACGTGTAGTTCCACAACAAAACGTGTTTAATTTCAAAATGAAAAAGCGAAATGTTTCAGCACAGGACGTGTTAATGACAGGTTACTTGTTGTGACGAACATTTTGCTGTGAGAAATGTTGCGTTCAAACAAGATACCTGACACCTTAACTCACCACATTCTTGATTTTAAAACTTTTATCCAGAAATTATATACATTGGGCTATATTACGATTAAGGGTTAAAGTCATTTTCGCCAAATGTGGCACGATACAAAACCGTAAACCTAAAATAATTCCCAGCAGTATATTTCACCATTGAAAACTTAGTCACGGCCACGGTCTACATTCAAAAGTATCTTTATTTTAGTACTGCTACGCCCGCCGTGGCATCAGCATTGGCTCTTGCTCAAAAATTTTCCGATAGCTTAAAACCCTTCATGGACAGTGAAAGCTACTGCAGTGGCTTTCAGACAGTTTCGGCCATAACTCACCGGCCAACAGTGAAGGGTTTTAGAACAACTGCCTAAAAGAAACCATTTACAACTACGCTTCACAGCTATTGTCCAGTTGGTAGTTGTACTGTAGGCACTTGTCCTGATACCCGGTAGAGCGCTAACCAAAGCATCACAAGATGTTCGTGTGCTTTCGATTAAAAAAAATTGAGTAAATCAGCAATTGAACTTTTTGGGCAGTGCGACGTCATGAGGAGCTCCCAGAGCTCTTATTGGGTGCTGTGAAAAAAAAAACAAGTGCCAATATACCCATTTTTTACAGTAGACGGAAATCCGCTTCTTATGAGGCCCAGATTGACTCTGTAACGCGATCGGTCACCGAGGTATGGCCAAAATTCGGCTCAAACGCCACTACAGTGGATTTCGCGGCCCTTAAAAGGCCAAAGACTGCAGCAGATTTCCAATCTTGGAAAAATTATATAGTCAGGGTCTCGCACATCCTATTTATTGATAAACGATTGTGTGGTAATGAAACGCTGATCGCAGCAAGACGGTGACAACTTGATTGTGTGACAAAGGTCACGCCATATAGCGAGTAGTAACCTTCCCTGTTCTTTTCAAATATTCTCGTCGATAGTTATTTCAATACTGCATTGCTATTATTTTCGTCACCGATTTCGAGAAGCAATTAGAGCATACCACGCAGCGAACAACAAAGCAATTCAGTTTTCAAAGTTTTAGTGAGATCCGACAAAGAAAAAAAAGTTAAAAGCTTCAGAGTAAGTTGGATCTGCAGGTCGGAAACGAGGCAAACTATTTAATGGCTTTTAATTGTTTATATACTTTTCACAATTACGTGGTCCGATTCGCAGAATAAATGCAATGGCCGTACATGAAACGTGCAAATAACTTACCCGTTTCTTCTACATTGCTAACAATGGCAGGCAGTTCCTCAAACAGATTTACTTAAACACACTGCACCTGAAAAAATCAAGCATAACAATAGTTTTGCAAGCCATAGCAACACACACGAAAAACTGTTAAAAATAAGGCCACGTGTAACTTCATTAGAATAATGATCTGCACCAAATAAATGCAGTTGATTGAAAGCTTTCTTAACTCTGCATATACTTGGAAAAGTACAATAGTACGTGATAAGAAACGGTGTTGGAAAAGCACAGACAATTACAGGAAAAAGGTGGGTTTTCAACACGTTTTACCAAGATATACGCAACATGTCATTACAAATCAAAATGATGCATGTCGACTTCCACGCTCTCGCCAAACGATCGTGTAAAACATCTAACTGTTCCATATTCAGTATATACACATTTTTCGCAATAAATAAGAACGAGGGAGGATTTTGATTCACACAGTTGGTGACGATTATCTCATTTCATGACTGCTATTGACTATACACGGCTGAACCCTAGTCTACGCATGTGTTCATTGCTCATCGCACTGAAAGCGTTTTATGAAACACTAACCCGTCGCAAGTAGCAAAGCACGTTAACAGAGTATAATCGATACACTCCTTACATCTGCGCCATACACACTAAACACACAAAACTACCTCAATGTTGCTTTCATTGGTGCAAGGTAACTGCGAGGCTTACAACAGCTAGTACTAAGCGCTGTCGAACACCAAAGATCACGTAAAAACAAATCAATGAGATCCGGCAGATATGACAGACACCCTTACAATTAGCGACATATCATGATTTAGTTTACCACGTGAGTTCTTGACCCGGAAGTAGACAAACTTTATTGTTTTTAAGAGTTCTTTCCTCAACCAATTTCGCGTTTACTGAGGTTTGCGAGTAAAGGAAACAAGCAAGAAAGGAGAAAAATTTTTTACCAGAGGCAGCAAGAGGGGCACTGCCCGATTTTCCAAAGCTATGAAATATTGCTCACTCGGAGCTCAAGCTTCGTTCACATTTTTCACAATTGCACCAAAAGCAGAATTTGCACTCATGGTTAACTGCACGCGCACGAACAAAGAAGGAAGACTTCATGGAATACCGGACTCAGGGCAATACTTCAAAACGTAGCAGAAAGATTGGGTCACAGCCCGAAGGTAGACATACAAAGAAATACTGCCATAAATACTACAGCATTATGTGTTGGTAATTGCTCACTTCACGCCAAGCTCAGTACCGCGCACAATCGCAAAAAGTTTGGGTTATGCATATGACAAAAAACAGTTCCTCTCAAACGAAAAAAATCAAGCGCACCAACTCGTACAGATATGAGATATAGTATACGTACCAAAACATCTTTGGTTGATGTTGACAATGGCACCGCACATCGTAACAAAACGAAATGGTAACAAGAGAATCTGGTCACAACGCAACAAGAAATAGCAAATATGAAACCGATTGGTACTACGCACCACGCTAGCGATTGAGGCTGGTTTAACTGTAAGAAAGGAAGCGACTGCAACAACACCAAGTTTAGTACGTTTGCATACATTGATACCATAAGCCAAGTCATAAAAAGCGAAATGACATTGGCGAAACTGTGAAAGCGTGACGTTATTGACGTATGCAGTATTAAAATCAACAAATAATCTCGAACAAGTCAGAAGTGTAAAGCAAGTTGAGCGCAGAAACGCAAATGCCTTGTGTGCGTAATGGAGTCTTGGTTTTCGTTCCGTCATAGTCCGAATTGTGTTTTAAATGACCGAAAAAAATTAGTCAATTCGGTCAAAATTTCGAAAAGATAGGCTAGTGAACTAGTGAAAAGACATAAAAAACAGAATGGAGTAACCCGGAAGCAGCATTAGACTACATTTGTTTGAATTTCGGAATAATGTACACATTTACACGAAAATGATCACTTAATCAAGGGATTTCAGTATAGCCCAGCAGTCACTATGACGAATACATTTCAGCAAAATTTTGCCAAGCTGGTTTTTGACACATAGTACCAAGTGCATCGTTACTAACGCTGTAGCATTACAAGTGTGTTTGGCACTAAATCTCACTGATTAAGATCAGCAGCGTACGCGACAGCAACAGAAAAAAACAAAATCGGTCAATCATCGGAATCATCTAGATCACTTCTGGGCAAGCTGAACGCGTCGTTCTCTTCCCCGTGTTTCACGTCCTCTTCTCCACTTGCACGCTTTGCAGTGTATATAGTTCGATCAGCAGAAACTTGCGATTCACTTGACTGACGACTACGGCAGCTACTCCTACGCGATTGCAATATAGGCACTTCTTCGTCGGGATAACATGTAGCCTGCAGAAGGATGAACACGTGTGAATAAAGACCAATCAGAGAATGGTGGCATGCATACTGAGTCTGAAACAGTAACTGCTATAGCACGTAGGTCCCGAGATTCTGGCCATAATTCCAGCTTGAAATAACAATAAAACAACAGTGCTTCGACAGCACTGCAGCGTCGTCGTACTCGGCGCAAACAAATGCAAATACGTGGTTTTATCTTTTCTGTGTCTGACTAACCGGTGTTTGATATTTCGCAGTTAGTTACAACCGTTTTAGAATTGTGCAGTTTTATTTAAACCAAAATTGCAAAATTTTACTCCGTTACAAGATTCTAAAACGTTCAGTTCTTAACCAAACTGTTAGTATGGTTTATTTAGCTCTTATTCAAGCAGAGTTTCTGAACATATTTTATTTGAATAAGAGATAAATGATGAGAAGGAAAGGGTGTTTACCTGCAAACTTTTACCAACAACAATTGTTTTGAACTCTACATTTCAAAGCAAACCAACACAGATTTATCACACCTGGCTAAGATTGCGAGTGGGTTGGATCTTCTGCACTTGCAACGAAACAGCAAAAGATCTAATAAAATTAGGCATCATATCAAGATGTAATGCGCCTTCTTCTACTTCACTCGAATCAGAGGGTCTCCCTGTTATGAATATGACACCCAGGAAAGAAAGGCAACATCCAAACAAGAACATAAATATATCGATTTGACTTTGGTGAAAAAATTCCTGCAAAAATAGCATCAGTGAAACACTGCGCACAAAAAGTAGAATAATTTCGAATTAGTACACTTCAATCGCTATACGCACTAAAACAACTCGCAGTGGCCATCTAAACAGTTATTCGTCAAAAACGGACTTACATACTAGTACTGCAACATCGATGTGAAAACACCTGTTACCATGACTTGTGGGATTTGCTTACCTCGTAAAATACAGCCCCTGCAAGAATAGCGTTGATGGTGAAAAAAGCAAAATTAACAGGAACCACCACTGAAACATCGAAGAGCGTCATAGCCTGGTTCAGATATCTCAGCTGAAAACATAAGTAGCAATAAACGCAAAGGCATTCATATTGTAAAACATATTCTTGAGCAGGCTCGTAACCAGGGGGGCACAGGTGGGCAAATCCCCCCATGCAAAATGTTTCTCCCCCCCTGGAAAATGTGCTGGACATAATTTAAAACTATTGGACATAGTTCAAAAATTTGGGCCCCTCTTGGAAAACTCTTTGCCCCTCCTAGTGTCCCAAGCTGGTTACGGGCCTGTTCTTGAGGTCTATGTGCTTTATGGTTGGTGTTAGTTCAGAGTATGAACTTTCAGATTCACTTCTTATTAACTGTTACTTGCAGACTGCGACTTTGTCGTTTCATGTTTCAACATGAAACATGTTTCACACTTTGTTGCAAACTTACGCCTTTGTTAAAAATGACTTATTCTTGCTTATCTTAACAATAAAATAACCTGTAAAAAATAACAAACAAACTTTATGGT
>JGI24158J21664_10012483_pt1 | contig 11255 bp, 11 predicted proteins | sample Ectturendosymbi3_FD_21664 | JGI IMG/M metagenome (IMG submission 21664)
CTGCAGTTCTGGAGGTATGGGGAATCACTCACCAGGTCGTACAGTATATTGTGACTAAATCTAGGTGCACTATGGCACTGACACCACCAGGCTGAAACAGCCAAAATCTAGGGTGTGTGCTGTCACAANTCTTCCGGCCCTTTGGCCACATGGCAACTTGTGACCATCCCATGTGATTCCCACGAAACTACTTTTCAAAACCTTGTCTGTGTTGCAGCCAGAAATTTTAAAGAAATGAATGGTTTGATAATAAAACAGTTCACACTCGTAGAGTAAGTCTGTATATTTGATGGTTCATGTTTCTTGTCTTCTATTTCGATCTATTCATGAGCACAAAACTTAACTGTAAAAGTTGCGTCTACAAAAAAGACGCTGTCTAAAAAAAAGAAATAAATGAACGAAATTATGGCGGTGCATTTCATGCTCTCCCCGTCAGGTCTGCAACAAGTGGACACAAGCCCTTTAACCAAACGTGCTTTCGTGCACGGCCTTAAAATAGGTTGGAAAAGCTCCTGGACGATAGACTTTGAAACTGACATCCATGACCGCCGCTTCGTAGATATGTTTTTGTAAATTTTCTCATGTTATGAAGACAAAAATATGATTTGATTTCATTTTCATGTTATTATATTAAAAAATATATACATTTTAATTACTTTCCATCGCTTACTAATTTAACCGCTGCCATTTTATTTGTCTTGTTTGTTTTATAACGCGTGCTATTCGCCTTGCTTTATATTTAATTAAGTACTGGATTCTGTGCAGGAAGCCATCTTACAAAGTCCTGGTTTTTCGAAATTACGAAGCTTTTGCCTCAGTGAGGATGGTAACGCAAGCGTCGAAATCTTACTTTGATCTTGCTTTAATTGTTTAACATGCTTTACGAGGAATTGCACCAGTAAAACCATGAAGAAGCTGCTTTTTCTTTATGCCAAAACTTCAGTCTGATTGCGCTATGAGATAGAGAATTGAAAAGGTTTCAAATCAAACAACTGACGAGTCAACTTCACCTGTTCCTCTGTACTGGATTGTAGAACATGTTGTTTACATAGCGGATTCTTAAAAGCATAATAAACATTTATCCAGTTGCAAAAAATTTGAAAGATTAAGCATAGATCAAAGGTTACTAGTCCACTCAAAAAAGCTGACGCATGAGTCAAAAGCACTTGACCACCTTGGCGCCACTTGGTGAGCACAATTCAATTTAGCCGAGCGTGGCGGGAAAGGAGACCAAGTGCTGAAAAACTTTATATCATTCAAATAAATTGAGCAAAATTTTGTTCAAATATCAGCTCCAGCAGAACTAGGACCTGCAGCATAACGCCTGCTGCGTTGGAGACAAAAATTGCTGCAAAACATTAAATTTTCGATGCATTCCGGATAAGCTTTGGGGCATTCATCTTCGACAAAAACGCTATAAAATACTAATTGTCGAAACCGAAGAGGTTAACATGGGCTTCTGGCCCTTTGGCCACAGCCCTTCATCGTGTTCGTGTTATGTAAGAGGTTTTCAAAGCTTTACGGAGGGGACATGCGGAGGTCGTATACGGAGACGCGAAACCATAATGCAGTGAGCGTGACGTTGCAGCAGCAATAGAGATTCCCCGCTCCACCAGGTTCACTCTTGTTGCTAGTGCTGCACTGCGCTCATTATAACTAGATGACTTCCTACTGGCGCTGTGTGACGTGGCGGCACACCCCTCCCACTTTCAGACAGAGGCGTGGGTTCAAGTCCCACTCCTGCCACCAAATTTCGGAAAATTGATCGTCAAGGCCTGAGCCTTTATCTCTTTAACAAGAAGTTTCTGGAAAAGTACGAGAATTTCGATGTTTCAGAAGCGATGGGTCATTATTCGGTAATGACGTTACGGCATCGATTAAGCGGTAAGTCCTTGTTGTTCAGTGGCATTCAGTGACCTGAGGGAAGCGATTTACAGATTATGTCACCTAACGCTGGGCACGAGATTCGTGACGTAGCAGAACATGGAATGATCACAGCATTAGACATTGCGGCCAATATACCAGTGTGCAATCATCATCGTTGTCATGTGATGAGGCGTGATATTTCATGTCATCATTGTCACACTTATTGTCTTTCTGGCTTTTAGCATCATTCGCATTGTCATGATTGTGGATACGGTTTGTCTGTGAGCCAGCGGCAATTCAGTCGTAACAGACATACATTTCTGCCCTATGACGTGGGCACTCGAGGTATTTGGTTGCACTGTAGTTTCGAATCTTTGTTCCAACGAGTATGTGATGAAAATCTTTACATGTTTTTCCTAAAATTTTGTGTGTTGGCAAACCTAAAACAAATCCATTTACATGTTTTCTATTTCATCTAACCTTATCCGTCTAAACTCTGAACAATGAGTTTGTAGACATGAACGAGCACAACATTCTATGCCGGAATATTCCACCTATCATTCTTTGCCCACCATAACCAGAAGCTGAAGCTCAAACACAATAAAAAGCTGAACGTGGGGATGCGTCACCATGCAATTCGTTTGCTTAAATGTTGTTAGAACCAGGGCTGCAGAGCCGGAGCCGGGCATTTTGCTTGGTGACGGAGCTCAGATTAAAAATTAGGAGCCGAAGCTCAGTTTAAAATTCAGGACCGGAGCTGGAGCCATGACTATTTAAGAGGTAGCTCCGGCACCGGTTCCCTTCGTAGATATTAACGGATTTGCCAAATTGCTTGAATACTACAGTATGCTTACTTTACCTAAAACAGTGCTCTTTACAGCGCATTAAACGCGATTGTTACGAGTTACGACACCAGAATGCAACAATGCATCTGCGAGTCTTTGATGTTTCCTTGGTTTAATCATCGCTGAGGCTGTGGCGTCGCAGCTGGACAGGTGTGGTGTTACTTGTAGAAGTAAGGAAAACGTTAACCACTCCAACATCTTACTTACATTTTCAGGAGGATATAAAAACGCAATGCAAACAAATGTGGACTTTTCTGGAAGTTTTCATCCGTGGAAACATATTTTTTGAGCACGGTAAGCAGTCTTATTTTCTCCTAAGCTGAGCTTTGCAGGTTAGATTTCTCCTAAGCTTTGCAGGTTAGATTGTGTTTTACTTTGCGATTCATCAGTGCTTATTATGAGTGCAAAAGATAAGAAATCAGAAGTTTTCAGGTATTTTAAAAAGCCAAAGGTGATTGTCTAGCTAGACGCCATACTATTTCTTCGAACAAAGGGCTTTAAAACACATTTTGGCATTTGTGCTAATGCAAACGTGTGGACTTTAGAAAGAACACATGAGAAAGTTAACCCACTATGTGTTTTACACTCTTTGTATGGTTTGCGCGGTCAGAGCTGTTAGCTGGCATCGCCAAGACAGCAACAGGCAAAGCATGCAAAGAGTGCAAAACATATGGTCGTTTGGGGCTGGCTTGCGTATAAAAGTTCGGATTGTGGTTGTACAAATGTAGTTTTCCAAGCACAAGTTTTCTTGATTCCAGTGGTAAGAAATCACAAAAGGTCCTCAGGCATTACAACCAAAACCAGTGGCTGCCTTTCTAGAATTTGTTTATATTACTACTACCTTGAGTTACGTTTCTGCTAGTAACTATTCTCCGAAACCTCTGAGCCTGTGTTGTTATTTTTTGATTTTCTTATGGTAAGAGCGCTGATTGTGAAAAACTACCAGATCAACCTATTCAAATAAGTTTGGTATATTATTTTACTTTTGTGTACTTGATATATTTTATTTTCCATTCAACTTGAGGCACACCAAAACAATTGAAAATATTAATGTGTGAAAACGAACAGAAGCCGGAGCTGGACCCGGAGACATGCTATGAAGAAAGAGAGCTCCGGAGTCGGAGCTGTACTCATGAAAACCAAGAGCTCCGCAGGTGGAGCCGGCCGGAGCCATGTTCATGAAAAGAAGAGCTCCGGAGACGGAACCGTAGCAGCGTTAATTTTTACTACGGCTCCGCAGCTATGGTTGCAACAAGAACTGTGATTACAACAAAAACATATTTCCGTGTTTATCTTGAATTTTCTAAGATCTGCACGATCCTTAAGATTGAATCACATTTCAATTTCATTACTAGCAACATTTTACTGAAAATTATAACTGCAATTACTACTCCTTCAGCACCAGGTGCTTTCAACCAGGCCAGCTGTACTTCGTTTAAACAACAATATGAAGGGAATTATCAGGTTATTTTATTTCAGGAAAATATCGTTATATACACTGACCTGGAAAAAGTAGTTCTGTCTTTATTGCTTATCTTTCTTTGATGAAAATCACGCCTTTCTTCATTTCCGCGCGGTAGACATTGGCTAATCGCAGAACGGAACACCATGTCTAAACACCAGATCAAACTTATGGCCAGCGACATAACACATTGTGTACGAGTAACTGGGTAGCATGAATGGCACTGGCACAAACATAAGACACGATAAAATACTACCCACCAGCGTTTTAAAACATGAATAACTTTGTGTTCAATATTATAGGCTGGCGAGGTTCATTGAATGCGGTTAAAATGCTAGAAACTTTGAAAGCAGAGTTGTAGTTAAGCAACGTCACTGGAGAAGAACAATACTGTACTTGATTCGATTTCATGGGCAGCAGATATGAAAGCAATGCAATACCGATAAGTTCACCATCAGCACCAGTCAGAGAATTGTGGCAAGATGTGGGTAAAATTGTACTTTCTGATCATAAACACAATTATACTGTGCTTAAATGAAAATAAATCAAAATTTATTGCCCCCTCGATGCAAGGTTTTGAAAAATGATGGTAATGGCACTCAGAATCGATTTAATATTCAAACCTGCCATTTACCACTAACGGGGCAATTATTTAGAATGGTCTGCCATAAAGTATATAAGTCAAATCACATTGACCGTTATTATCTGACTCGAATTTGTATGTTTTTCTCATAGCAGTCGATAGATGAATGTGCACATATAAAAAAATGATTAACTTATTGAAACTCTTCTTTATCCATTCAAGCGAACAAATTGACATTGCTGTGAGAAATAAAGCATAAAGACCAACAGCGAAGAATAGACGGACTCGAGTTTGAACATTCCGTCATCACCAGCAGTGACAGGACCACTGTCCAGATCTTTGTTTTGCTCTTCACACGATCGATGAAGCATGTCAGAAAAATCTGACATCCACTGCAATAGATGACTAAGGTACTTCTTTCGGGCCAAGCACGTTGAAAAACAGCGTCGTCTTTCGAACGGGTTTTTCCTGGAAAATAAGTTGTGGCAAATGTAGCTGTAGTCATCGAAAAAAGGGCAAATCCTCGATGATACAGTTGCCGCAAAGACTTTGAACGAGTTGATCCAAGTTCATTGGATCTTGAGCAAAAACTGCCTTCCGAGTTGTAGGAAATCCACCCCTTCCAAAAGACAAAGGAAGCACTCGAGTTAAAGATTGCAAGATAGTTACCTCCTCGTAGACTCTTTGCTCATCGCAGTGATCAGTCGCCCAAGTTTGTCCATGGTTTGGACCAAGCAATCCAGTTTGTTATGGGCATTGATTTCCTCAATGGGAAAGTTGTATGCCGCCGTGAAAACGGCAGCACATAAAAGGGACACTGTCAGAAAGGCGAAAAGCTTTTAGATAGCAAGCGAAAAACCCATGTTCACTGCTAGCAGTTCACAAAGATAGTAAAGGTCAGCTGTAAAATTGGCTTGACAACGATGATTATGACGTTTACATTTGTGACAATTTAATGCCGGTTGATCTCATCAACCAAGCTGAGAGTGGATCAGCAGGGTGCAGGCTGCTGCAGTAAATGCTCAGCTCATGTGTTCTCGGTTGGCGTCACATTTTGAGCGCGTTCGTGTTCGTGCATTCATCGTGACAGCCGTTCGTGAACTCTTCAGTAGTCATCACGGTAAAATGTTCTGCATATTTCTCTTTCTATCATATTTGCTTGCAAGAGATTTTCTCGCGGTCTTTTTTTACCGTCCTAAAAATGAAGCGTTGTCGAAAAAATAATGCATTAGGTTAAATCCGAATCTTTGCAGGTGATCGTTGATTTCATTCGTAAACGCAGTTTTGCCATTTAGAAAATACTCAAGCTTTGCATTTGTGGAAAAAGCATTATACTTATTTTGTTTTTTTAATTTCGTACAACATGAAAAGCTTTCCATACTATTTTGAAACATCATCTGGGACGGCCATGGGTTCATAATACCTGGGACATTGCATAAGATGCCGGCCTAGCTAAAAGTATCAAAAATAAGTGCAGAACAGACCCTGTCCAGGTCATGGTTTACTTTTTGAAGACCTATGCTTTTGTCACCACAAGCGAAGTTACTGAAATAACAGGCAATGAGTTACACTTTGGTGATCCGCTGCTATGTCGAAGGCAACTGACCCTATGAAAACAATCCAACCGTTTGTGAGCAAATAAAATTCTTTGAAGCTCTACTTATTTCTTGAGCATTGGTATCAACCTGTGACTTCCTTTCTATTAACTACGGCGATTCTTGTCTACCCATATCTTCAACTCAAGTACTGCCTGTGCACAAGTAACAAAAATCAGCACGCATTGATGTTATTTAAAGGAAATCGATTTCGCTATACCTTGGACTGAAGATGCCGTATGGCGAAATCGATTTCCATTAAATAACATCAATGCGTGTTGATTTTTTTTTACTTGCGCACAGGCAGTACTTGAGTTAAATAAAATTCTGCGATATGTTTAGCTGGACTACAGATGCATTTTCATGCTGCTATTGGAACCAGTGGCGTAACTAGGGTCAGAAGGGGGACTTCTGCCCCTGGGCGCAGCGTTTTGGGGGCGACAAATTGAGGTCGGAATGTTACGCAATAATTACGAGATATCAGCGAATGCTAATAATCACATTTTACAAAAGTTTGAATGGCAGCGGCTGCTACCCAGTTGTGACATCTCACCACGATCACCAAGGTTCGCAAAGTAGCAATCAGTGCTCGCATTTGGTTTGCCTGACGTCCGCGTCACAACACAGTGCTTTCAAATACCTGCAGTTGCGAACTTTCCGACTTCGCTCTCATTCTATAGTTGCGCTACAATCGGACGGGAATTTAGTGTTCACAGTGCATGCAGTATGTTATGGAGTTCTGCGCGGGGCAGGTTGACCCCCGCGGGTTGCGGGAATACGGGTACCCGCATTTGCGGGACGGGTGCGGGAACCTGGATTGCTATACGGGGCGGATGCGGATTGAACATGCTGCGGGACGGGAGCGGGTTGCACTTGGTGGGGGTGCGGGACGGGCGCGAAATGAGAAATTCTTTGTGCAGATAACTGAATGTTGAGACGAATCACATGAACACAGTCTGCTCAAAAATCGCTAAATACGTGGATGTACTAAAGTTGTTTGCTAGCATTGCGCTTAGGCAGGGCCGGCCTTAAGCCGATGCAACCGATGCAGCTGCATTGGGCCTCGCGCCTTAGGGGCCTCGCGCCATGGTGGTTGGACATGTTGTTTATTTTTTCCAGATATTCCTTGCGCACGAGAATTGTAGAAAGGCTTATTAATCTCATTGTTAGCAATTAATTATCGTTTGAATGAACGAGGAATTTCCTCTAATTATTATCGTACGTTATCAAACATGCTCAATTCTCATTCTGAGCGTTATATCTGCACTCCACCACGTCCCACTCTATATGGATAGAATTTTGTTGTTACTAGCGCCAGTTGAGACTGAAGTAGATGAGTGGCGTAAGGTAGCCATTTTGGTAAGGTGTTCACCAGGCTCGCAACCAGCCCAAAACTGTGAAGNTTCACCAGTCGTGGTGGTTCTCGCCTACCACAAGGCATTCGAACACTTGAACAGATTGGCAGGTGATCATAATAAGNAAACCACGCGCAGCACGTACCCTAGAACGTCGAGAGCATCGGGCACGAACAAAAATTTATTAATTTCATTTCTCGTGACAAAATTTTTTAAATTGAACTCACTGATAAGAAATGCACAGTAATGTCGACACAGCATCATCAAATTAATCAAGTGGCTTACGTGTTAGGAAGCATCCGTTTTTCGACTGTTATCAACATTCCACATTTTAGTGTTAGGCTACTTTGCACGTGAGCCTAGGCTCACCACCACAGTCAGTAATATTAAGCTCCGTCACTTCGTGCATTCTCATTTTAAAAATCGTCCAAACTCATGCAGTTACAGTGATCATCACATAAGACAAACCACACCACCTACCTAGCCAAAGTAGGCTATTTCAACCTGAAGCAATACCCAACTGTACATGTCCACTTCAAGGAATCCAGCCTACTACACAGTTTGCTGCCGCTGTGCAGATTAAGCTGAAATGCTAGCAAAACAACGCATGACGTAACCAAGTTGTTCACCAGGCACGGTGAACAATCTGGCTGTTAAAAACGCTTGGCTCCACTGGCATTTTTCTTTTTTTGCTTATTTATTTAAATTCGGGTGTTACCGAACAACCTGCAGTGATGCTTGAGCATACAAGTAAAAATCGTTCGGCCGTGTTGAAAAATATATCCGCTGGCTGAGACAACGGTGCAAATATAGGCAGTTCTTGTCATTAATCGCTAATGAATGTCCTAAAAACAATTTTTTTTTTAATTTTTTCTTCAGTTTCAGGTGTTCACTGAACACCTTGAACGCCCTGAATATCCGCCACTGAGTAGATCCACATACTGCAAACAAGGTGTGTAGTGATTCAACGCGCAATGAACAGATCAAAACGAGTGTCTGTCGCATCAAGTTCGATGGCAGTTCTGCTAACGTAACGTTGTCCAGTTCTCCAGAGATTCTCCTGTTTTTGGAAAGATTTTGGCAAAAATTGTGATTGTCATCCAGCACACCCGTTCCTGTTTATCAATATATTGGGAGGCTGTATGCTTCTATTTCATCAGTCAACCATGCGCATTGTAAATTGAGTTTGATAAATGTTTCTACAACTGTGACGTGGTAGGTGAAACATCTTTGTACATCAACATTTCTTATTCATGAGAAGAGTTTACATTCGAAGATCATGCATAATGAAGCATAATGAGTAAGTTCTGTAACAGAGGTTCCCAACCTGGGATACATGTACCCCTAGGGGTATATTTGGCTGTCTGAAGGAGTACATTTATTGTACATTTGCAACAAATTAACTTTGAGACATAAAAACGGAGCCTACCTTTATAGTTCCGAAATTCTATAAAAAATTCAGTAAGGGGTACATGGTCAGAGAAACGTTGGGAACCTCTGTTCTTTCAATTGGGCTTTTGGGGAACTTTGGGCGGATGCATGGGTTGCTCTCTAGTGAAATCTGTTTTTATCGTGTATTGCCTCATAAAGCGGTTAGTTGATCATGCGCCCAGACGTCATCATTATGCGCGTCTGCGATCCAGGTTACCGAAAGCGACTTAAGCAAAAAGTTCATGTTAGCAGTTTTCTCCAAGTCAGTTGTTCTTCGAACGAAAGTGTCGTTCAACAAGAGCGAAGTAATTGCATTGTAAGTTCAATTTGCTTGTCAGTTCGGTTTGACTGGCGTAACTTTGCACCTGCGCTTGCTGCTCCATTGCTGAACGTCCGTTACAACTTTCGGCTTGATTACGAGTGGTAGCTCTAATGTCCGCCACAGCAGCATGCTATTAGCCATAAACATGACCGTAGCTGGGAGACACATGAGCTATGCCTACTACCCATAAAAGAAACTGCTGTGTTATCACAGGGGTTCCCATCCTTTCTCTGACCATGTACCCCTTCAGCATTTCGATAGTTGAGTATGTACCCTAAACTTTGTTGCGGTAAAAAGGCGGAGTAAAACAACAAAAGTCCACCGAATATTTCATAGAACTTCCATATTTCAGAATATTTGAAAAAATAAATCTATGAATATCTTTTCCCTTGTATCCTTACCTAAATGTAACCAGACCCGCAACCAGCTTGAGACACTACGGAGGGCGAAGAGTTTTCTGAGAGGAGCCAAAATTTTTAAACTATGTCCAATAGTTTTGAGCTATGTCCAACACATTTTTCCAGGGGGGCGAAAAAATTTCCTAGGGGGCAAAGTCCCCTGCGCCCCCATACCTACGGGCCTGAATGTTGGGAACCCCTGCGTTATCATGTGACCTATATTCATATAGTTATTTTGCTAAAATGTCTTCATGAAAAAGGTCATTACGCAGTCGACTGAGCACGATGACGTAATAACACCACTGCGCAGAGAGGCTCTGCGCCTAGGTCTTGCATTGGGCCCCGCGCCCGCTAGGGCCGGCCCTGCGCTTAGGACAGTGCAGTGGGCTTTTACATCAATTATTACATTATGATGTAACAAATCATTGTTGCGAAACGTTAATTCACACTCTTGCCACGTGACAAGCAAGTGACCATTTCAATTTTCCAATGCTACCGTCGTACTTGGTGAGGAATAGTTCAGTCTAGCAGCCCTTCTAAATGTTTAAGGCAGCGCTTAACGCACAGCTTGTCAAAACGTGACTGAAACGTGCACCTCAAATCTGTTGGCTGCGGAAGATCACATCAGTGAAAAATTTTGGTTGTCATTGAAAAGGATGAGCAGCTTGACTGCTGCTTGTTAAACTTGTTTTCAGGCGTTATGAGTTTTTGGTAGTTTTTTGTATGAGTTTTTTTATTATGTATGTTTTTTTTCATGATGCGTTTTTGGTAGCAGAGTTTTTGGTAGATGCGGGTTTAGGACAGAAAAAGTGCGGTGCGGGTTGGGATGGTGTGCGGGACGGGTGCGGGTTAGAAGTGTGCAGGTGCGGGACGGGAGCGGGCAAGATTTCTCAAACTCCAGCGGGTGCGGGGCGGGTTCAAATTTTGCCGGTGCGGGGCGGGAGCGGGCAAAAAAATTCAACCTGCGCAGGACTCCAGTACGCTACTGTGAACGTTTTTACAGCAACGGTGAAAGAGTAGGCTATGTAGTTACGACAACAGATCTGATGCTTAGGAAAATTTGAACTTTGATGGTTAGACAAACTTCATGGTGAAATGGATGTGATGTGGTTCTGAAGGTAGTTATGATGATTTTTATTTGTGGGATATTAAAAAAGTGAAAAATTCTAGTTGCAACTGTGCAACAGCGTTGAGTATATTTGTTATAATTGTGAAGTTTTCGGTTACTGCTATGCATGTCTTTTGCATTGATTCGATCTATAAATTAAGCATCTCCATGAACATGATTGTCGAAATTTTGGTCACAAAATGGCCAACCTAGAATTCTCACAGAACGTCAGTGACCTCAGATATTTCCACTGAATCAATACATTGACACATTTATTATATCAGTTTTTT
>JGI24158J21664_10012484_pt1 | contig 11254 bp, 5 predicted proteins | sample Ectturendosymbi3_FD_21664 | JGI IMG/M metagenome (IMG submission 21664)
AAAGAACTCTGTAACGAACGCTATCTCGCTCCATACAAGCGTTTAGTGGTTCTCCAATATCTCAAGCATTCTCGCTGACTCATGCATTATTTGTCGATGGAATGCGTCATGTATGAGCATCGTATGTTGTCTTTACTCTGTATGGGCCTGTCTGGCTACCGTGTGTGCAGTCATGCTGTGTATTTGACAAGATCTATTGGGTAGAAGTAAGTCAGTTAGAAAGTGTAACATGCTTTTCTGCATTTTTTCAAACTCTGTGTAGTTTTTGGAAATTAAGGTAATTGTAATTTGGTCAATTTTCATTGCAAATTGCAATTACAATTGCAAGAAAACAAAAGGTCTCCATGACAATTACTATTACTGGAAAATATGTAATTAATTACATTCAATTGCAATTACAATTCTAATTGATCCAACTCTGGTGGTAGGCAACAACCACCACGGCTGGTGACACTTCACAGTTTTGGGCTGGTCGAGAGCCTGGTGAAGACCTCACCAAAATGGCCACCGTACGCCACTGGCTTTCAATCGAACCTGATCAAAGTAGTATGGTTTGATAATTGTCCATGATTAATCAAACGTTGTGTATAGTGTAAGCGTTAGGGAATTCATATCATGGCTAACCGTTACCTGAGGCTTAAGCTCCAGCTCCATGTGGAAGTTGATGATTATGAAATACAATCTTGTCTATACCCGTTTCCAATCACTAACCGAAAGTAAAAACAAGGAGTAAGGCTTTTCGCAGTTGTTTCTGGGGCACTAACTTGCTGGATCCCACCTAGTGATGATGTAAGCTTCATTACAAGACCATCGCAAAAATTCATCTCTGGTAACCCTGGCGTGCTACAAATATAACTTCGCCCTGTTTGCAGTGGCAACTGTAGTCATAAATGAATATCGTGGCTGTTGTTTTTGTACAGTTATAAAACCAAACGTGTGAATATGGTGGTTATATAGGCTACATTTGATATGTCTTGGAGCTCAAACTTTGACTCAAGGTTGTCGACCTGTCTTTACCAAAAAGGCAGACCTTGTCCCATAAAAGCCAAATAGCAGTCTTAAGACATATACACATAAAACATGCATTTCCAAACACAGAATTGGTATTAAAACTCGTCAGAAACATCTATATAATACAGTTCCAATCCTTAGAAGCATTTTCTTTCTCCGTGATTACACTGTCTTACCTTTGTTTCTTATTAAAGTTTTAGAGCAACAGTAATTTTTTTGCCATTTGGTTTGCACCCTAGATGGTCGTAGACTCTCGTGAGAAGAGATTTGTATTGAATATGCAGCTCAGACAATGTTTTGCCAGAGTAATGCCTTTCCGACTGTAAAAGAGGCAGAAAAAAACAATTTTGTCTGACTTTGTGAATTTCTAAAAAAGCCAGAATTTCAAAATCTGGCTTTAAAAAGCCAAATTGGCAACCCTGCTTTGGCTAAGAAGCGATTCAGTTTCAACGTCTTATTTGATACGCCATATCACTGTTTGGCAACAATAGCATTCATTCTATATATTTATTTGTGATGATTAAACATGTATTGCGAAGGTTCAGTCACAATTATGTGGAGCCTTAACGTTTTCATCAATGATTTCCCATTACGCTGCAGGCAAGTATAAAATTAGTCTTGTCAAGTAGTCAAGGTCCGATCTGTGTATAGCCTCAAAATGTTTCAACTTTCATCTGATGTTAAATTGCCACCCTATCCTACAGTAAATAATGTGAAATCATTCAGCTGCAACGAGAAGAGTCCGCAGCAAAGTATATCCTAAGCAGAAGATGCTTTTTATTTTGTTCTGTAAGTGCTGAGGACATTGACACTGCAATACTTACAGATGGCTTGCAATCTACCTTCTCGATAAAGCGCATGTGACTAAAATGAGACTAAATCAAAATTTTCCCATTAGGATTTCAAATTCTGCAGACAACTTATTATGTTTTTCAGAAGGTCGTTATTTCACAAATTTAATTACGTGTAGTTCTGAGCTATCCTTACGTTCAGCTGAACATGGTCGATAAATTTTGTAATACTGACGTCACGATGGTGCTCACATTTTAATTCCATTGTATATCTCAATGAAGTCAGTCAATTTGGCAAAGTCTCATCAAACCAGATTAAACAAAATAAGCAGCTACAAACGTTTTACGGAACACGTCGAAAGTGGCCAAGACATGTTACGGATTATCAAAAAATCCAAACATTTTCCAAACGCGTGGAAGGCAACGAGCGTTCACGTTTATCAGGTGCATACGTCAATTAGTCGCTCAAGAAATGACGTCAACCGGATCCAAGTCTTATATGCGCGAAAGTTTTGTACAAAACCAGTGTTCCCTGTAAGAAACTATTGCGCTGAGCAAATGTCTGTTTTAGTGAGCAGGAATATTTTGAAGTTGAGTTATCAGAGTTCTGAACGAATAAAACTTTGTGAATTATTTGAGTAAGTATAAAATCTTATCAAAATATGAACTACGTAATTAATTCAAATAGCTTCTGACAGGGATACGCGATATGCTCCGACGAACTCTGCTTCTTCCTACAACAATTTAAATGACTTCTTGCGTTTAAATTGGAATGTTACTAGGGTGCGAGAAAGAGATTTTATTGCGCAAATGGTTTGGTAATGCTGCTGGGCATTTGCGTACGCCTCAGCGGGAGCATTGTAGAAAACCTACTTTGGAAGTCGGTGTGTTTGAACAACGTCGCTACTCGGCCTCGATTGTACGTGTGTTGGTGTATGCTACATCAGAAGCGTGTAAAAATAAAAAGCGCTGTCATAATGATGACTTTCTTGCTCAACTGCAACATTGGCTGCAAAAAGCGTATTGCAGGTCGTGCTATGTATCATCTAGATTTTCAGAAGCACTTGTGCAGAAACGTTTTAAGAGCAAATGGCAGCATTGATCTAAAGTAAAAATTTGGCACTTCATCAACAAAACTTTTATAACTTGTCATTTCAATGAATGCAAACTTTTCATTTGCCGGCTTAAATCTGAATACATATTTCCAGAAAAAAACGCCAGACTAATGCACGTTTTATTGATGATGCTTTAAAAACAAGGGGCATTAAATACTCAAATGTTGAGACTCGGTTGTTGTTTCCCCCCCTATCAAAATAGCTAAGCGCCTGAATGTGACGGCAGTGAAAGTGTATGAAAAAAAACATGTCTGTTGACAGGCCAATGTTAAACTATTGGCAACTCCAAAATGATACTGTTCTCATCGCACATGTTTAATCTGGCTTCTTATCATATTGCACGAACGCTTTCACGACAGATCTAATGCTGTAATTACCCCAGCAACAGTGATGTCGTTTTCATTTTTGCTAATATGTTTTTATTCCTGCATTTTTGTGAATCAAATCGCGAAGTAACACAAATGCAACACTAGGAAAAAGAACAACATCAACGAGCAGAAATAAATTGCATGTTGATGAGAATACAAAAACTTCACAACCTTCACGATTAGCGAATTGATATGTTCTAACATATTTAAACCGCAAAGGGTTAGCGAAAGACCATATGGGTCAATTATTCGGCCAGCCCTGTTGCCAACATTAACCTATTTTTGATTGAAGACGTTTCACATCTAATAAAAGAAAAGTGACAAAGTGGATCGAATCAACATCAGATAAAATAAGTAAACAAAACAACGAAAATCAGTGAGCGAAAAGCATGTTGATGTGCACGGGGCGGGGTCAGTGCCTGATTGGGGTTGGGGTAGGGCGGGGCCTGTAGCATATTCAAAGCGCGGGGCCCTAAGTTCAAAATACACTTCAGCAAGTGAAAAATGTTAAATCACAAATTTTGTGGGGGTCCATATGAGTACCACTAGCTATATTGAATTCCGAAAATCCTAGTCCTAAATAGCAAATGGAGGACATTATCGGCTACATATCTTTTTTACCAAGAAGGAATGCGTTACGGTACAATTCACAAGTACAGTAGAGAGACAGTAATTAATGCTTCAAGACTCATTAAAAATTTTGTTCATTGCTATTTCTACAGACAGTGTAGTCATAGTATGTGCCTATTGTCAAAAGCAGCAAACCCACTGCTAAAGATTGCATTTTCAAGATTTTGCCATAGTCAATTTGTTTATAATAATGGCAGTGTATATTTCATATAGAAGTTCATGCTCTACACTCTTTAGAATCAAACCATTCATCTTGTTTTGTCTAATGGTGCTCCGTTGTTCATTCTACAGTCTTAAGTTTAGAAAATGATTGTTCTCCACTGCAGTTGGTCACTATGGGAGATAAATAAGTGCGCAAATCATTGCCCACATTTGTAAAAGGTATATTATCAGGGGCAGATATCAGGAAAGGCGAATGAGGCGGTCGCTTCGCACATCCTTTTTTAAAGATGCCTTGAGGGCCCCCTTTTGAGAGTTTCGCACTTATTTTTTGCATTGTTTTTTTAAATAGTTTGATCACTCTATTAGAGCCACTTTTGATAAGCTCTGAAGTTAGTCATATGTTTGTCATAATAAAACAACAATTTTGTGCAAATATGCCAAAAGGGTCCCCTCAACAATTTTAATGTGTAGACAAAGAACAATTCAAAATTAAATGACTTCAAACAATTTACAATGCAATATGTACTTTCACGCAGAAGCAAATTCCCACACAAAATGAAAATTTACCTTGGTTTTAGCGAATAAAGTTTCTGTATAGCATGTGTAAAATATAGAGCCCGTTGTTGAGAGTTTTCCAACGTCCACCCTTGCATATATTAAAGAACAAATTTCACACAAAAGACCGCGGGTCCCGTAGCAATTGCTACATTTGTTATTATTGTTAATCCGGCACTGGGTGAGGGGGGAAACTCCAGAGGTAAAAGGCTCATGGGAAAAAAGGGGCATCAAAGCAATATTACAGAAAAGTGGCAAGCAACTTTTCAGGAATATCAAACCAAATTTTGGGACCAATATACTTTAAAGAAAGCTGACCCAGAGACGTTTTCTTTTTGGGTAAATGATATTTTTGCAATGAAGCAAGCCTTGTTTGATATTTGTGGACAGATGCAATCTCAGAAAAGTAATTATCAAAATGATTAGGTAATCCACTTTTATCAAAAGAGCACATAAATTTGGTAACTGACCGCTTAAATAAGTCTGGTTTATTTAAAATTTTGTGCTTCCCATAGAGTATATTTGTTTTAGTTTGCAAGGATTCTTACAGCTTCACTGTGCAATCTAATTAGAGGGAGAAAAGTATTCTTACTGGCTCTTTTCCAGTGTTAACTAGAAATGGAAAAGTGCAAAGTAAATAGAATGGAGCACTGAAATGTTGGTAGAGTGTTTCAATTTGAACAGCGTTCTACATGATTTGGAGAGTTGTGTCGCCAACTTTGCAATTTGTTGCTTCGAATTGAGTTCATCATCAAGTATAATGCCAAATAATTTTACTGGAAGTTAATTTGTTTTGATATTGGTGACGATCAATAGAAACTGAAAAATTGATGAGTAAGTGACGTTAGTCTTAGTAATAACGTTAGTCTTTGTAATGATGTTAGTCTTGGTAATGACATTAGTCTTTGTCAAGAGATTAGTTGATGGCCACGGGTATATCAACCACAATTGACCTTCAACATTGTCGTCTTCAAAGAGTCTTGGCCTCTCCAGTCATACCAGATAATGCCTCTCCATGTTCCTGTATATCTTCCAAAGACTGCATTGGGAAAAGCAGCTGCACATGTGTTATGCCACCATCCTCCATAGTCTCCATATTTCGGACAGTTACTTGTTGAAGCTCTAGTGATATAGTTTTATTGAAATAGGATTTGTATTGCAGTAATTGTAAGACTAATAGAAATACTTAAAAAAAATGACCAAATTAAGTCACGAGAAGTTGTCACTGAAGCAAATTAAGTCAACGAAGTAATTTTTTTTTCTTCAAAAAAAGCCTTCAGGAAAGTGTTTATGGTTTATTTCGAAGCATTTCGTGTTGATCTTGAACCATTCTCAATCGAAAATGATGCAACGCTAAAGCAAAGAAAGTCAATCAAAGCCAAAAGACTCTGTGACGCGAAAAAGGAAATGTGATGTATTTTTTACGTGCATATTAAAGAAACCCACAGCAATTTGAATTTTATGTTTAATGAACACAATCTCAAAATCTAATCACCACACTACTGATGTCGTTAAACACTAAAACCCACATCCAGATGATTCATGGACTTCCTGAAATTTTGAATTCAGCTTTCAACCTCTTTGAAAAGCAAAGCTCTTCCGTCAAGATGTTTTACTTTTTTCTGTTTTTTTGCTGCTGTTATATTTATGTGTAGATGTAATATTTATTTTAGAGTAACATGCCGAACTTCATTTTGTCCATTGTCAACCGCTTGGCTCAGCATTGTTTCAGTTGGGCACCTTAAGCATTTACAGTAAACGATCAAAAAAACAAAAACCTTTGGGGATAAATTGCAAACCTGTTATTGAGTGCAATTGTTGTAAAGGCAAAAAAGAGCCAGACGTTGAATTTTCAAGAGTGCTGCATTTCAACAGCTACTGTTTTGTAGTTGAGTTTCTGAAGACGAAATTACATACTCATTACGTTCAAAGTTTTTAGTATGTATGTTCTCTTGTAACCTGCTAAGTGGTACAGTTGGTTGAACATGCGCCACCAAAGCTGATAGGCTAGCTTCAACTTCCGGTCGCGTCATTTCAAAGACGGTATGAACAGACTGGTACTCGGTATTTTAATGGTGAGTGCAAGGATAAGGTTCACGAGCAGTGCTGCCATTGACCTCGCCAGCAATAAAGCATTCACTACAAAAACAACCGCGCGGCCCACGGCGCAAGCAAGTGGAGACGGGCGCCACAGACCCCTCGTGACACCCCGAAAGGAGTAGAGAGCGATTATAACGAAACCGAATTCAATCAGTTTTACAAGGATATATTAGGGGATGAAATCCGTTGTTTTGCCGCTTCCGCTGTTTCTTTGGAACTCTGTAGAGTGAAAGTTAAATCCGAATCGAAATTCATGGGTACATTGAGAATTAAATTGAGATAACAGAATAGAATTGATAGAATATTTTTTATCTTTTTGCCTTCATTATCATCATCAGTCGTTGAAGCGCGCCGTGTTTCAACGCGGGAAACGTTGTAGAAGTAATAAGTTGAGAAGCTGCAAGCTGTTTATGTCCCAGATATTGCCGAAACTAAATTTAGACTTTAACTCTTTCAATAATCCTCAAGTTCTACGTTCAATATGTCATGAAGTGCTTTTGATTGAAATGAATTTCAAAGAACCAAAAAGTTTTTAGGAAATTTAACATGAAAAAATTTTTTGGCTACTTTTCAGTGAGTTTTCGATTTGGGTAATTGACAAGTAGAATAATAATAAAGATCTTATGCTTGTGTACACAAACGGTATGCACAAAATTCAAACGTATACAAGCAGTTGCAAAAACCTGCAAATTTTGTATTCTCTCTGTAAGGTTGATATGTCAAGGTTTCAATTATAAATAATCTAACTTTTTCTGAATTAAACATAACTACTACGGACGTTTAAATTATTTATCGAAATCGTTTGGTGTTACAACAGTTTTCATTCGTCTTTCACAACAGTTTTCGAAGAATTTCATAGTTTACATTGAAAGATTGAATCTTGAAATATAAGCAAGGTTAAAAAATTTTGTATATTACATATGCCATCACATCTTCAAACATGTATGAAACAAATGCGAAATTTTTAGATAGTTTAGCGTTACAGTTGTAAAGGGAACTGCAACATTAAATATTCTTCTGTCGTGAACCATTTTGTAAATTTTTATAAAACAATGTGATAAAGCGGTAGTGACGTACTCAACATTATTTCGAAGTTGGTACAAGTTGAGGTTGCACCTATCAACATAAGTTTGCCAAGTCGCCGTCATTACTGTTACTTTCCAAATAATATTTTAAACTTTTCACAGTCCTTACGCTATATGGTTGGTGCACAATATTCTGAAAGTGAAAGTGAAGAAGCTCTCATTGAAAAAACATGTTGAATGAACTCTTTCATAACTATTACCTGTCATTGTCTCTGTCATTTGTAGTGAACACCATTCCATTGATATTAAACCGTAACGTTTCGTAATTCGGAGATAACAATGCATCACCAGCAGTTCCAATGTATCCAGCAACGGTTATTCGAAACAAATCGGACTCGTCTGCCACAGAAAAAGTGCTGAAAAAGCAAATATTTATGATGAGTCTTTTGTAAAAAAACAATGTAACAAATCAGCAAGAACTTCCGTGATTGGCCTCACATCGATTGATGTTTCAACATAGACATAAAATAAAATATACTTTTCCCGACACCACTTCGTAATCGTTAGAGAACTTTTTGAGACTTTATGACAAACAGAAACTGAGAAAAGAAGTATTGTAAAAACGCGAAAGAAATATTCACGCAACAACCAATGACAGAACGTTACATCACGTTTGACGTCACAGCAATTTCAAAGTTAGTCGATGACATCATATGTAAATTTCGCTGAACGTGCCTCAAGGGATAGAGCGTAAGGATATGATGTCAGAAAATCGACCAAAATGATCATTCTCCCAACTTCCGACATGCTGCATACGCCGTAGCGCATTTTACCAGTGGCTGATCCAGGAGGGGGGTGAAGTTTGGGGTAACTGCCCCCCCAAATCTCCGTGTCACCCCTTTAAAATAGCTCCCCTCAGATACAAATGCGCCCCCTTTTCTGGTGCTTCACGAAGTAGAAACAGAGCCTAAAATTATTCTGAACAAACAATGCTTTACACTTTGTTGAACTTCAAGATTTAAATGCCGGACTTTGGCCCAGCCTCTTGTCGATTGGAATCAACAATGCTATTCTTTCGTAGCAATGCTTCTTTACCGCGTGAGAACTGCTCAGCAATCACAAACGCGGTCGCTTTCGTTAGCACAGTTCTGGAGTTGTCGCTGAGCTATGTAAATATATTTTTTTTACAAGTTCATTTATAATGCTTGATGGCAGCTTTGAAAGGAAAAGCAGTAATGAAAATAAGAATGCAATAAAAAACCTATAACTGACGCACGATTTAGGAAGCTTGCAAAGCCAAAAACCAGTTTCAGGTATGCTGCCAGTGCAGCAGGGGCGTAACGAGGTTAGATTTCGCCCGGGGCAAGAAGCAACTTTGGCGCCCCCATTCCCCACTACCTGGTTCAACGTGGGTAAGTTGGGGTACGTTGAACGGCAAAAGTGATGTTTTTCGTTTTCAATTTATGCAAAGAATATATAAGGCTTTGTCAAACCACCTGCGTGTAAATGTGTTAAATGGATGTAATCACCAAATGCCTTAATTTCAGGTTTCTAGTGCCTACACCAAGGGAGCAATGGCAAAAAAATGTAAAAAATGGTTCAACATACCACGTTCTCCCCTACATAAAAGCGCTCCCATCAAAAGTATCATGTCTTATAACCGATTTAACGCCGAAACGGCATCGCCGAACTGTCCCATTCCGAGGCAAGGTCCATTCCAGCACCCCTCCACACAAAAGACCCTATTAGGGACGACTTTTTTACATCAAACTAAATTATTCGATGGATGCCGAGTTTATTTGAAGACCAAATTCATCAAAATATTATCTACACAAGTAACAGACGTCACAACATTCACATAAAAATTCTAGCATAGGCCTCAACTTTTTTACAGTCTAGTGTCGTAACAATCATACGTTCGTGCAGAGTCTGAACCCATTGCTCTTAGAAAACAAAGATCTGGTAAACCCAGTTTCTGGGATGTAAACGATTGGGAGATATACGATCAATTTGTACGTCACATAAGAAGAGAAAGAGCTAAATTGTTGATGCAACAAAATGTATTACCTCGCTCTCTATCCATCAATAATCTATTGTACTTGTGCAACGCCAATCACGCGACAGTGAACAACGTCGATGAAAGTAACAGCGACGCATCAGTAGAAACTGAAATGTGAACTTATGAACCGTATGTGAACGTTGTATGAACTATACAACCGATATTGTGTGGCAAACAAAATGTAACGAATTGAGACGCGACGTGAACGTGTACCTCCGCATTTTTGAGACATTACGTAACTGTCATATGATTAACTGTTCTTGTACATTACGGGCAACTAGGGCAACATGAATGTTGTACAAAGTTTATATCTGTGTCATAAAGGCTTGGCGAGAACGCGAAGCACGTTCAAAGATCCGAAATATCAACAGCCGGACCATGCGCGGCTTGGCGCGCTAAGCGATGAAGAAATCAATGGTATTTTGTTGAACGCACTGGTCAGAGTGAAAAGCAAAGCCTTCTTCTGTGTACAACTACGAATTGACGATCTTGTCGCTAAACAACGATACTACGTTGGAATATGAAAATATATGTGCGGCATATAGTCACAAGGTACCGATAAATCATAAAATGTCAGCTTACATCTGGGAAAAAATACAAAAGTAAAAAGATCTCAACGTGGAAGTCATACGGCAAGCTCTGCTAAAGGCCGACGAAGCAAACTTAATAGCTCTTGTACCGTACCAAGCATTTCCGATGTACTATGATGACCCGGTCGTAGCGGACAATGGCCTCGTTGAGCAGTGCTGAAGACCTGCCTTGGGAATGCGAAGCGCGGACAACGTACACAAACCGCAGGACAACACCAAGATGGCGCAAACCTTGAAAACCGCGTCCCCGAAAAGATTGAATCACCAAACAAGAGGATAAGGCAAGAAACAAGGCGAGAGAGCGACGGAGAGAGCGAAGCAGAAGAAGAAATTCAAGAAGCAAAGAAGAAGGCAGAATCACTCAACGCGTTTGATGGTCAGCCATCGGTCGAGAACTGGACAAATGAGTGCGTACTCTCGATCGAGGAATGATTTACACAGTAGACACACGGGAAACAAATGCGCACAAGGTCACTACTGTGCGCACACAATGCAAAGCGCAGTGCACAAGTTACGCCTGTTTGTACCGTTTGCAATGGCGCAGGAAGTCGAAATGCACTAGCTCGCGTAATGACTCCTAACTCGAAGTGTATAAAAGAAACTAAGAACAATGCCCAACACGTCTCGAAATATTCGTGTGGCCACAAAAGCATGATGTACAGACACCCTCATCGATTTATACTTCGCGTGAATCAACCGTAACATTTTGTGAAACATTGAATTCGCCTTTATATAGGACTGCATTCTCGCAATGCAGGCATTCATGATTGAATCGCGACTCTGGCTTGGATATGACATCCATTAAGAGACTTTGCTTGATAGCAACTAGTTTGACGATATGACGTAAT
>JGI24158J21664_10012485_pt1 | contig 11254 bp, 6 predicted proteins | sample Ectturendosymbi3_FD_21664 | JGI IMG/M metagenome (IMG submission 21664)
GAAAACTTCAGCGAAACACTTTGGCCTAGTGGTTGGGCCCTAGGCCAGGCAACATGAGCCAAAATGACCCTAAAACTACTTGACTTATGACATCAGTCACAAAAAATCTGCACCCCCCAACCAAAAAATTTTTTTTCAAGTGCAATCTACTAGACTGGCCGATCCGTCTGAGCTCTTGAACAGCTCTCTAGTGCAATCGGCAGAGGAGCTAGGGCGTTGGTAAGGCAACCGAAAACTNCTGTTTTTTAGGCCGAAATCCAAGTACGAATATACCGTAGGCTGGCTCTCAACGTGTTAAAAATCATCACAACCCACAAATATTTCAGTATATGCAGATATATGAAGAGTTCGCAGAGTAAATAGCTTAAAAGTAATTTACTATAGTAACCTTGTTTGTTACAACTCCAGGATACATAAAAATGAATACCTGATATTGCAGAATGGAACAAATCCTATTTGACACTTGTGAAAGTAAAATAATTTGAGTATGAAAATTGCCTGTTGTCAGTTAGTAGTTCCAACACATTTGTAATAATTTGACAGTCATGAGATTACCACTCACAACATGTATTTTCTATTAACAATGGCAGTCAAAAAAGTTGGAATGCTCATAGAAAAGAAACTTCTGGCACAAACTTTGTGAATACACTATAAAGAAAGTAATTCTTTTGACTTGAGCCTGGGCCTATCTAGTAGAATCTGGATAGTGAACTGCTATTGTAAACAGGGAGTTTCGTTTTGACACAGTTTTGCTTTCTAGTTGGAATAACGGAAGTTTTGATGTAGGTCACATGAAATGGTCATGCCGGCCCCATCCAGTGCTACATGTTACCCACACTTAGGCTAGTTGTTCTACAATGGTAATAGCTAAAGCACTAATTAGACTTTGGATTAAACATGCATAGAATCACATCTATTAAAAGGAGTACTTTCTTGCAAAGAACCAGTATCATTGATTAACAGAGTATAAATTTTAATTATTGAGTAGGCATCCTCAGCTATTATTGAAATAGAATAAGATCTTATTTGAATGAACTCCATGAGTATATACATTCGTCTATCACATAAACATACGCATTAGTCACAAACCTGTGTGAAAAATCACGGTGGTATAAACTTTTCATTCGTTGTGCAACTTGCTTTGCAGTAATATTGTCCAGAGCTTCTCGGTTGGATAACATGGTGTTGCTCACAATGTCTGCATACCATATTAGCATTAATTGCCATGGCCACACATGTTATTTCATCAACTAAACATAACACCTTGTAAAAACTTGTGCGCAGAACAATAGACATAGCAGACTAGGTTACAATAAATTTCTATCAGTACAGCAAATGCAAATTGTCTTATTTTATAATTACATTAAAACCACACAGAAGATTGTGCAATCAAAATGCTCTGGATTACGGTATTTTTATTAGACATGATATATGACTGGAGAAAGGTTTAATAAATCTGCATGTCTTTCATTTTTTCAAATAGCATTCACTTGCTTGCTGGTCAAGTGGATATGACTGATATTGAAGGTCTTTTTCAACAAGTATTCATGTATGACAGGCAAAAATTTGGTGCATGGCAGCAAAAAACGTATGACGATCATGCCAGTTTGAGTTTTATGTGAAAGACTAGACTTCGCTGCCAAGGCAAATGAAAACTAACAAAGTGCAGGATATGTTGTGGAAAACCTTGTGCACGCAGAACTTGGGTTTCCGAACACTAGTGATTGGAAACTGGAACTCTACCTCACTTGTAGGAAAAGATCATCAGCTGGTTGAGGTAGGCAAGCAATATTCCTTAGATGATGTTGGGATCTAGGCGCCGTGGTTTCAACACCATAGAGCTAGATGATGGGTGGATACTCTTTTACTCAGGTGTTGAACCAACATGTTCTGCCTAGGCTAGAGTAGGCATACTCACTAACCCTCAGCTTGCAGACTGTTGATGAAGGGATCCTATTGCAAGAAAGGATGTTCATGTTGATGGACTACTCCCTGTGTTTAATATAGGTACACGGCCCAAACTCAAGTGCATTGTACTTAGAATTTGCTGAGGGAACTACTGAAGGAAAACCCATAATCATTTTGGAAACTACAATACACACATTGCCAATGCTGCTGGGATGTGGAAGGCTGTGACAGGTCAACATGGTGATACTAATCTGCATGACAACAGGAGGTTCTTGCTACAACTGTGTTGTAACCAGGGGTGCATCCAGGGGGTCTGTTTGGCTGTCATGACAGGCCCCTTTGTACCGAAGGTACTTAGCATTAAAGCCGATAAAATATCAAACGCTGTCACTGCAAGTCTCTAATGTGGATGGTTTGAAACAGGCAACAGCATTTCCCTTTTAACATTACATTCAGGAGTGCATCTAGGGGGTCTGTTTGGCTGTCATGACAGACCCCTTCGCCCTGTAGGTAATCAGCATTAAAGCCGATAAAATATCACACGCTTTCACTGCAGGTCTCTAATGCGGCTGTTTTGGAACAGGCAACAGCCTACATTTCCCTTGTAACGTTGCATAGTACTATTACGAAACAACATTACTGCCTTGTGAAAATAGCACCTACGCAGTGACATGAAACAATCCACATTTTGGAACACTCGAAATTAATATTGCGTTGAACGCATGTGTTTCTGACTTTCCTCCTCTGGCAGTGCCGGCTCTAATGCTGTCAGAATCTTGTACACTGCTGCGCACACGCAGGAGCTGTTTTGTAATATTTCGCTTCATGGCGAGAGGACAGTCTCTAATCACGATAGTTTTGTTTTGCAGTTTCGGGCTAAATTTTGTCTGCTGTTTACACCTAGGTTATGACAAGTAAGTTTAGGCTTTCCTCAGCGTCACGCCAAGTGACGTGGGTTCCTTTTTACCGAAACTTTTTTTTTATAAGCAACTTCTCATATTGAAAGGCGCGACAGTTACCCTCAAAAACTGTGGCCACATTATCTTAACAAAATATCAGTCAAGCGTCGTATTTCGAAAATAGCCTTGTTAGAATTAAGCAGTTGACAACGTTGTTTGCTGCGCAAGAAGCCCTATATTGATTTTGAGTAATTCACTTCTACAATACGATGAAAAGTAATCAGAGCAATTGCAATTCAATCGTTCTTCTCCACAGTGATTTTGCAAGTATATTTGTAACACCGTTATCTTTGATAGACAGTGCTCCACAGATGCATTAATGTAGCTGGTTGTCGGCATCGATTTCATAAGTGTATGTACGTATGGATAAACAGCTCTCATTGCTGTATGGCTGACATTTTGTTGAATGTTCAACAAGCTAAGTATCTTTTCAGCACCACATTTGTAGGAACAAACAGCAATTGTGATGTAATAAATGCGCTGTGCCAGAAAGAAATGATAACTTTGAAAATTTTTCTTATGTGTTTTGACAATGAGATCAATGCCACTATCTATTCCAAATACAGTCAGACCTGTTTGTCCAAACTCCGATCAACCAGAACCCCCACTATCTGAAACAAATTGCTAGGAGCAGATTTTTCCCAACGAATTTCACCCCTTTAATCCGGAAACCTCACTGTCCGACACCAACTTGGAAATTGAGGAACAGATATGTCACATCAATAGAAAAAAAAAGCTAAACCGGATTACGCCAACTGTTACTTGGTTGTTTATTAAATCACAATGGAAGGGTGAAAGCCAATTTCCTACGCACAATGAAAGTAACAGTGGCAGACCCTGCAGGACGCAGTCATAGGTCTCCTGTACAGTTTTTCGCGTTTAAATCTCATTCCGAATGAATAGCTGCTTATGTATACGGATCTGCTAATAAACAAAAACAACTATGAGAGTTTAATTTAGTCATGTTTCACATGCAGTCTAAGTTGACGGTTCGTCTGACTCTGCAGTTTGTTTCTGTTTCCCCTTTCAACGTTTGCTTAGGCCAGGCCAACAAAACATTTTTCGAGGGTCTCGACTTCTGTTTTGTTATAGTTTTTCATAAATAATTTTCTCGGCAAAAAAAATTTAGGGGGGATTTCCCCCGAATGCTCCCCGTGGCTACAGGTCTGATTACGATTTTCCGGATACTTCACTTAACCGATATTTTTTGACGAAACAAAGTAGTTCGGATAAACGAGGTCTGACTATAGTTACTGTATTTTCTGGACCATAAGACGCAGTATCAAATATTGGATGCTAGCTGTTCTTTTTCCATACATAAACCGTACCGGAATATAAGGTGCATTAAATGAAGCAAAACTTAGAGTCAAAGCTGCATTCAACTCTTTGCCAATAACTCCCGAGTGCCTGAGTCGCCACTGGGAGTTTAATCTGTCATTACATACAAGGGAGTTTAATCTGTCACACATGCCTAATCCGCTAGACACGAATAGAATAAAATAAAAGTTGTATGCGTGTTTACGGCGATTCGGNGTGCGCCAACGTAGTCAGGAGCCTTGCCGAGTTATACTACCTGTGGCATGTGCTAGCTACTCTCGTGTGCTGCTCATTGCAATTGCTGATGGTTTATTACATCTGTTTACAAAAAATTGTAACTAGCAATTTAATAAATGGTACCAGTTTACCACATAAAACTGGTTCTAGATGAGAAAGCACAACCAGATTCATACATTAAGGGCACCGTATTATAAGGCGCACTTTCGATTTTTGAGATAATTAACGGATTTTAAGTGCGCCTTACGGTCCGAAAAGTGTGGTAGTTGCCCTGAATTGTTCGCAGGCAATCATCTGCTTACTGCGCACGCAAAAACCTGTGAACGAATGTTATGTCATAGAGCGGTTTATGGTGACAATTGTGGAGTGGTATGAGTATTGCGTACTGCTTGATGCAGTCGGAGGACTGCGCATCCTAAGGAAGAGTATAGAAAATTTATGATAATTAATCAGAGATGGGCAAATTGAAAAATTCATCGGTCGATTTCTAGTCGTAAGAGAAAATGTGATTTTATGCTGAAAAGTGATATCAAAAGCTGCCCTTCCACGACAGACCCCTTTTTTCCAGGCTAGATGCGCCCGTGGTTACATTGTACTATTACAAAACAACAATGTCTCTGCCTTGTCTAAACAGCACCTGCACAATGACATGAAGCGCTCCATGTTTTTTAACACTCTAAATTGGGCGTGGGCAGTTTATTTGTCTCAGGAGCCACTTGGAGAAGGTCACTTTTGGCAGAGGGCCACAACTTCCAATGGAAATAGAAGCAAGTCTGGGTTAGTAACAGCAAATCTCGTGTCAATTTAGCTTTAGCACTAACATTTACTGTCATGAAATTGAAGAAAGATTAGGATAAGTTGGAGGAATTCAGGTTTGAAGAATTTTCTGAATGCTTCCGTGGGCCACTTAAAACAATGTGGTGGGGCACATTGGCCAATGGGACACTAATTATCCACCCCTGCTCTAAATCGATATTGCATCGAATACACATGTTTCAGAAATACCTATTCTGGCAGTGCCAGCTCCGATGCAAGCAAACTATCAGAAGCTCATACACTGCCACACTCACATAGCTCTTTCGTAATATTTTGCTTCATGGCAAGAGAACACAGTCTCTCATTGCAATTGCTTTGCAATTTCGGCCTAAATTTTATTTGCTGTTTACACCTACTGGATTATGCCAAAGTTAAATAAGTTTGTGCCTTACTGAGGCTCACGCCAATAATGCGGATTCATTTCCACTGAAACTATATCTTTGCAAGGAGTTTCTCATATTGAAAGATGCGACGGCTAGCCTCAAATTGTGGTTGCATTATGGGAATAAAATACCCACCAAATGTTGTATTTCGAAAATAGCCTTTTTAGAATTGAGTAGTTGACGATGCTGTTTGCTGCACAAGAAGTCCAATGTTGATTGCGAGTAATTTACTTTTACATTACAATGTAAAATCATCGCAGCAATTGCACCTCAATTGTTCTTCTCCGCAATGATTTCACAAGTATATTTATAACACCGTCATCTTGATAGACAGCGCTCCACAGACACCATTGTGTAGCCGATTGTCAGCATCAATTTTATAAATGTATATATGGATAAACAGTTGTCATTGCTGTATGGCTGACATTTGCTGAATGTTCAACAAGCTAAGTATCTTTTCAGAACTATGTTCGTAGGAACAAACAGCGATTGTGATGTAATAAATACGCCGTGACCGAAAGTAATGATAACGTAGAAATCTTTCCTTGTATGTTTTGACAATGAGATTAATACCACTACATATTCTAAATAGTTAGTTGCGCTAGGTTAGTAGCCCTCCTAGCCAAGTTTGCTTGGGTTTTAGGTGGAGCTTAACCGATAAGGCTTTTTTGGGCTGATACCAACGTTTTTATTTTTCAATGCTGATAATAATCAATGCTGATATTTTGCACCACTCAAACCACAGTTGAAAGACAATACTTCAGTGTTATGAAGAAGTAGGTTATATAACATTAAGCTCTGTGCAAACCTAGGTCACTAAGATAGTCAATCACCATGGCACGTGGCTACTCTGATTTGTTCGCAGGCAGCCATGTGCTTACCACGCAAACACCTGTGAGCGTATGTTATGTCATAGACCGGTTTATTGGGATGATTGCAGAGTGGTCTGAATATTGCACACTACTTGATACAGTCGGAGGGCTGTGTGTTGTAAGGAAGAGTACAGAGAATTTGTGTTAATTAATTATAAAGACAAAGCAGCAACTTGGGTTTCCGAACACTCTGTGCAGAAAACTAGTGTAGCGGCTTTTATGAGAAAATATTGCTGATATACTGCATAGTAGGCATAATTTTGCCAATATGATTCTTTGGCAACATCGCAAATTTCATCGGTCGATTTCCAGTGTTTAAGAGAAAATGTGGTTTTATGCTGAAAAGTGATATCAGAAGCTGCCCTTCCTGACAGACCCCTTTTTCCCAGGTTAGATGTGCCACTGGTTGTAACAATGCACTGTGCATCATGAACACTTTCTTGCAAGACAAAGAAACACACAAGTATATCTCATACAAAGTTTCATTGGGTCAACAGTCGCTCATGCATTTCTATACGGTTTCCACTGACTTATTCTAATCAGTGTTGGATTTTTGTGTCAAAAGGGATGTGGGATTCTTGACAGATCACCACTTGGTTGTCTGCAAGTTAGGTCTAGAACAACAAACAGAGCTTACACGAATGTTCAAGTGTAAGACGTCCTACCAAATAAGATCTTTGCAGGCAGCGTATCAAGTCAGTATATTCCTGCTCAGAAGTTTGTGTCTGTGTCAGTGTTGTTACATCACAGCCATTCACCGTAGGCATTGAACTTCAACAAGGGTGTGTGCTTTCACTACTCCTCTTCATAGTCCATTTGAATTGCATAGATGGTCAGAGCCAAATGAACATGGGTGTAACTGTTGGAAGCTGCAGGATCACCTGTTTGCTTTTTGCAGAGCCTGGACTAATGTACAACATCCAACAACCTGGGACTGTTGTATGACTCAAAGAAAACAGCCAGTTTCTTCTCTCACCAATGAAACGTCTGCACCAACCTGGACCTGGCTTTCGCGAGTTTTGGCCAGGACAGTCCACTGCTGAAAAGATGTGTTCTAGGAAAGTTCATGCGGTCACAACATTGACCCTCCCTCATAACACCACCAGGACTCAAGGTTTCTGCCCACAGTTATCTGGTGAAGCGTTAGAACTTTTGCAAGACTTAATGGAAGCGCTTTTGCCTTCTCACAGGTGAATCCGTTTAAAGACTGCCACATCTGGACACATGAAATACTTAGAGGGAATACCAGGATTTTTCCAAGAGCCTATTATCCGTGGCCAAACAATGTATTAGCTGTCTCAAGAACTATGTGCCATGCTGGGACAAGGAGTGTGAGACCCTCTATCGCTCCTTCATCAGAGCTCCAATGGGGACTGACTCTGATAAAGCCGCTTTGTCCCTACCATCTTGACTACAACAGAAGACACAGGAGTGATGGGAGGAAGCTGTTAAGTCCATCGACTTCTCGCACTGTGGCTGCAAGGCGTGGAGCACCATCAGCAAACTTACTAGCAGGTCTGGATGCTCCTTTCACCTGTGCCTTGTGTCCATCACCTCACAACTTGTGAAGAACAGGGCACACAGGACCGGAAGCCGTGAGTCCACCAGGCTTGTCAACAAGCAGCTGTCCAATCGATAGAAGAAACCAACACCTGAGGAACACAGAATCTCTGAAGGCCTTTAGGAGGAGCTTGCTGTTCCCCTTAGATGCCTAAGGCCAGGAAAGTCTCTGGGAATGGATTCCATCTTCTTGGAGTTTCTACTTCATGCCAGGTCGGCTCTCAAATCTTAGTTTTGCAACTTCCTCAGTTCCTGCATGCGCCAACTCAAATTTCCAAAGATCTGGACAAGTGCACTAATAGTTGCAATCCTTAAGCCAGAAAATCCACTGGGGGACCCAAAGAGCTATCGTCCTATATCTCTGCTGTGTGTCCCCTTTAAAATCCTCGAGAGACTCATCTATGTGTCAAACCAATCATCGACCCATTGCCCCCGCAAGAGCAAGCGGGCTTTCCACACAGGAGGTTGGCCATAGACTAGGTCACCCTGGTGATACAGGACATCGAGGATAGCTTTTTGGCTAAAAGGAAGGCCGGAGCTTTGTTTGTCGATTTCACAGCATCCTACGATAGTGCATGACACTGCAGCCTCAACTGCAAGCTGCTGGGATTGCTGCCTGATAGACATATGGTCCACATGATGATGGAGATGGTTAGCAATCACAGCTTCACCCTTAACAACGGAAATGGCAAAAGGAGCAGGTTTCGACACCTCAAGAGTGGCTCCCACAGGGATCTGTCCTGGCAACCCTTCTGTTCAACATCTACATGTCTGACTTGTCAACCACCATTTCGAGAAAGTATGCATATGCTGACGATCAAGCAATCATGCACGCTGATGGAGATTGGCAGGCAGTGGAAGGGGCACTGAGCAAGGACATGGCAAGACTAGGTGAATACCTCCAGCCTAGGAAGCTAAAGCTTAGCATTACAAAAACTGTGTCACCAGCCTTCTACCTTAACAACAAGGAAGCTAAACATGAGTTGAAAGTCAACTTCAACAACAAAACCCTGCCCTTCTGCTCTCTTCCGCCAAACACCTCAAAGTAATGTTGGACAGGTTGCTCACGTATTGACGACACCTTGAGTCACTTCGCAAGATGCTGACATCACACGTTGCACTCCTGAGGTGGCTTGCTGGCTCTGACTGGGGTGTTGGAGCAACAACTCTACAAACAGCCACTCTAGCCCTGGTCCATTCAACCATAGAGCACTGTGCTCCTGTCTGTTGCCACAGTGATCATACCTGCCTCATTGACCTCACTATCGACGTCTTGTGAATTGTGACTAGATGCCTGCATCCTACACCAACAGACAACCTTCCAATCCTCACAGGCATCTAACCTGCTGAGTTTCGTTTCAATGGAGCCACAGTCTCTAGCACAGTGATTGTCAACCTTTTTTGCATTGGTACAAACTTTCAAATTTGCTGGAAAACCTGTACACCCCTGCCATGCACTAAGATTTAGTGCTGTCAAAGTGTAAAATGTAAGCGATTTTTACACTGTAAATGTCGCGTTCCTAGCAGATTTTTGCAATATCACTTTTCAGCATTCCTGAATACCAAAATCTCACCCAACAAGTGATTTACATTTTTGATTGCATGCCAACAATGTGTATATCTTTGTGAGCAAAGATTTTCTGCTCTTGTCAAAATACAATGAAAAAAACTAACTCAATCAAGGATGTTGATCCTCTTATGAAAAACGCCCTTGAAACAAGGTTGACACCACATTTTTCACAACTGGCTGATGAAATTCAGCGGGAGCAATCATAGTAAATGAGATGATTTCTTTTTTATTCACAATGGATGTTGTATAAACTTCATGAGCAGGAAGATTGACTGTCATTAATCTTAGTGTTACATGTGTGTTGTGTCCTGTTGTTTTCTTCATTGTTGCAGCTACCTGTGAAAATCCCAAGTTAATTTCCTCATATGTAAATGGCTGCATGATCCATGACAGAGAATTCAGATTCTAATTAAGCCAAGAATTACCTTGAAAATTAGTGGATATTGGGTATCTTTGTTGAGCAAAGAAACCCCCCAACTCTTGCCACAGTTGAAACACACACCCTTTTTCCTCTGGATAATCAGCATGCCTCAGCATGCTATCATGTCTTTTCACACTTCTGTAAACTTTTGATGCTTCTTTGAATGTGAGAGGATGAATTTCTCAATTTTTTGACATCCTCAAGAATAATCTCCAGACCTGACCTCTAGTTATATACTTAAATTATCTTCTAAACACAAATTTTCAATCATGCAGTGAGTTGAAACCTAGGTTTATTTTCACTGAGATATTTCAGTCATTTTTCCAAAATAACTTAAAAAATTTTGGTCATTTTTATGACTGTAAATGGCATTATGACCAAATTGACCTAAGTTTTTTTGGTCATTTCAAAACAACTTCGGTCTATGACAGAAAAATACCCAAAAAACAGGTTGAAACACAGTCAAGGGAAATGATTTTGAATTTGCCAACAACTAGTAGTGCGCTGCATGGCTGCTGCTCCGTTGGTAGCAACTGCCTTATACTTCATTCAGTTAAAACCATGTTTTTCAATGAACTAATTCAATGTAACGAGGATGGCTTGAGCAGTTGAGCAAACTCCAATGTTAAGACAGCATAACTTGACAATGGTGTTTACTTCGGACTGATTAGCAAACCTAAATACAAACTCAACTGAACCTTTTCTGAAATGCCTGTTATTTCATTGAGCTAAATACCGAATAACTAAGCTTTCTTCAGCTTGTCAAGAAGTTCATTCAAGAAATATTCTGAAATATAAAGACATCTATGTTTAGTTATATTGCTTAATAGTGGAATTTTTCTTACTTTGGAATCAGTTTTTTCCTCCATCCACAATGACTTTCTGGAGACGCTTCAAAGAATGTCTTTGACTTATTTTGATGAGTAGAATGTTGTGACCTCACTTGTTTTTGAGATGTCCTGGAGCTGAATTACTTTTACCAAATACGGTTGTATAAAATAGGTACCGTATTTCTGGGACCATAAGGCGCACCGGATGATAAGCCGCAGTATCAAAAATTAAATGCTAGCTGTTCTTTTTTCATACATAAGGCTCACCGGGTTATGAGGTGCATTAAATGAAGCAAAACTTAGATAAGTCAAACTGTATTCAACTCTTTCACAATAACTCCCGAGTGCATGAGTCGCCACTGGGAGTTTAATCTGTCATTA
>JGI24158J21664_10012490_pt1 | contig 11252 bp, 1 predicted proteins | sample Ectturendosymbi3_FD_21664 | JGI IMG/M metagenome (IMG submission 21664)
TACTTTGTGTCCTTTGTCGATGATCACTCGCGATTCACATGGATATATCCTATCCAGTCGAAGTCTGACGTGTTTAGCACATTCAAGAAATGGCTTGCCATGGTTGAAAACGGGAAAGGACCGTCGAAAACAAAACGTCTGAAGTTTTTACAATCTGACAATGGAGGAGAATACCTTTCATCCAACATGACTGAGTTCCTCCAAGAGCATGGTATTCAACATCGTCTAACCACTCCATACAACCCACATCAGAACGGAGTGGCGGAGCGTATTAATAGGACACTGGTGGAACTCGTACGTACAATGTTACATCATCAGAATTTGCCAAAGAAGTTCTGGGCGGAAGCTCTGAGTGTGGCTGTTCATGTTCGAAACCGAGTGACTACTCGTGGACTTCCTCCGCGAACAACTCCTTTCCAAGTAATGTTCGGCCGCAAACCAAATATGTCCTATCTCCGTGTATTCGGCTGTCGCTGCTGGTACAACATACGTCGATCCGAGGGTGACAAGCTCGATCCTCGAGCACGTGAAGCAATTATGATAGGATATGCTCGCGGAATTCGTGGGTACAAGCTATGGGACACACATGATGAAAAGGTTGTGGTGAGTCGAGATGTTAAATTTGATGAGAGTGAACTTGACGCCCAATCTAACAAAGCTGCCACTAGTGATGATTCCGTTGAGATTGCTTCCGATGAGCCTTCAACATCAACCTCTACTATCGACAATGAAGAGGGTCATCAACAGGACGCCGTAGATGATTCGTCCGATGTTGACTATGTACCAGAACCAAACTTTGACGACACCACTGATCATCCTGAGGAGTTAGAAGTAACATCTAGGTTGGTGCCCGTTGAACCGCGCCGTTCGACAAGGGATCGTCGCCGTCCGGGTGCCTGGTGGTCTGCAGCTGTTGCCCTTATATCAGCCACAGCTACACCTGATCCCAAAACATTCGTTGAGGCTTCCACTGGTCCCAATGGTGCAGAATGGATGAAGTCCATGACCTCCGAATATGATTCGTTGATGGAGAATAAATGCTGGGAGCTCGTTCCGCGTCCACCGGACCGCAATGTTGTATCATGTAAATGGGTTTACTTGACAAAGGAAGAACAGACATCACACGGAACATTGGGCGTCAGGAGAAAGTCACGTCTTGTAGCGCGCGGATTCTCTCAGGTTCGTGCTCTAGTCGAGATACCCACAGAAATAAACGAACACGAAGTGACCATTGAAGTAATCGAGCCTGATTCAGACCGTGAAATTCGCATTCCCCGTCTGCCTGCACCATCTTCGGAAAAGCCTCGTGCCCATCGTTTGTCTAAGAAAAAGTCTGCTGTCCTCGCGGATAGGGTCTCGAAGCGTGAGGTGAAGAAAAATCGTAAAGTCCCACCACGCAACAAGCGCTTCTGCAATGTTTGCACTGTTAGTTGTAATAGCGCGAAGACGTTTTACGACCACGTGAACTCACGCAGGCATCGCATCAACTTTCAAAACAAACGAAGCACCCCGCGGTGCGTCGAGTGCGATCGCCAGTTCGAGTCGCACGGACATCTCGAGCGTCACAAGAACGGTGCTGCCCACCTTAAGATAGTTCTCAAAATACATTCTAAGTAAACACCCCTGGATCCATTGCTTTTGCTGGTTGATTTTTTTGTGTGCGTACTTCAATCTGAGTGCATCTAGCAATCATGGACAGTAGTGGGGGTATGTTTAAAATCGAGAAACTAAGTGAATCCAACTTTCATGTTTGGAAACACAAGGTTGAACTCATCTTTGCATTCCGCGAACTCGACTCTCACATTGATGACTCGACTAGGCGTCCCACTGATTCCGCCGAGCTCGAGAAGTGGACAAAAGATGATGCCAAAGCTAGGGCCATAATTGGTCTTACATTATCTGACGACCATTTAGAGCATGTTCGTGAATGCCAAACCGCTAATGATATGTGGTCTACTATCATTGACTTGTTCCAACGCAAAACTCTGTTGAACAAGCTTGCCGCCCGTCGTCGATTCTACTCCGCAAAAATGAATGACTCCGAGAAGGCCATGGCATTCATCTCCCGTATTCGCCAACTGGCCTCCGACTGTAAAGCCATGGATGTTGATATCAGTGATCAAGACATGGCCATGACTGTCTTATGTGGGTTGCCACAGAAATTCGAACACTTGATAGTGGCAATTGATGCAGCAGCAGACGACGACACTCTTACAATGGACTTTGTAAAAAGTCGTCTGTTACAAGAAGAGCAGCGCATGACTGATCGTAGTGACAGTAAACCCTCACCGTCATCTGCTCTTGTCATGCAACAGGGAGAGACATCTAGTCAGAACATGAATGTATGCACCCATTGTGGTAAGCCGAACCACCATGAGTCTAGGTGCTGGAAGAAATACCCACATCTCAGGCCGAAAAGAGGTCCATCAAAACAATCCGGTCTTGTTGTGGCCGGTAATAAGCCAATGACGGACAAAGACGACCATGATAGCTATGTTTGTCTGGTGTCGCAGGTGAGTTCTGATTGTGTGAGACTCGCTTGTGAGGCCGATTGGATCATAGATTCTGGTGCTACTGCCCATATTTGCAACGATCGCAATATGTTCACCTCCTTCGAAACAGTTGAATCCTTTGACATACGGATCGGCGACCAATCTGGTGTGCGTGTTTCTGGAAAAGGAAAAATTGACATTATGTTACTGGTGTCTGGTAAGCCAGTAAAATGTATGCTGAGTGATGTTCTATATGCTCCCACTATGGGATTTAACATGCTATCTGTTCGTAGAATGAGTCGAGCAGGGCAGAGAACCGTGTTCCAGGAGCATGACTGCTATGTTGAGAAAGACAACAAAGTTCTTGCTGAGGGTGTAGTCCGAAATGGGCTGTACTATCTCTCCACGTGTGTGACTAACGATGGGAATATCCCGAGTATGGGCCTTATTGCTGACTTGAACTTATGGCACCAACGTTTGGCTCATGTCCACGTCGACGGCATCCGCGATATGGTACGAAATGGTGTTGTCGAAGGTATCAAGGTAGACTTGAAGAAGAGCATATGTCGTTGTGATGCGTGTGTGTATGGTAAAAGCACACGCGCTCCAATTCCCCAGATAGGGGGGGCTCGGGCTGAAGATATACTTGAACTTGTTCACACGGATGTGTGTGGGCCATTCCCGGTTCCATCCATCGGGGGGTCGAATTACTTTGTGTCCTTTGTCGATGATCACTCGCGATTCACATGGATATATCCTATCCAGTCGAAGTCTGACGTGTTTAGCACATTNAAGTACTTTGTGTCCTTTGTCGATGATCACTCGCGATTCACATGGATATATCCTATCCAGTCGAAGTCTGACGTGTTTAGCACATTCAAGAAATGGCTTGCCATGGTTGAAAACGGGAAAGGACCGTCGAAAACAAAACGTCTGAAGTTTTTACAATCTGACAATGGAGGAGAATACCTTTCATCCAACATGACTGAGTTCCTCCAAGAGCATGGTATTCAACATCGTCTAACCACTCCATACAACCCACATCAGAACGGAGTGGCGGAGCGTATTAATAGGACACTGGTGGAACTCGTACGTACAATGTTACATCATCAGAATTTGCCAAAGAAGTTCTGGGCGGAAGCTCTGAGTGTGGCTGTTCATGTTCGAAACCGAGTGACTACTCGTGGACTTCCTCCGCGAACAACTCCTTTCCAAGTAATGTTCGGCCGCAAACCAAATATGTCCTATCTCCGTGTATTCGGCTGTCGCTGCTGGTACAACATACGTCGATCCGAGGGTGACAAGCTCGATCCTCGAGCACGTGAAGCAATTATGATAGGATATGCTCGCGGAATTCGTGGGTACAAGCTATGGGACACACATGATGAAAAGGTTGTGGTGAGTCGAGATGTTAAATTTGATGAGAGTGAACTTGACGCCCAATCTAACAAAGCTGCCACTAGTGATGATTCCGTTGAGATTGCTTCCGATGAGCCTTCAACATCAACCTCTACTATCGACAATGAAGAGGGTCATCAACAGGACGCCGTAGATGATTCGTCCGATGTTGACTATGTACCAGAACCAAACTTTGACGACACCACTGATCATCCTGAGGAGTTAGAAGTAACATCTAGGTTGGTGCCCGTTGAACCGCGCCGTTCGACAAGGGATCGTCGCCGTCCGGGTGCCTGGTGGTCTGCAGCTGTTGCCCTTATATCAGCCACAGCTACACCTGATCCCAAAACATTCGTTGAGGCTTCCACTGGTCCCAATGGTGCAGAATGGATGAAGTCCATGACCTCCGAATATGATTCGTTGATGGAGAATAAATGCTGGGAGCTCGTTCCGCGTCCACCGGACCGCAATGTTGTATCATGTAAATGGGTTTACTTGACAAAGGAAGAACAGACATCACACGGAACATTGGGCGTCAGGAGAAAGTCACGTCTTGTAGCGCGCGGATTCTCTCAGGTTCGTGCTCTAGTCGAGATACCCACAGAAATAAACGAACACGAAGTGACCATTGAAGTAATCGANCNTGNTNNAGNCGAGATACCCACAGAAATAAACGAACACGAAGTGACCATTGAAGTAATCGAGCCTGATTCAGACCGTGAAATTCGCATTCCCCGTCTGCCTGCACCATCTTCGGAAAAGCCTCGTGCCCATCGTTTGTCTAAGAAAAAGTCTGCTGTCCTCGCGGATAGGGTCTCGAAGCGTGAGGTGAAGAAAAATCGTAAAGTCCCACCACGCAACAAGCGCTTCTGCAATGTTTGCACTGTTAGTTGTAATAGCGCGAAGACGTTTTACGACCACGTGAACTCACGCAGGCATCGCATCAACTTTCAAAACAAACGAAGCACCCCGCGGTGCGTCGAGTGCGATCGCCAGTTCGAGTCGCACGGACATCTCGAGCGTCACAAGAACGGTGCTGCCCACCTTAAGATAGTTCTCAAAATACATTCTAAGTAAACACCCCTGGATCCATTGCTTTTGCTGGTTGATTTTTTTGTGTGCGTACTTCAATCTGAGTGCATCTAGCAATCATGGACAGTAGTGGGGGTATGTTTAAAATCGAGAAACTAAGTGAATCCAACTTTCATGTTTGGAAACACAAGGTTGAACTCATCTTTGCATTCCGCGAACTCGACTCTCACATTGATGACTCGACTAGGCGTCCCACTGATTCCGCCGAGCTCGAGAAGTGGACAAAAGATGATGCCAAAGCTAGGGCCATAATTGGTCTTACATTATCTGACGACCATTTAGAGCATGTTCGTGAATGCCAAACCGCTAATGATATGTGGTCTACTATCATTGACTTGTTCCAACGCAAAACTCTGTTGAACAAGCTTGCCGCCCGTCGTCGATTCTACTCCGCAAAAATGAATGACTCCGAGAAGGCCATGGCATTCATCTCCCGTATTCGCCAACTGGCCTCCGACTGTAAAGCCATGGATGTTGATATCAGTGATCAAGACATGGCCATGACTGTCTTATGTGGGTTGCCACAGAAATTCGAACACTTGATAGTGGCAATTGATGCAGCAGCAGACGACGACACTCTTACAATGGACTTTGTAAAAAGTCGTCTGTTACAAGAAGAGCAGCGCATGACTGATCGTAGTGACAGTAAACCCTCACCGTCATCTGCTCTTGTCATGCAACAGGGAGAGACATCTAGTCAGAACATGAATGTATGCACCCATTGTGGTAAGCCGAACCACCATGAGTCTAGGTGCTGGAAGAAATACCCACATCTCAGGCCGAAAAGAGGTCCATCAAAACAATCCGGTCTTGTTGTGGCCGGTAATAAGCCAATGACGGACAAAGACGACCATGATAGCTATGTTTGTCTGGTGTCGCAGGTGAGTTCTGATTGTGTGAGACTCGCTTGTGAGGCCGATTGGATCATAGATTCTGGTGCTACTGCCCATATTTGCAACGATCGCAATATGTTCACCTCCTTCGAAACAGTTGAATCCTTTGACATACGGATCGGCGACCAATCTGGTGTGCGTGTTTCTGGAAAAGGAAAAATTGACATTATGTTACTGGTGTCTGGTAAGCCAGTAAAATGTATGCTGAGTGATGTTCTATATGCTCCCACTATGGGATTTAACATGCTATCTGTTCGTAGAATGAGTCGAGCAGGGCAGAGAACCGTGTTCCAGGAGCATGACTGCTATGTTGAGAAAGACAACAAAGTTCTTGCTGAGGGTGTAGTCCGAAATGGGCTGTACTATCTCTCCACGTGTGTGACTAACGATGGGAATATCCCGAGTATGGGCCTTATTGCTGACTTGAACTTATGGCACCAACGTTTGGCTCATGTCCACGTCGACGGCATCCGCGATATGGTACGAAATGGTGTTGTCGAAGGTATCAAGGTAGACTTGAAGAAGAGCATATGTCGTTGTGATGCGTGTGTGTATGGTAAAAGCACACGCGCTCCAATTCCCCAGATAGGGGGGGCTCGGGCTGAAGATATACTTGAACTTGTTCACACGGATGTGTGTGGGCCATTCCCGGTTCCATCCATCGGGGGGTCGAATTACTTTGTGTCCTTTGTCGATGATCACTCGCGATTCACATGGATATATCCTATCCAGTCGAAGTCTGACGTGTTTAGCACATTCAAGAAATGGCTTGCCATGGTTGAAAACGGGAAAGGACCGTCGAAAACAAAACGTCTGAAGTTTTTACAATCTGACAATGGAGGAGAATACCTTTCATCCAACATGACTGAGTTCCTCCAAGAGCATGGTATTCAACATCGTCTAACCACTCCATACAACCCACATCAGAACGGAGTGGCGGAGCGTATTAATAGGACACTGGTGGAACTCGTACGTACAATGTTACATCATCAGAATTTGCCAAAGAAGTTCTGGGCGGAAGCTCTGAGTGTGGCTGTTCATGTTCGAAACCGAGTGACTACTCGTGGACTTCCTCCGCGAACAACTCCTTTCCAAGTAATGTTCGGCCGCAAACCAAATATGTCCTATCTCCGTGTATTCGGCTGTCGCTGCTGGTACAACATACGTCGATCCGAGGGTGACAAGCTCGATCCTCGAGCACGTGAAGCAATTATGATAGGATATGCTCGCGGAATTCGTGGGTACAAGCTATGGGACACACATGATGAAAAGGTTGTGGTGAGTCGAGATGTTAAATTTGATGAGAGTGAACTTGACGCCCAATCTAACAAAGCTGCCACTAGTGATGATTCCGTTGAGATTGCTTCCGATGAGCCTTCAACATCAACCTCTACTATCGACAATGAAGAGGGTCATCAACAGGACGCCGTAGATGATTCGTCCGATGTTGACTATGTACCAGAACCAAACTTTGACGACACCACTGATCATCCTGAGGAGTTAGAAGTAACATCTAGGTTGGTGCCCGTTGAACCGCGCCGTTCGACAAGGGATCGTCGCCGTCCGGGTGCCTGGTGGTCTGCAGCTGTTGCCCTTATATCAGCCACAGCTACACCTGATCCCAAAACATTCGTTGAGGCTTCCACTGGTCCCAATGGTGCAGAATGGATGAAGTCCATGACCTCCGAATATGATTCGTTGATGGAGAATAAATGCTGGGAGCTCGTTCCGCGTCCACCGGACCGCAATGTTGTATCATGTAAATGGGTTTACTTGACAAAGGAAGAACAGACATCACACGGAACATTGGGCGTCAGGAGAAAGTCACGTCTTGTAGCGCGCGGATTCTCTCAGGTTCGTGCTCTAGTCGAGATACCCACAGAAATAAACGAACACGAAGTGACCATTGAAGTAATCGAGCCTGATTCAGACCGTGAAATTCGCATTCCCCGTCTGCCTGCACCATCTTCGGAAAAGCCTCGTGCCCATCGTTTGTCTAAGAAAAAGTCTGCTGTCCTCGCGGATAGGGTCTCGAAGCGTGAGGTGAAGAAAAATCGTAAAGTCCCACCACGCAACAAGCGCTTCTGCAATGTTTGCACTGTTAGTTGTAATAGCGCGAAGACGTTTTACGACCACGTGAACTCACGCAGGCATCGCATCAACTTTCAAAACAAACGAAGCACCCCGCGGTGCGTCGAGTGCGATCGCCAGTTCGAGTCGCACGGACATCTCGAGCGTCACAAGAACGGTGCTGCCCACCTTAAGATAGTTCTCAAAATACATTCTAAGTAAACACCCCTGGATCCATTGCTTTTGCTGGTTGATTTTTTTGTGTGCGTACTTCAATCTGAGTGCATCTAGCAATCATGGACAGTAGTGGGGGTATGTTTAAAATCGAGAAACTAAGTGAATCCAACTTTCATGTTTGGAAACACAAGGTTGAACTCATCTTTGCATTCCGCGAACTCGACTCTCACATTGATGACTCGACTAGGCGTCCCACTGATTCCGCCGAGCTCGAGAAGTGGACAAAAGATGATGCCAAAGCTAGGGCCATAATTGGTCTTACATTATCTGACGACCATTTAGAGCATGTTCGTGAATGCCAAACCGCTAATGATATGTGGTCTACTATCATTGACTTGTTCCAACGCAAAACTCTGTTGAACAAGCTTGCCGCCCGTCGTCGATTCTACTCCGCAAAAATGAATGACTCCGAGAAGGCCATGGCATTCATCTCCCGTATTCGCCAACTGGCCTCCGACTGTAAAGCCATGGATGTTGATATCAGTGATCAAGACATGGCCATGACTGTCTTATGTGGGTTGCCACAGAAATTCGAACACTTGATAGTGGCAATTGATGCAGCAGCAGACGACGACACTCTTACAATGGACTTTGTAAAAAGTCGTCTGTTACAAGAAGAGCAGCGCATGACTGATCGTAGTGACAGTAAACCCTCACCGTCATCTGCTCTTGTCATGCAACAGGGAGAGACATCTAGTCAGAACATGAATGTATGCACCCATTGTGGTAAGCCGAACCACCATGAGTCTAGGTGCTGGAAGAAATACCCACATCTCAGGCCGAAAAGAGGTCCATCAAAACAATCCGGTCTTGTTGTGGCCGGTAATAAGCCAATGACGGACAAAGACGACCATGATAGCTATGTTTGTCTGGTGTCGCAGGTGAGTTCTGATTGTGTGAGACTCGCTTGTGAGGCCGATTGGATCATAGATTCTGGTGCTACTGCCCATATTTGCAACGATCGCAATATGTTCACCTCCTTCGAAACAGTTGAATCCTTTGACATACGGATCGGCGACCAATCTGGTGTGCGTGTTTCTGGAAAAGGAAAAATTGACATTATGTTACTGGTGTCTGGTAAGCCAGTAAAATGTATGCTGAGTGATGTTCTATATGCTCCCACTATGGGATTTAACATGCTATCTGTTCGTAGAATGAGTCGAGCAGGGCAGAGAACCGTGTTCCAGGAGCATGACTGCTATGTTGAGAAAGACAACAAAGTTCTTGCTGAGGGTGTAGTCCGAAATGGGCTGTACTATCTCTCCACGTGTGTGACTAACGATGGGAATATCCCGAGTATGGGCCTTATTGCTGACTTGAACTTATGGCACCAACGTTTGGCTCATGTCCACGTCGACGGCATCCGCGATATGGTACGAAATGGTGTTGTCGAAGGTATCAAGGTAGACTTGAAGAAGAGCATATGTCGTTGTGATGCGTGTGTGTATGGTAAAAGCACACGCGCTCCAATTCCCCAGATAGGGGGGGCTCGGGCTGAAGATATACTTGAACTTGTTCACACGGATGTGTGTGGGCCATTCCCGGTTCCATCCATCGGGGGGTCGAATTACTTTGTGTCCTTTGTCGATGATCACTCGCGATTCACATGGATATATCCTATCCAGTCGAAGTCTGACGTGTTTAGAAACATTCAAGAAATGGCTTGCCATGGTTGAAAACGGGAAAGGACCGTCGAAAACAAAACGTCTGAAGTTTTTACAATCTGACAATGGAGGAGAATACCTTTCATCCAACATGACTGAGTTCCTCCAAGAGCATGGTATTCAACATCGTCTAACCACTCCATACAACCCACATCAGAACGGAGTGGCGGAGCGTATTAATAGGACACTGGTGGAACTCGTACGTACAATGTTACATCATCAGAATTTGCCAAAGAAGTTCTGGGCGGAAGCTCTGAGTGTGGCTGTTCATGTTCGAAACCGAGTGACTACTCGTGGACTTCCTCCGCGAACAACTCCTTTCCAAGTAATGTTCGGCCGCAAACCAAATATGTCCTATCTCCGTGTATTCGGCTGTCGCTGCTGGTACAACATACGTCGATCCGAGGGTGACAAGCTCGATCCTCGAGCACGTGAAGCAATTATGATAGGATATGCTCGCGGAATTCGTGGGTACAAGCTATGGGACACACATGATGAAAAGGTTGTGGTGAGTCGAGATGTTAAATTTGATGAGAGTGAACTTGACGCCCAATCTAACAAAGCTGCCACTAGTGATGATTCCGTTGAGATTGCTTCCGATGAGCCTTCAACATCAACCTCTACTATCGACAATGAAGAGGGTCATCAACAGGACGCCGTAGATGATTCGTCCGATGTTGACTATGTACCAGAACCAAACTTTGACGACACCACTGATCATCCTGAGGAGTTAGAAGTAACATCTAGGTTGGTGCCCGTTGAACCGCGCCGTTCGACAAGGGATCGTCGCCGTCCGGGTGCCTGGTGGTCTGCAGCTGTTGCCCTTATATCAGCCACAGCTACACCTGATCCCAAAACATTCGTTGAGGCTTCCACTGGTCCCAATGGTGCAGAATGGATGAAGTCCATGACCTCCGAATATGATTCGTTGATGGAGAATAAATGCTGGGAGCTCGTTCCGCGTCCACCGGACCGCAATGTTGTATCATGTAAATGGGTTTACTTGACAAAGGAAGAACAGACATCACACGGAACATTGGGCGTCAGGAGAAAGTCACGTCTTGTAGCGCGCGGATTCTCTCAGGTTCGTGCTCTAGTCGAGATACCCACAGAAATAAACGAACACGAAGTGACCATTGAAGTAATCGAGCCTGATTCAGACCGTGAAATTCGCATTCCCCGTCTGCCTGCACCATCTTCGGAAAAGCCTCGTGCCCATCGTTTGTCTAAGAAAAAGTCTGCTGTCCTCGCGGATAGGGTCTCGAAGCGTGAGGTGAAGAAAAATCGTAAAGTCCCACCACGCAACAAGCGCTTCTGCAATGTTTGCACTGTTAGTTGTAATAGCGCGAAGACGTTTTACGACCACGTGAACTCACGCAGGCATCGCATCAACTTTCAAAACAAAC
>JGI24158J21664_10012492_pt1 | contig 11251 bp, 5 predicted proteins | sample Ectturendosymbi3_FD_21664 | JGI IMG/M metagenome (IMG submission 21664)
CTGTTGCAGCATTGATCTTAACATCAAATTTTAGCTGACTGGCTAAGGTAGGGAAATTTTGAAGTTAGTTTCGTGAATGCAGTGTGTAATTTGGACCAACCGTGGTGGCGGTTTGTGTAATATGGAGCAGTGTTGCAAATGACAATACTTGTATAAAGTACTTAGAAAGTGTTTTATAGACTACATTTATAGGAATATCGTACAGTACTGTACATGGTACAACCACAGTATACGAATACGATACTATACGTATAGGCGCACTGGCACATGCATTTTGAGTGCGTGTTTCATTTTCCGAGGTGCAGTCTTTGGTAGAAGCGGGCCGCACGGACGTGGAGATTGCTTGGCCCCTTTTAGTGCGCCGTGCGCGTCTTCAAGTGCCTTGTTCAAGCGCATAGCAACGATAACACAGGCAGGTGCAGGGAGTCAGACCCTTCGATCCGGAACCGTCACTTTTAACCTTTGCGTTGCGCCATTGATGTCGTGTATATATTTGCATCAGTAAAGGCGATTACCGTGAAGTTTCTTGTCTGGGAGAACACAACATGCAAGGAACATCACCCCCTTGAGTTAAGCAAGGGAACTACAGAATTTGTCTATAACGGCACCTCTAGGGGATTGCATAAAGAACGTTATTGCCGAATCAACGTTATAAGCGAATTGAAATGCGTTTGAAAGATGCCATCGGGACCGAAAAAAATGTAACGTTATCGGCGAATTGACGTTACAGACGAAGCCGTTGCAAACGAATTCAACTGTATAGAACAGGTTTACAAGAGGTTTCAGGCCCCATTCGGATTAAACTAAAAAAGTTACTTTCAAGGCAAATTGTTATTTTCAGGGCAAATTTTTTCCGCCCCCCCAGTAAAATTCCTTCCGGTACGCCTATAGATATTGTCTATTTGTCTGAATCTTTTTTGTTTCGCTTGTGACAAGACAGTCATAAATCAACGCAGGGTTGAAAATACAGCTTTTGAGAATCAGTCAAAGAAAATTCAGTGTGAATAATAAAATGAACGACTTTGTTGGGAATATTCTGCAAAATAAATTTTACGCCTGCTGTTACATCTTGCTATCAGGTACACGCCCTAAACGCCGATGCACACCTATCTGCGGCGCTGCTATGCTTAGGCATACCACATTTTTGTGATTGAAAACCGGGACACTTCAGAACAAAGAGCCTTAACAGATTAATGTGGTTCATATCTTAGTTGGAGTATGAAGCTATTTTGGATTCCTATAGTCAAGACACCAAGAAAAACGAAAATTATACACTGTGCTAAGACAAAAAACAATATTCAAGCATATTTTAATTTACGCATTTGCTCAATCCAATCATTCTTTTCTGTAGACAGTAGCCTACTTCCTTCAAGAAGCCTCAGTTCGATTTTATTTTCTCGTAAAAATCAGGGCAGGAAAACTCAGTATTAATTTTACAGGTGATAAGAGCTTTCACATTCTGCTTCTGTTATTCATGTTGGCTGACTGCATGCTTTACCGGGACTTTTTAGTTGACTGACCGGGACGCCGGGACAAAGCCTACAAACCGGGACTGTCCTGGCTAAAACGGGACGTGTGGTATGCCTAGGTATGCTACTTTAGGTACAACTGGTGCCAAAACCTCGGTGCTGTTAACTGCACACTGCATTGAATAGTCTTAACCCTATCCACGCTGCACATTCGCAATAGTAGTTGCATAACACTGTTATGGTTACACCACAATCACAAAATGTCCATAAGCCACCACAAAAACGGATTAGTCAATAGTCACCAAACCGTTGGAAGATGGTTTATTTTATTTGCTTTGTAATAAGAATATTTTGATGAAACCAGTTGGCTATCAACAGCCTACTTGTCTCTGTGTCAAGATGGAATTCGTGGTTGGAACCATTTCGCTTTCATGTGAATTATGTTCATTTTCTAAAGCTGCTTTCATTCATGTGAGGCCGGCACAATTGTGTACGGAAAAGGGTGTTTCGATTTACATGTGCAGTGCTGTGAAAGTTGCATGGTTAGCACATAATTTTCGGCACAGAAATACACGTGTGTGATTGCATCTACAGTGGCGTTCAGGTGTCTCTAAGTGAATAATAACCCTAATTCATCGCAAGCCTATGTTGGTTTCGATAGGGTTAATCATAGCAACTTAATCCTCAAAACAATGAAAATCACCATGCAAGATAGACATTTATGTTGCCCCCCTACTTTTTCCTTGACCCCGCAATGCCCCTCCCACTTTTTTCATTCTAGAATCGCAACTGGCTGTGAGCAGTCGATAGTACCATACTTGTTATAAAATCACTAACCTTAAGTTTCCTTTATCTACATAGATCGAAATTGCTTAGTTTGGTCATGTGCATAATGTGTCGTTAAATTTTCACAGGACAATGAACGACCGTGCCCATTACCCGGTCTTAACATCTCACAACGTCATACGTTGGCATGCATGGTCACTGTCTTGCGCAGAGCTTGTGGAGCCGACTGTACACCGGATATAAGTAATAATGAAACAGGTCTCTTTTGTCAATGGATAACTTGACATTCTATTTACCAGTGAAATCTTCGTTTTTGTTGTAAAGACATGAGGTCTGAGTTTTAGCAGGAGAAAACTTGGCGATGTGTTTTTGTGCAGTACAAGATACTGATTTTTTGTGCAGTACAAGATGCAAGATACGGGTTGCTCCATATCAAGAGCTTATGCTTCTGATTACAAAACCAAACAGTTATACTTTAAATCGATCACGAGCTTGTGGGCTTCTTAGTCACAATCCTTTTTCGCTTAAATTGTAACGTCCACACGCCCAGCAGTGAAATTAATGACTGTTGCATCGAGTGTGTTGGAAACGACCTCCACAAACTGGAAATTGCTTCATCGAGCCAATAGCATGTAATCCGATCTACATGATTTAATTTTATGACAGCTTTGGGATTAATGGGTTCCTTGTAACCTCCGATAGCATTTGCGCGCCATGAAACCTAGCTGTTGAGTTATAAAACCTCATTCAGTTTTGCCCCTTCGGCAGTGAAGTGGTGTTGAATCTGAAGTTGATGACCGCAAAATGAGGGCATGTATTGCATTGTCGTTTGGCTATTTTTTACTTTCGCTCACTTCTTGTGAAGCGCAGTTCCCGCGAAAATGCGTTGATGATTTTTCAATCACAAACAGGCAGTGTTGCCCAATTGGTTTCGATGGAACGATGTGTAATGAAGCTAGTGGAAAAGGTTCGTGCCAACCAGTGAATGTTGCAGCAACTAACTTGACAAAAAATGAGGTAATTAAATAAAATGTGATGTACATTGTGTAAGCTTAGATACCACGATCGAAATTTAAAGACTAAATGATAAACATAAGCTTGTCTCCAATGATGCGCGTCTGCACTGTTGTTAGCAGCTGTTGAAAGTACTTAACGATGCAACTAGTTAAAGTTTATCAGGTTGTTGGTGTTAGTGTGTCTGTACCTAAATTATTCAATGCCATAAATCTGTTTCATTGACATATCTTCGGTGTTACACTGAATGCAGAATCTCTACCACTATGTTAAAGATGTAAACGTCCTAGTGCGGAAAATAGACTTTACATATGTAATAAGTAGTTTTCCACTCATATTGACAACATCTTGTGCTCAATCTATCGCCAACACGAAGTTTACATGCATGATGAAAAGAGCTTTTAGGCTGTTTGGACCTGGTTTCAAGACAGAACCATTGCCAGAAAGTCTTCAGAAGCGGGGCTTTACGTTTGTGCAGGGGGTTGACATTCTAGAATTTGACCAAACACCACTGATTTATAGTGTTTCATATTTCAATTGCGGGGCTTAGAGCTTTGTTTGGGGGGCTAAGCCCCCCGTGGTGACAGGACTGTTTCAAGATCTGACCTAGCCAATAGCCATACTTTTATTGGTATTGCAACCAAAATCACAAACCTCTTGTCTTTTCTGGAAACATTGGCCCTACAGTATATCAGGAAGTCTTTTTACCACTCAGCATCATGCCAACTGCCAATCCTCTTTTGTAACGACGCCTTTATCTTCCATAGACAATGTGGATTTACATGTTCTTTAAGTGGATCTATACTAAAATTCAAATATATGATTTATTTTTCTGGTGTGGTGGTACTGTAGTTTTGCTGTCTTGATAAACATTTGGTAAATTTTTATCCCCATACAAGCGTATTGTACGTTGAATAGTTTGCTTGACATCATTGCAATCAGTGACAAGATATCATCAGTTTCCATTATAGAAATCAATTTCACATTCAATGCAATAAATTTTAAATTCAACATAAATTTATTGTGAAGTACTTGCGAAGATAATTAAGTATTGACTTTTGTGAACTCCAAACATTCTTAGTAGTGGAAATGAAGATTGCAAGATTTCCTGAAAAACGTTCTACTTTTTTGAGTCAGGCTTCTTCACAAGACGGTAGGAAGGCAGGTATATACTAAAGTACAAACTTCCAATCAGTAAATTGCTTCACCATCACCTGAATTTACGTTGCTGCCCAAACGGCAGCTCATACCTTCATCACCACGTAAGACAGCCTAATCAAAGCGCCAGGTATACATTGCCACGAATAATGAGCGCAAATGTTCTTCGAATTTGCTTCAGTAGTTTAAAAATTTTCAAAACCTCATAGTCATAAAACATATTCCACAAACAACTGTGGATTCCTCTTCTCTGTGCTTATCTTTTGAAATTACGAACTTTGTATGACAAAACTTTTGCTGTGCTGCTGTATTTCCTTGGAAATACCAAATCGTTTTTTCGTTACATCGACAAAAAGTTGCAAGATGTGTGATGGGTATTATTTTCGCATTTTCGTTTGAAAAATTTGGCAAGATAATTTGTAGAATGTTTTCGATGAGCAGGTACTTCAGTGAGAAGCTAGAGATGAAAAAGTCTCCTATCACAGCATTTTCTTGAAACAGTAACTTGCCAGCAATGCTGACGTTCCGAAGAATTTAGAGCAAAGTTACTGTTTGAAAATGTCACACGTCAAACTAAAAAGAATTTCAATTCTTTTGAATAATTTCAATAATTCATGTTTGTCACTCTAAAACACTCAAGAAAACCTTTGTATGAGCATTTCGATGTTTTTCAAGTTCAGTCTGTTTTTGAAAAAAATCAATTGGAAGGAACTTGACCACTGCTGTTTGCATCAAACATGAAACAGATTTTATCAACAGTATTTACTGCAATCAAGAGCAAAGCAAATTTTCCCAAAGTTGAAACGGTGTTTGTGATTTGGAAAACACAGTTTAGTTTAATCCCATTTCACATTTAATTACAGTGTACGATTTTTAATTTTTAAGTAATAGGTTGCAATTTAGTAAAACCGCCAATGATAATACAAGCAAATATCGCGATAGATAAATTATAAGCATACAACGTTATGTAATATCGTTTCAATTGAAATCCAGGGTCACCTTAAATGAAATTAATTTTTACGAGAAAATGAGTGCATTAAAAATTCATTGAAAGCAACTTTAAAAAATAATCTTCACTAACGCTAAAAGCAGGTATTTCAAACCAATTGTCAAACAAGCATGTGCATAGCATCTTTGTAGAAAGGCCACAACAGTTACATATCAGGAGCGCACGCATTTGGTAACTTTTCCTTGCATTTTGGATGTTTATTTGCAACAAGATAATCTATCACTACATTAAAAACATTTTCCTAGGCTGTGTTGCAGCGAAAGACTGACTGCACCAAACCTGTCCTAATGTAGCGTTTCCTTCGTAATTACTAGATTAAGCAAAAGACTTCCTAAGATGGCTGCAACATACAAAATAAATAGCAAATTGTGAGATACTTGATTTTCTTCATTTGCGGCAATGGCTTATTTTGTAATATTTATGTTAAACAACACACTCAAAATCTTTTGCTTCAGTTTAATTAAAGTTGAAAGACTGATAAAGAGCATTACAGTTCTGTAGTTTCATGTTTCTCGAAAAATGCTGTAATGTACAGTAAATATTGCCACAAAATTATTCTTTATATACACAGAGTTCTACCCTTAAATGTCAATAACTTTAATCAAGTCCGCTTCTCGGATGAATAGCCATCAAGCACGATTTTTCTAAAATATTTTTTTTTTGTTTATCTTTTCAGACACGACTTTATTTTTTGGATGAACGCGCCGGTTGGCCGTACGCTTTTTACGACCGAGCTTGTTTCTGTCGCAATAACTTCGATGGAGTAGACTGTTCTCGATGCAGGCCTGGATTTCAGGGCAAACAATGCGCTGAACGAAGTTCACTTCTAATAAGAAGAAATTTAACGTCATTGACACCTTCGGAGCTTCAGGTTGACTTCATCTTTCAAATTTATAAGGAAAAAAGAAATGGATAATCTCGGCAGCTTGGTATCTGCATTGTGATAACCCTTACGAGAAATCAGCTTGTCTTTATTAGCAGAAACAAAACAGAAAGGTTTTGTCAAAATGAGCTTTGCTTCAAACGTTTTAAAAACATTCAGTGTTTGCTGTAGGAAATTTGTTAACTTTAGCTCTATATTGTTTTCGCCATGATTTCCAAGTTCTGTGCAAATTCTTCAAGTTTCAAACCGTTGATTTTGTTCTGTTTACGCAGGCATAGTTGGTGAGGCGCATAATTTTGATATTTTGCTTCAGTCAAGCTATTGAATCACTGGCGGGGCGGTTTGTTCACTTGTTTTACTACTGGCGCTGTCGAGATGAAAATATTGGTTAAATAGTTGTTATAGTTTCATTTTCTTCTTATTGCAAACACTTGCCATTAGGCAGTGATGTTCTGCAGAGGTGGGTAGGGGTTTAAACCACATACCTGTCTAATTTTGGTTCGAAAATAGCGTACTTCCGTAAAATTATATTCTATTCAGCATATAACTTCCTAAGGTAAAAGTTTGAAGTTCAATGCCGCTAAAATTAAGTACTCCTCATGACTCAAGCTGTTTATTAAAAATATTGCTTGAAAAGTGATAATTTGTTTCTCCTGTCTCCTTCACATCAGTTTTAAGCTACTTACCATCGTGGAAGCTGTAGCACTTGTGATCACTTGCTCTAATGTCCGAGCGTGACAGGTGGAGATCAACATTATTAAAGTCTTGTTGCGAATATAGGTGTGTTTTGAAGAGCCTCAAATGCAAGAACCCTCTCAAGGCACGCCGATAGTGTTGTTGGTTTTCCAGAATAATTGAGATTCAGTGTTTTTGTATACCAGTGATATAGACGAGTCCACAACCTTCGAGGTCGAAACCGATAAATGAGTCTCTACAAAAGCCGAAACAGAGACTTCAAACTTAGATGGCTTCACTTTTTTCTTCAATGTCTCAACAAACAGTCATAAGCACTTTCGAGCTTTAACTTTTTCAAATTTTAGGCTTTTGTGGTTTTTCCCTCGGACAATCGGCTCGATACTACCGAGGCCAAAGCGAGTTCTTAGACCTTGGAAACCGGGACCAAGACTCGCGCAAATGGCTCTCGCGACGTGTCTCAAGGCTCCATTGCTGGTCTATACTCAAACGTCTTTTCCTTTTCAGCAGCAAGTTTGCCTTTGCTTGATTGGTTATTTGTCACAAGAATGTGATTCAAAGTAAACAGTTTATTCTATGTACTCTATCACTTATTCAAACGTTAAAGAAGAGCCACGAAATAATCATTCAACCTGACTAAGGTCACATTAAGCATGACTTTACTTGATTCAGCACAGACAGAGGCTAGAAGTATATTGTCAAGTACAATATTGTGGAGGGGGTAACTGTGTACCCCCAGCTTTGCTTATTTTTTCACTCGGCTTTGCAATACCTACTGTTGCGCTCACTCTGCTTGAGTACATGCCAATATAAAACTCTCCAGCAAAAATAAACTACATGAAAAGACTGGACACCAAGTTATAACTCCATTCGATTTTGACTCTGCATGACCACGGATTGCACTTGAAGCATTTTGCAACTAGCTCAGATTCGAATTGACCTCGGAGGTGTTAGGTGTTTGGACTCAGCTTGATTTCTAATATGACTCGTGTCAATATCTGCTAGTAGGATAGACTGTCATCAAATGATAAAAACAGCCAGTTGAATGCAAACACCTTGCAAGTAGTGACATTTTCGTAAACTGCGTGGAACTTGAGTAATTGATCATGCTGGTTTCATAGTATGAGTTTTTCAAATTTTGTGAAAAAGAAGAGTACTCAATATTTTTGATGTAACTTTGTATTGCACAGGTTTTTGTAGACATTTTAGATCGATCAAAGAGAACAAAGTGTGAAAACTACGTAATACTCACAACATCATTTGATCGCATTTTGTTGGGGGATACCCCGCAATTTCGAAACGTCTCGGTGTACGATTTGTTTGTGTGGATGCACGCTCACATTTCTAAAGACAACCTTGTATTTGACGATCCAATTGTGTTTCGGTGAGTCAAGCCTGCATTCAAAACTTATTCCTGTTAATTTTGTACAGCAGATACACTGATTCTTGAATAAGTTTTTAATTTTGTTTAACATTTAATGGATTTGGCTTCCTTCAAATTTTCATTCGTTCCAAAGAAGTTAACTTCTGGAAATATATTTGAAATTTCTGACAAGTGTATTGTTTATATAATGTCAACTGCAGTTTGTGTAGCAACACATAGCCGTGAAATCATTTGTTATTTATGAGACTTAATGCCATTTCTGTGTAGTCAGAGCAGGAAATGTGATTATGCTGCTGTCTTAGTAATGCAAAAACACAATGTGCAATTGCAGGACAGAGCAGTCTTTCCCTTAAGTATCACAAACAATACGAAGTAATCAGGTTGGTTTTCTGTGTTTAGTCAGCATTACTAGACACTCTTCTCTCAAAAGTTGCTTATCCCGCTTCTGACACGAAAACGTTTTGAAAGAATCACTAGCAAGATTTTAAAAACTCAGTTATACTATATTAAACAATTAGTGTTTTCTCATAGCGACAACGTAGTCAGTATGAATTTTATTGAGAAATCTTTTCGTATTGTTCCACGTGCACTTATGTCCATCCTCAACTCCGAAGTGCATTTGTGTGACAATAGAGTACGGCAAAGGTAATGCTAGTTTTGCAAGAGAGGCCTGTAGGAGTTATTTATGCACTGTGCCAGAACCTTCCGAAATTACTTAAAAGTTTCACTAATGCTTAAGAAAACATTCCATTAGTTTTCAGAATGCAAAAGTGGCATACGTACTGAAAACCAAATAAGCTGATGGACCAAAGCTCGTCACATTACTTAAGCGAATTTGTGGTAAACAGGCATCTGCAGACTAACGACCTTGAGCTGAAGACAAGGCTGGAAATTACGGAAGACCTGACGATAAGAAACACTTCGTATAATGTTGAAACAGATGTTGATTATGCACACGAGGTGGGAAATGATTTATCAGGTTTTTTATGATAACAGTAGACATCTTTGACAACATCGGTAACACTCGAGATCACAATCGTCTTGGGATTATTCATACCATGTGTCCTCTTATGCAAACACTCATAAATCCAGCGTATTGACGTACGTTAATGCAACTTTGTTCACAGCGATTTAGTTTAAATGAAAATTGACAAAATGAATTATGGCTGCAGTTTTGTTGGTGGTCGGAAATATAACAAAATTTCTAGTAAGTTCACATACATACTACATTTTTCACTGCTCTTTGTTCCACAGCGCTTCTCCGCCACGGCAATCGCAAAGTACAGCATTCGGCGTAGGCTCAACCAAACTAGTTTCACATGGTTTCTTTACTAGTCCAGTTACGAGTGCAAGAAATTGAATCCAGTTTTGCAAACCTTTTTTGCAAACGAATTCTACTGACACTGCAATATGTGATGGTATACTTTCAATCACACTGCGATGCATGTAATGCATGTCCAGAAACTTGAAAACGAATTGCGAAAAGGTCAGAACGTGCATTGGTAACTAAGCAATCCCTAAGCTTGAAACATCAGCTGTAGATGGCGTAATCACAGAACATTACGGATAAAAAATTTTTAAACACGTGGTGGCAAGTTTTGGTTAGGCACGAGACAGCAGCAGTATCAAAAGTAGGCGTTTGAAAAAAGCATGTTTCTACAGGGCTCAGCTTTCCTTCCTTGGCATCGGTACTTCATGCTGAAGTGGGAAGCAGAAATACGCGAGTTCGTGGCGAATGATTCTGGTTTCGTTTTACCTTACTGGGATTGGACGAATAAGGAAGACTGCGATGTTTGCGTCGATTCCATCATGGGAGGAATCAACTCTGAGAACAGAACCCTTATTAGTCCAGAGTATAGTTTTGTGCGATTTTCTACTTACATAACTTTTAGTCGTGGGCATATTTTGAAAAGAGGAAGGGTTTGAAGCCTATCGGTACGGTTAATTGGTTCATATATATGAACCAAGCAGTGTCAGATACTTTTGCATAATCGTTTCGATACGATGTCCTGTTTTATACAGAATATTCTTATGCCATATTGTGAAACCAAAAAGCTCCGTCTAAGTCTATGGAAAAACTTCTGCTCATTGGTGGGTCTGTGGTGGCCCTCTACGGGACTTTGTACGACCCGAGGAAGCCTGCAGCAAATTAAAAAAATAAATTATTTGTATGTATTCATAACCGTACTGTCCATGTATTGTATTATCTTAGAGCGCACCGCTCGCTTTTAAAGGTGAGGCCCTTACATTTTACATGATCCACTAAGGCTGTCCTCTCTCTGAAAAGTTTTCCAACCACTGTTCTGTACAATTGAAAAAAACATTTGACCTTCAAAAAGTATATGAATGGATAGAAGTAAATTAAAATGCGGGGTGTGTACACACACACCGGGAAGTGAATGGTCAAGGAAGGAAGTAGTCGAATAGCTGTTATTTGTACTGATTCGCCAACCACACTTTAACAGTTGTTTCAAACCTTTAGAATAAATGTACACAACTTTGAATGCATGAAAACATTTCGTTTCAAGCAAACCTAACTTTAGACATAATCTCATAAGTCAATTTGAAATAATTTATGTACACTGCCGTGGTTCCCAAACTGTGGTACGCGTACCAGTAGTGGTAAGCGAAGGCCTTCACGGTGGTACACGAATAGACCTACTTTCTGTTTTTCTTCACAAAAAAATATATTCACAGCTATAATTTTTACCTGCCGGGTTCTGTTAACAAATTCCTGAACTTTTGTGTAGCCTAATTCCCTTGTTGGTTTCTAAAAATGGCCATAATACTTTCTCACAGCCATTTTCTTAATGTTGCATTTGTGTCAATTATGGTTTTCCAAACTTTTGATCGAT
>JGI24158J21664_10012493_pt1 | contig 11251 bp, 8 predicted proteins | sample Ectturendosymbi3_FD_21664 | JGI IMG/M metagenome (IMG submission 21664)
AATGTTCGCTAACGATTGGCTTACTGCGTGCGATGGCTTTTATGATGCTTCTGCTTGTTGGCTGAGTCATATGAAACAATAAACCATTGACCATTGACCATATCTGAAGATTATTTTCGTCTCACACTGCCACTTTAACAAACACCAAGGAAATGATGTTTTAAAAGCTTTTGAAAGCATAGCCGAGCCATTCGCCATCCAAAATGGCGCTAGTAGCAATGCATATTTCCCTAGCATATGCGGATGCCTGTGCGACAGCATTTTGTTGGAACAAGTGAAACATGACCAAAGAATGAAATCCATTTGTTGTGTTTTGCTGTCCCATAATTGCCTCCATTCAATTACGTCTTGAAAAGAAGTAATGCTTGGCTTGTTTTCTGGCTACCAAGGTAGTGTGCTTGGAGATTATTGTCAAAGAAGCTGTCAAGCGTAGAGAACCTTGCCATGTGTTGTGAACAGACTAAAATGATCGGTAATGTACATATGCCGACTTCAAGGTTTCTTTGAGATGTAACATGATTATCCATTACAACAAAACAGCACAAAAGGCACTTAAACGTTTAATGAAATTGCTGCTAGTGACAACCCAGTGACTGATTCAACTTAAAAAGCCTGTTTCCATTGTGACATGTGTTGACCGATTAGCAACTCGATTTCATTCAGAAATTAAATGCATTCAGACAAATCTCTTGAAGAATCTTTGCATCATATACCTGTTGAAGAGTAACTAGTTCGCGAACACGTAAAGAATTCTGTAAACTTTGGATAGCAGCTTTTTCCAGTATGAATTTTCCTGTTTGTCAACCTGCATTCTTTAGCTGCAAAAACACGTACTGCACAGTAGGCTACGCTTCAAATCACGATATGCAATACCGAAGAACTGTTTGCGAGCTGCAGGAATGAAATTTTGTTACATTTCCTAGAAACAATCTACAGGAAAAGCACCAGAAAGATTTTCGCATTTCCAAATTCAAACTCAATTTTAACGATTTCATTGGTCACAGCAATTGAAACAAACGTTATAACCAACTACTATCAGCAATGAGGTGGAAGTAAAAAATTCATTTAATAACGCAATGAAGAAGTAAGCTTCGTTAAAGAGAAATTGGTGCACTCGAAAACCAAAAAAAACTAAACAAACAAACGAGTTTTTGCTTCGTATGTTCTGTTAAAAGTCATTGAGGCTATATCGCAGTTACGTAATCTTATGTAGCCGCAAGTAAAATCGATACTTTTTTTGGCAGCACTGTTTATCATGTTGACTAACTGCAATTCAAAATGTTTTTTTAAATGCTTCCGAACTTTTTTTGCACAACATTAAAAACAATGTAACAATGTGTTTACAAATTAACTAAAATCTGGTGCTTTCAGATATCTTTGGTATGAAATAATTACATATATGCAACATAGGTCAACATTTTCATTGCAGATAATTTTTCACGTTCTAAAAGGAAAAACTTGTGGGGGTTTGGTTTTGCTCCATCGGAACGGAAGCATATTTCTAACGTGACTGATTTTACATGAAAATTGCTCCATTTCAGTACTACTTGCGAGTAACTAGGACAAGAGCCAAGTGAAAAGCTGAATCGGTCTCGCTTGAAAGAGCTTAAAAAGTATTAAAACTTTAACGTAAAACTCGGTGTTGAAACAAGTTTTTCGTAACTATACGCGTTAATCTACAAATACAATTTAATTCTGTTACACGAACGCTTTTCGCTGATTCTCTGGGTGAGTCGTGTTCACAGGATGTAGGCGATTTTCTCTTTTTCAAAGTTTTGGCCTTACGCAACGCACGAAACTGATTTAGGATTGCTTAGTTACACTAAGAGAATGTAAACAACAGCTTGTGTGCACCTTGGAAACTGTTTCATTCAAAGCCATTTCAAGGGAGTATTTTTGGTTTTGCCGTTGCAACATCCCTTAGTGACCACAGTTGTTGACAGCTAAGCATTCATATCACCCAGATGAAAACCGGTAAACCGAAGCCACAGATCTATCACTAATTGGTAATTTGATGACGGACGTAATTTTTTTTTCACGTGTTTACTGTATATAAAGTCTTGAAGCTAAAACGCTGAGCGTAAAATTTCATGAAGTCTTCCGTGAATGGTTGTGTCTTTTAGTAAAAACCAGCTGTTTGTAAATAAACGCCATTTTCGGCGCAGAACAGCTTGTGTGTCCCCAGTTACAAAAACAAGCAAGACAGTGAACTGCGAAAGAACTCCAAGTTAACAGTTACAGATTACTCGTTTTAAGATAAACCTTTCATTTACAGCACAGCTAGTTGAAGAGGAGCAAAATGTTTGAGTTGTAAAAAGTATTAGGGGCGGGGATGGAAAGGCGCGGTTACATCTCCAAATTTTGGACCGCAACTATTGAACCGTTCAGCAAAAATTGTCATCAACGCGTCACGCCAATCATTTATTCGAGTAGAGTGACAGTTGTCGTCTCCCCAATTTTTTTCTGGTTACGAGCCTGGCAAGTACAGTAAAATGAAAAAGCGTATTTCTGTTTTTGAGCGAAAACGCTTTCAGAAATTTTTGTTTTATGCTCTACTACTGATCCTTGTGGGGTGGATCTTAAGTTTTCGACAAGCACGTACATAAAAAGTTAAATACTTAATGTGATATTTTATGTACGCTCCTTGCGGAAAATTATTGTCGCGTAGATTAAATGTTACAAAACTTTTTACAGCTTCATCAATTGATGAAGAACACCTCATATGACCAAAATTCTGACGTAGAGCATCTAAGTAAATACTGTAACTGTTGATACCAACTGTTATGCTTGATAGATAACGTGGCAATATGGATAGAAGATTTCTATTGTTGTTCGCCATTACTCTGCTGATACTGGAAGCGAAATCAGGTAGAAAATTACTTGGCCGTTAGAAGCAGATTCCATAAAACGTTTAATCATTACAAGTGCCAACATCGTGCTTATTCAACCGTGGTACAACTTTTTCGCAAACGGTCACAGGTAAAGTTCTCTTCGCAACAGATCCGAAATGAGAACTTTTCAGTTTTAATCAAGATGGAGACCGAACGATCAGGGCAGAGTACAAAGTAGTAGCCTAATACCAACAGCTGGTTCCGTACTCAACTAGTGCAGTCATTGCTTTAGTGTGGCAGATGTATTGGCTACTCATAAACTTGCCTAACTTCTTGTCTTGTTTTAACAAATTCACCAAATCAATTAATTATCTAGATTTTTGAAACTTCAGTTAAATATATTTGCTGTTAGATAATTTCTGCAGACGATATTGCGAGTGGTGAAGTTGTCAGATACAAGAGACTGGTATGAATGTTAGGATATATTTACTCACCGATGCAATTGTTTCAATCGTAGATACGAGAATTCGTCTGCCAACTGAAACACTCTTCAAAGGAATGCAGGCAGGATGCAACTTGAACCTTATTACGAATGGTTAGGCCAGGCTCGCCACTTTTGCCAGGACTACCTAAACAACACTGAATAACTTGGAGGCCCTTGTGAAATTCTAATTTCCCTTGCAACCTTAGTTAGGCTGTGAAACCTCAGCAGTGGTTAGGCCCTGAACATGAAATGCAAAAACTCTTAAGTTGTGACCTACAGTAACCCAAGGCAAACGTAAAGCTAACACAACGTGAACGTAGTGTGAACACTGTTTGTGAACTCTGTTTCTGTCACCAGGTATAGTCTCCTGGCTACAAACTTTGCTCCACTGATGTCATAACAATACAGCATTTATTGCTGACGTTTCGTGAGTCTATACAAACTCTCTTTCTCAAAAGATAGGCAAGAAACAAAATCAAAGCGTACAAACACACTGCATTTCTGAAAATTTTCAGAATTAGAATATAAAATTTTCATGATTAGAATTTAAAATTTCATCTTTATTCTTTGAAAGTTTCTGCAAATGTCAAAATTGCTATGCAATGTTTTGAAATTTTCGGGAGGGGCAAATGCGGTTGCGCGCCTGTGTTGTGCTTATGTGTTTTAAGCACCCGTTGGAGATTTTCGTTTTGTGAAAGGTACATGAAAACATAAACTATTTTTTGTGAAATATGAAGAATAACATTCCCCATTAACAGGGGCATCGTGCTAGAAAAATGTGTGGTCCGTGATTGACAGTTGCGTAATTGTTACCTGAAAAAGGAATGAAGAACAGAAATTGGCCATCAACTGTCGATTACAGATTCCAATGCGCGTACGCCTGTGATTATAGGGACATTAAAAAATCAAAAAATACTGTTGTTCAGATATTTAGAGGAGCACGGACCGCTGTAAGTACGACGCCACTGCCCATGACGTCTGGGTTTCACTTGAGCGGCAACTCCGGTTCATGCGTTGGTGCAGTTTACGTAAACCCAGGGCCCTGACAAAACATCCAAAAATATAACAACTTCATTGTGCGACTGTGGATTACAATCTAAAGCAATGCATTAGTTTCTTGTTCATAAGAAGTAAGTTTTTTTTTCAAAGCTGGATAACTTGACTACCGTATTAGTTCGATTGTCAGCCGCCCTTGACTATAATCCGCCCTTGATTGTAAGTCGCACTTAAATATAGGTTATCTTAGCAGTAGCTTATACCAAGGTTAAGTGCCGCCCGGGGACGTCCATGAGAGTACCACCCTTTCCACCAAGGTTGCGGAGTCGGAGGTAAAATATCCGACTCCAACTCCGACCTTTCCAAAATTTCCGACTCCCGACTCCGACTCCTTAACATAAAGGGAATGACGTTTGGCTGTTAAAACCAATGGAAATCGTGGTGCACAGCAAGAAATCTGTTTCAGCAAAACATTTCAAAAGAAATTGCACCATTTCAACAGTAAAAAGTGATCCAATCGGACATCCGAGGTCGGAGTCGGACAAAAAATCCGACTCCAACTTCTAGTGTTGTTAGGAATCCGACTCTACCCAAAAACCTCCAAGTACTTACGACTCCGGCTCCGACTCCGCAACCCTGCTTTCCACCCCTCAAATTTTCTTAAAAATTTAAAATGAAAGAAAATCATTGTCGTGCGAAGTAAAGATATAAGTATTATTAAAACATCTTGAACATTAGAATCAAATACAAACTGAAAGGGGACTTGCGCACCCTAGAAGGTGCCGCCCAGGGCCCGGAGCGCCCAGATACTCCTTGCTACGCCACTGCAAGTAATTTTCATTAGCCTGCGGTCGAATGTTATCTTTGTCCTTTGCTCAAAATACTTTTGACTGGGGTGGCAAAACATGGCTTCCTGTAACTAGGGAGAGAGGCGCAGGGATTGGGGTGATTGCCCCTGAAGTGCGTATGTTAAAATTTTTGAATTCAAGACAAAAACAGACTAATTTAGAACCTTGGGTTTGATTCAGATTCAGACTTTTGAACAAACATTTTATCAATCTGCTCACTCCACAGCCACATTTCCAAGGTTTTTGGGCTACGAGTGTAGGGCGTTTAAGCATACAAATTGAAAATAGTTGAAACAATTTTTAAAAATTTATTTTTTAAAACGTGCCGCTAATCGTCTTGTTAAGTATCTCCATCATACAAATAGAATACGTGATTAGGCTGAAGCTAAAATTTCAACAATCTAGCAAACATAGAACTGAAATTGTAAGTATTATGCTTTGCAGGAACCTCTTCATACATTCTCAACATTCCACCTAACCTCGTCGATAATATTACTCAGTATATTGAAGATGCCTTACCCGATGCTGACGTCGATCTACAAGGTAACATCTTTTACAACTAGCAGCCAAAGAGAATAAATACGCCTGAACCGTCTCCTTGCAATATGCACCCACCCATTACCGATTCAAATCCAACCTGCTAGTTTTGCTGACGCTTGCTCAATCACTGCACCACTTGGTCGGTTGACGTAAACGTGACTTTTTAAATCAGAGCCTGAATCGATACTGAATCTCTGGTATCTTGTAAGGATATACATCTTTGTTGATTTCACCAATGTAAGGATCAGAATACACGATGAAATTGCAAAGCCGATAAAAGTGTATCTACAGCTGTTCGAAAAACTACAGAAAAAATGTAGGGGAAGGTGGAGCACAGTCATCTCTTTTGATTTCGTCTGTCGTCTCTTTTGAACATCTGACAGAAAAAAATGGGGCACAATCGACACATTGCCACTAAGTCAGTCTAAACGAGATAAATCTTGAGGGGTTATACTGGAATGCAGTACAGAATAATTCTTATTTATTAACATTTTTAGGTTTATTATGTGCCCAGAGGCACATTATATTTGTATGGTAAAGCATGAATTTCAGTATACTGCATTGGTTTCAATTGATGTTTGGTAATAACACAAATTGTTTTCCCATGCAGTGATAGTGGGTAATTTGAATGTGAAAAAGGTGGAGAGGCAGTCAGCAAGTGCCTATTTTACATGGGATATCACGTGAACATTATGCAATGCATGCAACCCAATTTTTTCGGGTCAGGTGTACCCCATGCTCATGTCGAGTGTGCCCATGCATGGGGCACACTCGACAGAAAAACAACTCTTTTGAAATTGATTCTAAAATTTTTCCTGAAGGACGTTGTTTTGATGTTTTGGCATGATATTGTGTATATAGAGTTGCTTTATTGTGTGACAAATTTTGAGCCTGTTTGGACTTGAAATAAAATAGCAATGGCTGAAAATGCAAAAACGTGTCGATTGTACATCACCTTCCCCTGTGCTGCGCAGTTTGAACACAGTTGTCTGAAGTGGATTCATAGCTATAAATAATCTAATTTTTTTTGTAAAATTAATCTCAAGGCTTACTGATTGTCTTGTGCATAGTATAAAATGTTGGGGTTCTCGTTTCTATAACTTATTAGTCATGACGAAACTAACTCTGTTTAGACTTGAATGAATGTGATCTTACTGACGACTACCCGTGTCACGTCAACGCTCACTGCACCAACACTGAGGGAGGTTTCCTATGTGAATGCAAAGAGGGTTTTTCTGACGAGTTCGTCGGTGCTGCTGGACAGTCATGCAAAGGTAAAAAGGCAGATCTTAGATTACATATCTCAATAACTAGTAAAATAATGACCGAGGAAATGTACAAAAAATGCGAAGGTTGTATCAAAAATATCAATTACAGGCTGTGCCGTAGCAGCCCAACTCTGGCCCCCAAATGCTTACAGGGGCCTCCAATAGAAGATTTTGACGTTATGGCACAACAAAATATCCTAATTTTTATAATTTCTTATGTGATTATATTTTTTGTTCCACTAGCGGACACAATTTCGGCAGAACTGTTGCCGGAAAGTCTTCAATTGGGGGCTTCGTGAATATGTAGGGATGGGCATTCTGAAAATTTACATTTAATTCACAACACAGCATTTGCAAATTGTTCGATTTAATTATGAAATTATCAAATAATTTCCCGAAAATGCCCATAATAGGCCGGTATAGTTTGGAACTAACAATCTGTGAATGAGATGTTTAAAAAAATTTGCAGGAAATCAGAATCAAGCTTATCGTTCAGTTATGAAAACACTGTTACCGAAGGAGCAAACCTGAGACCGGTCAAAGCAGTGCGCCGCGATGAACGTTTTCTTTCATTAGCGCAAACTGATAAACATTGCCATGAGCTTAAGAGAATTATTACTTAAAGAACGCGCATCGTGCTTTTAACTGGCCGAAATACGCATGCATAAACCTCTCTAATATCTAGACTTTTAATCTCCTGGTGTATAGCACGTGTTTAGATTCATGTATCTCAAATAGGCTATAAATGTCAAAAAATATAGACTAAGGCCTACTACATAGAGGGCAACATGGTTAACATCCATAATCCACTAACTGCACTACTCTGTTGGGACTCCAGGTTTACCAGCTCTTCTTACAACGAATATACCAAATCCAGTCTAAAAATATGCCAAATGGATACCAAATTTATCTGCAACAAAAAACTTAAAATTTAATGCTGGCTTTCCATGCTTTTTTACGACTTTACTTACTGCACAACAGCAACTTGATCATTGCCATCACAGAAAAGTTGCCGCCTGCAAGCTCAATTTCTACTTGCCTAACTTCAGCAGTGACAGATTTATTATCCCTGGAAAATTCAACCTTCCAACACCTGCAACAGCATTTTCATTTCTTTTGTTGTCCACTGCATTCTTATGATCTGTAATAGCTGCTTTGCGGTTTACAATTTTCTGTTTGCACAGTTTGCAGCAGAGATAGGTCTACAAGCACCAACAGACAGTGACGGATTTACGCATAGGCCAAATAGGCCATGACCTACGGCCCCGCGCTTTTGAGGGCCCCGCGCAACTCTTTCCTATGACGGCTCAATGTTAACTAAAAATTTGCAAAACTGCGCAGAGACATAACGTCACAATTTACCTTGCAACGGGAGGAAATGCAAATGTCTACTCTAGATTCTTATCAGTACATATGTACATTAACAACACGACAATATTGTGCATCTGGGCGTTAGAGAGATGCAGGCCGTCTGTATGAAAGCAGTCACAAAAAAAGAATGAAAAAGAAAAAAGCGGAACTTAATTGATGCTCAATTTTCCGCTGACAAGCACGCAACAATGCAAAACCGCCAGACACTGCAAAACTCCGATGAAAAGCAAGATTGTCAGTACTGGATCCTACGTTTGGTTGTTTTTACTAGATTTCTCGCAAACAGAGATTGTTTGTTGAACCTCTATATATATGTTAGTGAAATCAGCTAGAACAGTTTATCGTGAGCTTTACTGGGAAAAACGTGTCTCAATTGGGCTTACTGCATGTGATTAACTGAAAGTGTTGTGACAATAACTTGCTTCTGTGCTAAACTTATCTTCATGCTGTTTACCATCGGCCTATAGCATTGTGCAGCAGGCTCCACCTACCTCTGACCTACGGGCTATTTTACAAAAACCCGACAACTCGCGAGCCACTTCGAATAAATGATGTAACCTATAAAACAACAGATTCACAACAGTTGAAACTAAAACAGGGAAGACGAGTGGGTCATTGAAACAATAGGAAATAGCCATTTATTACAAATCTCTGTCAGTAGGATGCCTGTGGCCGAGGCTTCTCGGACACTATCGTGCAGTATTTCGCCTCCCATTCGATTTCTGATTTTAGATATGATTGCTTCATCATAGAAAATGTACTCTCACACGTTTTTCTGACTAACTTCCAGAAGCTCTTTGCAGTCTCTAACACCGTTATTGTTGCACATTTTTATTGAAAGATGTTATGCTTGTTCTAACTAAAATTACCAATTGCAAGGATGGGCAATTAATCTGGTTCGCGGGCTACTTTGAGATGGCCGCGTTTAGCGGATAGATAGACAGATTTATTTGCTGGTACTGAGTTCATTGTGCCAGATGTACTCTTCAAGACAACGGACGCCTGGGCACCGAAAAAACACAGAGGTTATCTTGTCAAGTGCCACAGTGGAGGGTTAGCGGCGGGCCGTACCTTCCAATTTGATCGCAAAATAAATAAATAAAACGAAATGGTGCACAGAAAAGTTAGTATTCTTTGTTCTTGTGCAAATGCACTTTATCCAGCGAAAGCAATTCAGTGAGACCATTGCAACCTTACACGCTTTTCAACAAATTTCAAATATGAAGATTTTTCCTGAATGATTCCGCGGGCCACTGAAAACGCTGTGCCGGACCTGTAGTTGGACCACTCTGGTATAGAGGATGAAAATACTATATTTTGTATAGCTTGGAAAATGACAACGTCTGAATGGATTGTGCGTGTTTGGTTCATACAATACGTGGTTACTATTACTATAAAAGAGGAGTTTACGTACAGGCAATCAGATCGACAGCTAGACGATATTTTTGAGGGCGGTAACACGGTCCCGCATGAAAATGTATATAACCGAAAAACAAACCTACTAAAAACGCTAGAAATCGCGGAAATTTAACGAAAAGAACTTCTGAACTACACAAAAGAGCTATAAATTCCAAGAAAAGATTGCAATGCCATTTGTTTTTTAGAAGAAAGTAGGAAAGGCTTTCCTGCTGAAGATCTAAAGCATTTGTAGCACCAAAGTTGGCACAACAAAAGATAGATTTTGAGGGTGCACTACACATAAGAGCAGAGGTGTAGTGGGACGGGAACGTGTGGGAACGGCGTTCCCACACCTTTTTCATGTTTTGCTTTGAAATGAATTCGAAGCTGTTTGAAAATGGCAAAGTTTTTTTGGGTGCGTTCCCACACCTCTTTTGTTAGCATTACATCCCTGCATAAGAGGGACATACTTTCACGCTTTTCAGCCGAACGGCCAAATCGGTCACACTTGCGTGTGGCCCCAAAAACTAAGATGGCCTAGGGCCCGCGTTCCCTAAATCCGTCCTTGCCAACAGAATCTTGCTTTGCAAGCCATGCAAACCCTATCAGCCACTCTTCTATAAATCTTCTGTCACCTTCATACGCAGCTATCCAAACATTGGATGGATGGATTGGCTGACTAAACATATACCAGAGTTCAGCTGCACTTCTCAGTTCTCTTCCAGTCTCGCTTTCCGCTTGCTGAAAGTGCACGCTTACTCCCATGTTAAACAAAATCATTGAATTTTTCATATATATAGTTTTAACAGTTTAACACCACTATCATTTTTCTGTTGTTGCTTTGCAATATAACAAATAATTTGGTGCAAAGTCTCAATAAAACCTCCGAAAAAAATATACCACATATAGAGAATTTTCTTATGGGGGCGATGTCAGCTGGCTATTGTTTAACTTTTATGTGTTGCTAGCTTTGTATTCTCAACTTTCAGTGTTTTTAAAGTTGTGTATCTTGAATGTCCATTTGCACTTTGTTATGTCAGTCAAGTCGTGGTTTCAGGAATGTATCCTTGCGTGACCCGCATATACCATTCCTAGACTTGATCAAAAGGTCTTATCACGGTTGGCTGAGTATGTTGACGTCGTCAGAGGCCCCATTTTCAACCTTGACTCGGGCCCCCTCAACCCTAAGTCCACCACTGTATGCGAGGTAGTAAACGTAGGCAATTTGCGGCTTGAGCGTACAGGCCAATCTACACCGAGAAGTTGCCAGGAGTAGCCGCGCACGATTCTTTGTTTGTTTTGTTGCGCCCAGGAGTTGCCATACCGAGCCGTGCATGAGAGCAGAATTACCCGACGCATCAAAGCAAACAAAGGATTACGCCTGGCAACTCCTGACACGCTCTCAGTGCAGAGAGAGGGAGAGGGTTTATTGGCACAAACATTAAACAATTTCATGCAAAAATAAAATTAAGGCGCTGGGACACCGAAAAAAACCTGCAAAACAGGTTGTCTCGT
>JGI24158J21664_10012495_pt1 | contig 11250 bp, 6 predicted proteins | sample Ectturendosymbi3_FD_21664 | JGI IMG/M metagenome (IMG submission 21664)
GTTCATCATGATTATTCCTGCTGGGTTCCACGTCTTGCGTACTATCACAATACCGGGTTTTCAATATGGCAGTGGTGTGTGTATTCGCAGCTTAGTTTGTTAACGCACCTGAAAAAGTTGCGCTCGCCAGCTGCAGAGGATCGTATAGAGGCAGGTAATATAGTTGTTTGCTTCTTGAGCGACGGAGCATCCGAAGTAAGCACATATTTAACCTTCCTAATACTCGCGTTTGGCTTATTCAGCAGCATCGCCACGGTAGCAGTTACCGCTGACCAAAGATATAACACCGAAACGAAGCTTGCTTTCCGGTGCCATTCAAGGTCAGGTGACATTTTCAGCTTTGCGAAAGTGTCAAAAGATGATAACTGTTATTTAAATTTTGAGGGTACTTTCGAGATATTTATACCGTAGGAAAACTGTTCAGGCAACAACAGCAATGCTTAGGTCCTTTTGCTTGTGTGAAGATTAGCAGACTATTTTCTTTGTGGAATCATCCAGTGCTATTACGATTCCATGGCTTTGTCGTTAGGTTCTTTTGAAAGTTGTCATGGTGGCATCGGAAATACGCTATGGTTTTTAGAGAAATCGTTGGTTGCATTTGCTGTTAGAAAATTCAAAGACGTGGAACAAACTCACGTGTTAAGAGTGGACGTGTATTGTTAGCTAAAACAGGTGTGTGTCTTGCATACTTCATGACAAATAAAAATGATTTTGCTATTTTGTGTGCAGATCTGCTACTGCTTTTGTGTTTCATCGCAAATTTAGACGTTCGCGCTGTCATAGGTGTTTCATACTATGTTTTTCACAAAACAACAACCGTTGGCCTTCTTCGAAAACATACAAGAATCATTCCTTCAGAGGAAAACATGTTTTATTAATAGCACCGATACTCTCTTCCAAATGTGAAACACTTGAGGAGATCTGAGGTCAAACACATGAAAAAGACTAATGAGAATACTGGGTTTTGATGAGAAAGTTGACGTTTGTGGCAAGCACACCGTAGAGCTTTTTGCAATGATTCCATGCTCAGACGAATGTGGCAAAAACTTACAAGAGGATTTCGAAGTGGCTGTCAACATATCAGTTGACAGATGTGACTTGACCTTTACTGGTAGGAGGGATGGGTTCCTTGTCTAGTATAGCAATACAGTTTCCATCGCTCGAGAGTATGCCATATACTCAGTTTGTTGAACTGAGTTCATCAACAACATTCCAACCAAAGAGGTTTGTTGCTATAGCCGGCATGTTACGTAGCAACGTAGTTGAGTTTGGTAAAACCTGTCTGAGGCGTACACTTATTTTAAGTTAAATAGCATGCTTTGCACTTGATACAAGCAGAATTAAAAAAATTTCTTTCAGTTTCAAGCACATTTTGTCATTCACCCAATGTGGAATCTCAGCTATTTGCTTGAATTTGCCATAGGACTTCATACGAAGGATCTCAGTGGTGCTTTTGAATAACCTTTTATGCATTGAACATGCGCGACCGTACTTAAAAACTGTTTAGAATACGGAAGTATCGAACAGAAGCGAAGTTTGACTGCTGACATTGTTGCTGATTGGTATATCTTTGGTAATGACAAACAGAACCTTTTCAAACTGTTCATGGTTTTCCTTTCTTTTACTGATGCTATTAAAAGTGTTTGAAAAATTGAAGTTTTGTGCAAAATCCAGTTGAAGAAGTAATGTTTTGAAGGTAATCGCGCTAAACTATACTTTTGACGGTTTAAACGAATTTAGGTCAAAGTTCAGAGACGGTCTGCCTCCAGGTTGTTTGCTCAGTCTTGCTGAGATCACCAGTGTTTAGCAATTCATCAAACGATATTGACGTTCTGATCACGCAAGGCTGGTTTTCCAGTAACGAATCGCGGGGGCTTGGACAAATCATCGGTATCGGCGTCACTGAAATAGTCTACAAATTTGTTATATACAGTAGATCAATTGCAGGTTTGACAAGCTTGGCCTTGGGCAAACTACAAACCTCAATATTTTACGCGCTTCTTTGGAACTACGGGTGCCCCACATATTTCTGATTCTTGCCACAGTCGCACAACGTAAAGATTTCTTTAATGTATTCAATGATGTCATTCGGTCATAGGGCTTTGATCACTATTCTTTGATTGAGATTCAAATTGGGCCGAAAAATGTTGAGAACCACTGTTTTGAATGTTTTAGCAAATTCCTTTTAGCGAAATTGAAGTCTGTTTCGGCTCGTACGTGTTGCTCTTAGGCGTTGCCCATCAACTTTCACTTCCAAAAAAATGCCTTTTAAATAAAATATCATACACCACATGTGTAGTATGAACACATTTTGTATAGTTTGAAAGTTGTCCGTAGCTCATGCTTTCCAATGATCAAGAAAATCAAACTACGATCCTTGTGTTTATCTTCCTTTATCTTTATACTCAATCGTTGCTGAAAGTTTGAAGTTAGCTTTTTTATGCTTGGGTTCTGAACGCTCTTAAAAACAACTCAGATCCCAGTTTCATAATAGTATACACTTGAATCAGTGTTCTCAACCTTTTCTGGACCATCTTTTTGAAAGAAATATCAGATGGACCACTTTGCTATGCTGACACCTCATGGACAACTTGTCGAATATGAATTGCATATAGGTCAGTTAGCTCAACGACATAATCAGTCTTAATCCTTTATAAAAGTCCTGTGGACCACTAGAAACTCTAGGTGGACCAGCATTTCCAGATGAACAGCACTTATTGATATTTGATTTTAGGTTAACTTCAAATAGAAAAGTAATTTGTAGCAGTGAAGAAATGCGATTCGTCTACTGAAAGTAAAAGTTTCTTCGCAGTCAAAATTTCTCATCTGTAATACTTCTTATATTCGATTCGCAAAAAAGTGACAAACATTTATATAATTCTTGTCCCGCACATGATTTCAAGACCAAATGTGATTCAAATACTTACTTTTTGTAATATTAGTTAGTCAAACTTGGATCTGTCACTTTTCTGTGATTTAAAGAGACACATAAACCCTATTGTGAACTTTGCAGGTATTTCTGGTCGAACGTTTACACAAGAGCTTTCTCAGGTCATTGAGATCTCATAAATAAATTGTTATTAAACTTCAGGAATTTGTGTGCACACCTGTAATTTATATTGATGAATTACAAGGCACAGCAAAATATCTGGTAACAAAGAAGGCACTGATTGGCCTTTTCTCCTTACAATAATCGAGTCAGCAAAATTCTCCGAAATTGAAGCGTTTCAAAAGTTGTTGGCACAGGCGAAGCATAGAGCGCAAGGTGTTCGCAAGTTGCAATAGAACTTTTCAACTTTTCAGAAGCATGGAACAGATAAACTAATCTGGTTCAAATAAAAACTTCGTTTGCAGTTAGCGGCATATTTGCAGCTGGAAAATGTTTTAAATAACAATGTATTTCTGAAATTGTTGATAACGTTATGTAAAACTAAAGTTATTTATTACTTTGGAGTATTTCCAACATTTTAAGACCTAATTTTTTTGACGTAGTTGGTCACCATGGTAACTACATCCAAACGAGTGGCTTTCAGTTGTCATGTGGCCAGTAAAACGTTGATATTGGCTTTCAAACCGCAACAAGCCAAACGTACCGTTTCGTAATATCTGCATACCAGTAAAATTAAAGAAAATAATTTTGCATTAGCTTTTGTGTCAAATATCTTCCAAAGTAGAGGAATGGGTTAACAAATCAAAATGAATTTGATGGTAAAACCACAGACGTCGTGCTATTGTGCACAGATGACAAGCTTCAATTCGATTCTGCTCAAAATATTTTGCAAACAGAGCTTAAATTCTTTAGAAATCACCCCTTTGCTTTCGTTTTGTTAAAGGTTTTTCTACTTTTCACATTTTCAAAGTGAGTTTTTCTTTTCAAAACGTTCAAATTATATCTCCATTTTTCTGCGAAGTCATGTATATGTTATTCTTTTTTCGCTAGATTTTTTCTTTTTGCAAATAACGCAAAGATTTGCTGAATTTAGGAATTAGGTGTTGAGTTTGCTGTATTAAGCTAATCCGAAGAAATATGTTTTGCAAAATTATTTCGATTTGCTGCTTNGGGTGTTTTGCTTGTTTTGAAACTTCAGCACAGCTCATTCACAATGGTAAGTGTGCATGTTCGAAGAAAAAANTACCTAAATATCATATCAAAATTAAAATTCTTTTGACGTTGCATTCACAAAAGGTAAATATAATAAAACACTCGGTGATTTTCAATGCTGGTGTAGAAACAGAGTTCAAGCCTGAGAACGTGGCAGTACCTACACCTCTGAATTTGCTACATGCACTCAGTGAAATTGAACAGCAATTACATTTCTGTGTCTTTTTAACTGTTTTTTTTTTTCAGATCAACAATGGATTCAGTCCGATCAAAATGCTTTGATACAAATGGTGAGCTAAATCCATAAGGAGATGCATGCTTGTTAAATTCACTATTTTTTATTTGTTTTATTGTTATAGTACCAGAACTACCCAGAAAAGACTGCAACTAGAGTATCAAAAACTTCTACAAATGAATCAGGTAAATGTTTCGCAGTAGCGCAGCAAGAACGAGGCCGAAGAGGCCACGGTTCCATCGAAACACACTTGCTGGGATTATTGCTGGTGCTTTATTTCAATTTCCAACTGTGAGAAAATAAACGGAAGCAACAGTCGGACTCAAGACCGCGTCAGTGACTGACGACGTCATTGTCTGTTCCCTCCGAAACAAAATTCTTGGCTGCGCTACTGATTTCTAGCTCGCGTTAGCTTGCATACGCTCTGTACGGTTGGACTGAGGCGCAAACTGCCGTCTGATTAATGCTAAAGACTTACGCATCTTTAAAACACTTGAAAAGGTTGTTATCACACACTAAGCCTTGCTGAAACGAAAAGCGGAAAATCATCCTTTACTAGTTTTACATTACATATCCTAATTCCCACCCGTTCCAGCTTTAAAAAATATCTTTCTCTAATTGCTGACAATTGTCATTTAGTTACACCACTGGCTTACCGCAACCAGTGAATTGCATTCAGTTAGATATACAAAGGAATTTTGCAATATCGTCTTTACTGTTTGTGTGGCACACGTCTTTATATAATAACGTATTGTTTTCACCGCCTCGGCTAAATTAGATAAGCATACGCGGGATGTATAGAGCAGCAACAGATTCTAGCTGGAAATGAACGCTTGCTCATTAAATTCAAATTGTCAAAAATGAAGAAAATGTCTGTTTTTCAAAGTAAGCTTATTTCAGAAGCCGTTCTTCAATATTGGAATGTGTAGACAAATGGCGGTCCGCGTAAACCTGCAGCAAAACATAAAGAAGATCAGATATCTGTTTGTTTTTGTTGAACATCTTGTCTACATATTGCATTATCTTAGATAGTACGGTTCCATTTGGAAAAGTGCAGCCATTTGACATGTTATGGCCCACTGACACGGTCCTCTATTTCAAACAGTCTGGCCAGTACTGTACTATGCAAACCTGAAACGTCGGGGGGTATTGTAAAAAAGGGACTAAAAGAAGAAGAGTGATTGTTGAAGCTATTTAAAAAAAATCAATTTAACTGCTTCAGCCCTATCTGAGATGGGAAAATGGGGTCATATTACAGAACACGCTAAACACAGATACCGTGTGGTCCATTTCCACTTTTATAGATTCAGAAATTTTAAGCATTTTATAGATCATAATGATTGGCATGTTTTATTCCAGTGGTGCAAGTTTTCTGTGAGTTTTGGTAGCGAGCAAAAATGTTTAGCAGTGCAGACATGTTAAGTTTTGCCATACTGCATTCATATGTATAAAGTATATAATATAAGCAACTCATGAGAGAATATATGCAATTCATCTCTTACCACCACTACTTATTTACAGACAAAATTAAGGTAGGCTATCTTCTTTCATATATTTACAAATAAAACAAGGCTGGCTATTCTCTTTTATTGATGTATATGCCTCTGCCCACCTGAGGCATGCCATCGCATATGCACCTTTACGTCGTTGCGAATCCCGTTCGCGCACTCCAAGTCGCGCGGAGCCGCATTTTTGCGCTAGTGTCTTTAGTCTATGAAACTGGTCTCAAACTCATTCTTTGTAGTACCGTAAGAGATGGTCACAAATAATTTTTTGTTGTACCATAAAAACAATCGCACATACCGCTTAATTGTGAGATCGGGCGTTTTCAACCTTTGATTTGAAGCGTTAGTTGATCCAGTTATATGATGGGTGAGAAATGTCTTGAAATTTATATGATGCAATCAATGAGAATTTCAGACGTTTATGGGAGGTATGAAAATTTACCGTGACTAGGTAACGCCAGCAAAACAAAAGAACTAGCACTCTCTCAATGATCACCTTTTATCGAAATTCAGCTAAAGCAGTTTTGGACATTCAACAGTGTGCTATATTTTACTGCGTTGCACCGATTTGCAAACTTGTTTTCAGTTAAAGTTTTAGATTACTTTGAAAAAAAGTTAGGTTGGTGGTTGTTAATTTCTTGACAGTACAAAATTGACATGTCTTCAGAGACAACGCGAAACCAAAAGTACAAACTTACAGCAACAATGCAAGACAAAATATATAAAATTTGCATAGGTTTGTTCATGACAGGTATTATCTACCGAATATCCGTTACCATCTTATTTATGGTATTTGTTCACAAAATTTGGTTCATCAGTTCATTATGCCACATGCAAGCAATGCAAAATTGGTAAGGTTGAGGCTGCATACTTTTGTGTGATTAAAACAATTTTTGTTTTGCAAGAAGCACCGAAGAACCATGCATAGGCTCATAGCTTCAATAACAAACAATCAAACCGCAGTAATGGAGGTTTGAAAACGTTAACATACAATCTTGTATGTGTTTTTTTTCTCCTAAAAAGATTGGAATGAAGACAAGCTTTTTAAGCAAAATCACATTATCAAACTCAAAGGCCATCGCAGTCATCATCAACTAATTGAAAGAAAATGCTATCCGTTCCACAGCTGTCCGCATAAAAATGGGAACTCCGTTTACACTTTACTCATCAAATATTTCAATGCTAAATCTTTTGTCAGTTTGGCACGTAGCTTGCAGGCTATACTTGAAACAGTAGATCAAAACCATGTCCTGCAGGGAGCTGTGTGGAATGGAGGACAAACCTTAAAAATACCAGAATGTGTGGTGCAATGCCGACATTCTGGTTATAATACTTAACTGTTACTTGCAAAGCTGTAATTAAAGAATCTGGCAAGCCAAAGCTTTTGTAACAGGTGGCAAACGCTCAGAAAAGTTTGGCACTGTCTGATCACAGCGTTTTTGATATGCAACAATGCAAATGTTGCGCCAGTTGCAAGCTAAATATTCTGCAAGAAGGCAATGACTTTGTTATAAATCTGCATTTATGAAAATGATGTCTAGCTTCAATAGGAAATGGCTCTGCATCAAAATTACTCTCGCAGCTAAAACAATATGAACAATCTCTAAATTTTGAACAAGATTTAATACCATTATTAACCGTTTCCAGTGGCAGTGTTTTTAGTGTTTACTTTGCATGTAGTAGCCTCACACGAAAACTGGAAGGCAAAGCATACGTGAACTACGTTGCGTCTCACCTTAAAGGCTAAGATATGTATCTTACTCGGGCGTTACTGAACAACGCAGCTAATCTTTTCTTTAATTTTTTTGGTGGGCTGAGTCCTCGAAAACTATAACAATTTTGAACCTGTTGACCTATGGGTGGCCATTTACTCTAAAATTATATAAAACTATCTTGAAACTGCACGCCTATTGGGTGGCTGCAATTCAAGAGAAATAGAAAACAAGCACGAGCTCTGTGAAAGTCCTTTCACTTTAGAGCTTTCTGTCTTAGTGTATGTACTTGAACTAGATATTTTGAGTAACATAGTCATTCATACCGATACTGATGATGTATAAGAAGTAAACGTTGGATGGTTAGTCCAAGGCTAAATTGCGGATAAACTGAACCTTGAAATATGTTGGCTATGGTTAGGAACTGTATCTGTCGTTTCTGCTTTCGATCAGTCAAATCGTTGCTTAACAAGAGAGCGCAAAGTAAATCGATATTGTTTAACTTTTAATACATTGTCTCATACAGCTACTTTGCAGACTTTGTTTACTTTTTAACGAAAGGTAGAGTCAGATTCAAAATCAATAACCAAAATTTTGTGTTGAAGAAGGTTCACCCTTTATAAAATTTGGAAGTATATTCTCAAAGGATATGTTTGACACGTTTTAGCGTCACCGTGAAAAGCGTATGATTTTAACTAGAGCGTGCTCAAAGGTGTGATTGCCAGCCAAAATAGAAATATCATTTCAACATACCTAATTCAGCAAATATAATTTTTCAAAATGCAGACATTGAACGTTAAAACCCTGGAACGTCAATGCTGGGTGATTTCCACCCACTCAGGTTTGGTGACCACGTGGTCCTTACGTATGCAAGCGCAGCGCAGGAGCGCACTTCCCCCATCAGTATAGCTGCAGTTGTTTGTCTGACCAAGGCCTCCTGGGTAGTTTGTTTAAGGGCTCCTCCTAGCTAGAAGTCAGACCAAGGCCTCCTGTTTCTCGGAGGCCGGTCTGACTTCTTGACCGGTGTGCGTATGGCCGTTGCTAGGAATTGCGGGACCCAATTAGAAAACCCATGGCGGGGCCCCCAATCTATACAAAGGAAAAGTTCTTGTATGTTTTCATTTTGTGTAGTATGTTCGTCTTAACCAAAAATGTTTGATACACTAAGATTTTGAACGGCAATGAAAGCTTTAATTCTTATTTTTTTAATGTCAAATATTACACTTACAGCCATAATGATTATACACTGGTCTTTTGGAAAAATAATTTTCAGACTTTAATTACGTGCAAAGTATCTCAATATATTTTCGAGGTCACTAATTTTAACAATGCCATTTTCTATAGATAGCATTGCCAAATGCTTTAGTATCTCTTGTTGAAAATGTTGATCGTATGTTTCAATTACATGTGGTACGCGAAAAGCGGAAGAGCTAAATAGCCTTAAAAGGAAAATCACCGCCAATGAAAACGATACAAACGACATATTGCAAACGTTTCGATAACCCCTGTTATCATCATCAGTGCATGCAAATTGAACTTGAGTGATCATCTTGCAGGTTCTTATTGGTCACTCAGGAGAAAAGCGTTGTGAAAAAATGAATGAAAAACACAAAGGGCTGTTTCGGCTGAATGCAAACATCCTGTCGATGCCTCTATGCATTTGTAACCTGTAACAGAGCTTCGTGCCTCACTCATGACGTCACGCGCCATCACCATCGGCGCGTATCCAGCTGAGTCATGTGACTACGTATGCTTCGCGCCACAACGCCACTACCGAAACAGCCCTTCACGTTTTTCATTTTTTCACAGCGCTTTTCTTCTGAATGACCAAGAAGAACCTGCAGCATGATCAATGCAGTTCAATTTGCAATGCACTGATGATGATAACAGGAGTTATCGAAACGTTTATGTTTGCATCGTTTTCATCGGCCGTGATTTTCATTATAATCTTTTAATTAGTTTTGAAATCATCTGATACAGTTGCTGCGGGCATTGTTAAGTAAATCCTCAAAACAATAAAAACATTACGAAGTGCTGTAAATTAGCGGTTTTTACCCAGGGTGTCACGCCTCCCCCAGGGTGGCGTCAATAAATTTTCATGGGGCGGGAGCTCTTACGCGCTCACAACATGGAAGCCATCTGAACAGGAAAGTGTTTCGTCCAATTTACCTATTTAAATTAAGGGCTCTTGAAACAAAGAACAAACACTGAAGCGAGGCGTAGTAAAGAAAAGGTTAAAAACCATTGCTGTGAATCGATTGCCTACTAGCAAGTATTGAAACAAAGCATGAGGCGTAAAAATGCTGGAGGGAAGAAAGTTTTCAGAGCTTCAAGTTCTTCAGCCAACGGTTAGCCATCAACATCTTTCGTATTTTTGGTAGCTACATCTCCATCCGTACTCTGTTTTATTGTGATACGTGTTAAAGCTGCTTGACGTTTTGCTGTGTGTTTCCTTATTTCTGCCTCCTGTATATTTTCAAAGTTATTTAGAAATCCAAATAATTTTACATGGCCTCTAAGTTGTTCAAATCTACAGTCTACTCTATGGGCTGAATTGCATGGTCTAGCGCTAAGTTAAAACACTGATGTCTGTACGCGTCTTTCGGAGCATCCAAAGCTTGATCTTCTTCTGTTTCATATGACAACACTCTTTTTTGGGTGGCTATTCTTCGTAATTTTTTTTGAAAACGTCTAAGCTATAGCGGTTCTTCTTCTTCTTCTTTTGAGCGACTTGTTGAAACCACTGCTTGGCCTCACTAGATCTCGGAGCAGGTGATAAGCAGCCATTCAACTGTCTCATCGTCCAGAACCGTCTTGCCATGCAGTGCATGGGGAGGTCGATGGATTCGACATTGGAGGACAACATGGTCGACGGTTTGTTCTTCTGCGCCACACTCACAAGCCGCAGAGGAGGCCATACCCTATTTGTACAAGCAGGAGCGGGAACGTTCGACACCGGTGCGGAGGCGGTTTGCCAGTGTCTGTGATGAAAATGCGGAGTCTTGTGGGGCTGTCTGCCTCTCCGCATTCCATTGGTGATCCGCCCACTGCGCCGACTGTATGTTGTTGTTGTCAAACAGAGTGGTGAGATGTTGTGCGGTGGGTACAAATGGGTGTCTCGATTTGAGGTGCCGTGCGTTTGCACTCGATGGGCGAGTGAGCGCTAAGTGGAGCAGATGTCCAGGCTCCATGGCACGGCGTGCTAGAGACAGTGTGGCTCCAATGAGACGAAGCTCAGCAGGTTGGATGCCTGCGAGAATTGGATGGTTGTCTGCTGGTGTAAGACACGGGCATCCAGTCACAATTCGCAAAGAGTCGTTGATGGCGGGGTCGATGAGGCAGGTATGAGCACTGCGGCACCAGACAGGCGCGCGATACTCTGCGGTTGAATGCATCAGGGCTAGGGTTGCTATTCGCAGAGTTGTTGCTCCAGCACCCCAGCCGGAGCCAGCAAGCCCCCTCAGGAGCGCGACGCGTGATGTTAGCTTATTGCGAAGTGACTCAAGGTGTCGGCGGTACGTGAGCGACCTGTCCAACGTTACTCCGAGGTATTTCGGCTCATAGCAGAAGCGCAGGATTTCGTTGTTGTATTTGACTTCAAGCTCACGTTTAGCTTCCTTGTTGTTAAGATGGAAGGCTGCCGACACCATTTTTGTAGTGCTGAGCTTTAGCTTCCAAGTCTGGAGGTATTCACCT
>JGI24158J21664_10012497_pt1 | contig 11249 bp, 6 predicted proteins | sample Ectturendosymbi3_FD_21664 | JGI IMG/M metagenome (IMG submission 21664)
CACGGGCGTGCTGCCATCGGCCTGCCACCAGTGCAGCATTCAATGCGAAAGTGGCCACTTTACCACAGCATAAAACAAGCGGGAATCACTCTCGCAGAACACTCGTGACACTCCAAACAGTGTGCAAAACGAGTGCAATTGAACTTTCTATCGATTCAGTAATACCATGTTGGACGAGAATGCACACCTCTTTTTGAATGACAAAGCATATAATGTATACGTTGCATCTACATATTTCCATAATTTTAATTCGAAAGAGTTTGAACAGAGTTAATCAAGCTCGTATCTTCGAGTGACCACGCGATAAAGTAGGAGTGTTTGAAATTGACGTCATAAATCAATGAAAATGTTTATTTTATTTTTCCTTGACTTAAAGAAGCATTTCTTGTTTTCACATATAGGACCTGTCGCGCTGTGAGGTCGTGTTCAGGAAGAAGCGATTACAAGAAAATGCATCTCTTCTATCGAACCTACAGCTAGAAGGTGTACCTCTCAATCTCTTCGAAATAGCAAAAAATTGCTTCATTGGAATTTGCTTTTTTATGAATCATCAGTTTTTCACCAAGAACACATATAATTATCTTTCGCAAACATCATTTTCTTGGTCGTTTCTATTCAAAATTTCAGTTTGGAATATTTATGATAGTTTTCTTGTGTTTCGTAATAACACTTGAGAGGCAAATTTGGCGTTTGCCCTTAAGTATCTGTAGTCTTTTCTTGTGAAACTTACTATATTTTTCAACATTGTTCAACACTATGCCATTGTCTCATGCGCCAGAATTCCTTTGAAGAAAGATTGCAATAGGAACTACTACCTTGTACACGTACAGGTTTCTATCAAGATTAGTTTCCTGGATTTGCAATAGTCAGTCTGCCGCAAGCACATGGTAATACTTCATAAACACCAGGAAGTTCTGTTATTCTTTGGGAAGTTTTTCACTGGAAGTGAAAAAGGTTTGAGACTTCAAGAATTCCTCATCACTCTACGTTATACTGTTGCATATGGCAATCGCGATCGTATACGGCTATATATTGAACGCACCTACTGCAGTTAGCGGCTGACAGTGACCTAAGGCCAAAGCTTCATAGCTTTGTTGGTGGTGAATTGGAATGGTTGCAACGTATGAAAGCAAAGATGAAGATAAAATGTTTAACTGGAGATTGTTGACAAAAACCATGGGTGATTTACATGGTTATTCCAATGACTGAAAAGCCTATTTCAATAAAGAACGTTATTTACTGTTGCTGTTTAATCAGCATTATAATTCCATACAGATTGGACAATTCTCTCTGATATCAAATATAGCTGTAGTTGTTATTACAGTTACATTTATTTGAAGCTTCTATCAAACTTCGAACGATTTAAGATAATGTCGGAATTGAAATGAATCTCTGTTAACGAATGTTTGCTCCAAGCATGTCAGTCGTTGTTGCATACCTTTGGCTTTGGTGCAGGAATTAAGTTTTTTCTTTCAGTGAAACCTTACTGAAACGGCATAACAAACATCTTTCCCTGGGAAAAGTTTACGTTATACGCAGTTTGACGCAGCGAAAGAAGCAACATTTGTAAGCAATTGTTGAATAAAACGTTTGGAAACCACACTGAATCTCTGTTTCTTGTGCTTGCTGATTTCCGACAGTTCTTTTGTGAGCTTTAACACGTTGGGAGCCTATGTACGATATGCTCGTACTTTGAAATCACGCCTGAGCCACTATATAAGCGCCACTCTGCACCTTAATAACTCGCCAGGCAATTGAGCTGCAGAGCTGTTGAAACCGTCAAAGGATGTGGCAAGACTTCTAGTTTGTTTATAAAAATATTGGAAAGTTGTGTATTTCAGGTTGTTTGTGGGTGACGCCATATTTGGGTAGATTTAGGCCTATTGGCCCAGGTTACCGGGCCCTGGTCGCCAACGCCAAGAGCCAATTTTTTGACTCAAGTTTTTAGTGGAATCTAAGCTGTAATACGAGTTTTAGGAGTCTTTCATTGTCTTCTTAACCTTTAGTTTCAAAAGTTATGGCATAAGAATAACAAATTAATTAAATAATCCCTAATTAATTGATCAATTACTCATCGATTTTTTGGCCTTAACGTTTGAACCTGAAACGCTAAAGGGTCAATCAAAGGCTTTGAAGACTCGTATGATAACCTAATTTGCGCTGAAAAAATGAGTCAAAAATTGGGTCTGGGCGTTGGCACCCAGGGCCCGGTAACCTGAGCAAAAAACCTAAACCTTCCCCACTTGTGACGTCACCCACAAAAAAACGTAATGTGAAATTTTCCAATTCTTTTATAAATCGAAACTAGAAGACTTGCCGCATTTTTAGAGCGTTTGAACAGCTCTCTAGCTCGTTCGGTTGGCGAGTTATGGTGGTGCAATGTGACGTCAAAAAAGTCGCTCACGTGGGTCTTCAAGGGATGTGTTTGATTTTGCATCAGTGAAAGTTCTAATGTGTGTTCCACCACAATGCGAAAATGTTTATTTACTTTTCAGGTCAATCACTTGAGTTATTCACAATGAATAAGTTGATCTTTGCAGCGATTGTTTTCAGCATATGTTTTTCAGCAACAGCTGAAGCACTTGGTGTTTTCGCGCCGGAAGCTGATGCCCGGTGAGTTATTGTAATTGAAACTTGACAATGTTTTTCAAAAGTAATTCAGTTTTATAGTTTCAGAAACTATTGCAGTGCTCTTGGTAACACTGACGCTAAGTTATTTGATAACAACAAAAATTGAAATCAAAAAAGGAACAATCTGCCAAATAAAGTCTAAAAATTTTAAAGGCAAAGCTCAGTTTCAATTCTTCGCTGATATATTGAAGCAATTGCAACAATTGTGTCACTAACCACGTGTTTCGGACTCAGTCAAATGAAAAGGAATAATGTGAATAACGGTCGTGTGCAAAAAGTTATCGACCGAACTGTCGTGTTGTCGACCGAACATAAGTAACTTCTTCTTGACTTAAGTACAGTATTTTGCCACCGTGCTTTCGGCAAAACACATTTAACTTCTTCCTGACATACAGCAAGTGTCTGTAACTCTCTAAATACAAGTTGTGCAACCGATGTACTGTGATATTTGCATCAATAAACTCTTTTCACAGGCGTGAAGATTATCTGGTCGCGCGTGAGTAGATATGACTTTTTCCTTTATGTTTGAACTGCTGCTCTGAATCTTTATGTTGTTTCCAGGAAATTCGCCAAACCACTCGCATCAAGCATTGTGTTGTTTGTGGTTTGTTACTGTGTTATTTCACTGACACTGCTCCACGCATGACGTGTTGCAGGTTTCGTTCCTGTATATGATGTTTAGTGGACATCGTGATTGGCTTCTAAAAAGTAAAGCCACAATTCTGTGACAAATGTTGTCTGAAAAGCTAGGATGATGATGATGTTTATTCTACATTGATATTAATATCTATACCTAAATAAACTTTACCGGTAATCACGAATAGCATTTTGTATTTCATGAAGATATCCAAAAAATATTTTTGAATCTGCTTGGATTTTGTTGAATACAATGTGTTTCAACGACTGATATTCTGATGTGAAAACAAATTAAAGATTCTTTGCTATTGTCGAAAAACAGCCAATTACACATTTCTGCAACAACCGAACTTGTCAAGAATCTATCCCGCAATTTTACAGGGCTATTTTGATAAACAATTTTTAATTAGGTCGGAAGTTTAGAAACATGGCTGATGCAATTCTGAAAGTCATGGAGGAAATTGATGAAAATCAATAGTAAACAACTCCCAGCAGATTGAGGTACGTTATGCGAGTTTCACTACGAAATCAACTAAACAAAAGTGCTGATCGTTTTGTAATTCCTGCGCTTGATTTTGAATAGATTTTTGGCAATGCAATTACTAGTGTAGATAGATCGTAATTAATCTTCATTCTCTCTTTATATCTAATTTACAAACGTGAGTTGAAATTGTTAGGAAATAATGGCAAAACGATTAAAACATTGAAGATCTTAGAAACGATCTTTCTCTTTGAAATGATGTTCTTTTGCAAAAATACATAAGATAGAAACAGTAAAAGATCCTCAATTAAATTGAATTTTACAGACTATTTTCCGTCAATACCACGGTGGACAATCTTCTTCAACAGAAGAGGCATTGGTAGAAAATCAAAAACAAAGCGAGCCAAAAAATCACTTTGTAATGTCAAATGCAGTTCGTTAAAAAATGGAAGTTTCATATAAAATGACCTACATCTAATCGTGTAGACTCCTTGGGAGTTAACCATCCGAAATTATGTGAACACACTGATAAATGAAACAAACATTAAATATGAGGCGACAACTCGTTATTGATTTGAGATATTGCTATTCAGCTAGTCGAACCACACAAAACATGTCGGCGAGACGCATGCGGCTGTAATCCGCAGTTTGCCCACCGTTGATCAATACGTTGTAATAGAAAGTTTGTGTGTTTGCCAGCATTTAGAAAAATAAATTCACTCCTTTCATTATTAAAAATCGTTATAACGATTTATGTCCTTTGTTTATGTCCTTATGTCCTTTGACCTTGGGTGGAAATGGCAATATTGCAATTACGGAATGAGATTGTTTGTAACATTTGCAAACATTGAAAGTGTTACCACAAGGGAAATTGTTCGCGTTTCACTGTGGACATTTTGATGGTCAGGATTTGGATAACAATCCTCAACTGATTCGTTCTTGTCTTTCATCAAGAATCTTGCTATAAAAGAGCTTGGTTTGTTTGTCGTGAGTGCCACCAATCACTTCTTGACCAATGGTTTTGTCTGAACATGGGTGGTCTGGGTATCAATTACCTAACTGAAACTTCTGTAGAATTTCGTTCATGGCAATTGCCGCATCCAAATAACGGACATTTCGAAACTGTTGATTTTCAGTCGCAAGAAATATCCAAACCGGCAGTGAAACCTTTTCACAAGCAAATATTTCAAACAAACTCTTTCCTGGTAAAATTAAAATTATAGAGTCAATTTTTAAAAATGCAGACTTCTTCTAATTTTTGTTTGCGTATATTTTCCGACTGCTGTCATTTGTAATTCTGTAGAACACTTCTTACTACATATTTTGCTGCGTTGTACGATTTACCGAATTGCCTTAACTGCTTCTATTAAACATCACGAAACCATTTCAAAGACGTTTTCTTAATTTTTTATTATTTCCACAGTAGACGTCACAAAATCTAACTTTTTTTCAGAAGATCCCTGAGTGATGAAGAAATGTGGAAAGAGATTCTGCCACAAATCAAAATAAACCAACGGAAATAAACAACTTGTGTTTTAATCGCGTGATCACCTTTGTGTGACAGTTTTGATGGCTGAGTTGCACTTTTTCAAAGCAGTTGCCCAACATACCATGTGCAACAACGCACTGGCTGTGGCATTTGCGCAGCAACTTTCTTTAAGGCAGCAGAAGTCGAAATATTTGGAGCTGTATTTTTACCTTCGCCAAAACCTCCAAGCGGCACTTTACATATTCGCAGCAGCCAACACTGTTGCTGGTATAGAAACAAGCTCAGAAAACTCAGTGGTTTTGGGCTGGTAATATCGGTATTACTGAAAAACGAAGTAAAAATTGATCCTGTCTGAAAAATGAAATGTGGTAATGCATTAGTACCAAATTACGACTCACGCTAAAGCAGTTCTTACAAAGAACGCAAATGTATCAGTTTTTCAATCAAAATGTTCGGCTTACCACCTATAGTCACAATAATTGGTAAATGTCGCAGTGAGTTTGAATGAAAGAACTTGGGGCAAATGTGTGATTTTAGAAAAACATCAAATGCAAGGCTTAACGACCATGTACACAACCTTCTTTTTCATTGATTTCGCACACTCACACCCAAAGAAAAGCAGAAAAATGGAAGATCACCTTTGAAAAGCTTACTTTGATTTGAATGATAACTGCAGTGATCAAAACACATATGTTTTGCTATGAAAAAGTCAAACCATAACAAACAGTGACTTCATACGTGGGATTTCGAAGCTGCGATGTCTTAAAAGTCCTCTGAAAGCAATCCCAAAAGCGAAGCAAAGTGTTATTGAGTGGGAAGAGTTGGTCATTTGATAAAGTTTCAGAGGTTGCAACAGTGCCATAAACTAATCTTCAGTGGATGCAACAACTGAAGCATCGCATTGCAGATCTCGCAGGTGGTTTGAAGTCGTGTACCTTTTCGTGCTCGCTGTTCTGAAGTCGTTTTTGAAAGACTTCTCAAGTTCTGAAAACTTCAGCACAACGGGTACGAAAACGTACACATAATAGCATCGCTGCACAACCTGTGGCCTACGATAAAAATGTATGCGGCCCTGCACATGCAATTTGAATATAATTTATGGAGGACCTGCATTAATAAAAACACTTTGTCCAGTGTATATGGATACTTTGTAGAAGGATTGCCAGGCAGTCGTGTGGAAGTATAAAGATTTTCGGAAATGTCTTCCTACATTATTTTAAATAAATCAGTTGAAAAGGATATCGTTGAGAGAATTCCAAGTTACGACCAAGAATTGTTTTGCGATGGAACTGAGGACTAAACTTGTCTGCTGCCAAAATAAAAAACAAAGAATAATTGCAAAAGATGGTCAGTTAAAGATGTGGTCAATGTAGATCAAATCTACACGTTGTTTGTACAGATGTGGTAAATTAAACAAACTCTAAGTATTATATCTGCGGTAAACTTTATATTGATTTAAGTGTCATGAAAATAAGCGTGTTGAAGCGTCCATGAACATGTTGCACAGTTATGGATGTTTTCTTTTGTCAAATTATTCCACATGAGTTACTGTACTTCGGCTAGTTGACTTAATCGAAATTTAATTGGCTACATATACACAAAAAATGTTTCTGATGACCTTCGAAAATTGTATTCTTGAGCTTGGTAATGGTCAAGTCTACGGTAGTTTGTCTTGGAAATCTTTGTAAATACTAGAACTATTTTTGTGACATAAACAACTTTATATACGGCTGCATTTTTCAGAAAATATAATTTTAGATTACCAAACAAGAATGACTGAGCTAGAACATACACTTACCGTTCAAAGAAGCATTACCAGCGAAAATAGGCATAAGAGATGGTAGCCTATGGTTTGTTTAACCCAACTAAATCAAATAACTCAAAACATGAGCTGAACGTATAGTTTGGTTTGAAGAAAATTTAAAACATGCATGGACATTGGCTTATTTCTTTGGGACAGCAAGGACATGCATTTTAGGCAGTGCATTACATTTCATCCAAATAACTTGGTTCACCTACGTCTTTGCTAACACTCGCAAGGTGTCTGTCCTGACGGTTCTGGACGATAAAACGATTGAATGGCTGCTCAACATCTGCCCCGAGATCTAGTGCGGCCAGGCAGTGGTTTGAACAACTCGCTCATAGGAAGAAGAAACAAGGTGCCCAAGTTGGTTCAATTTGCAGGATGCTGCTTAGACCGAGCGATATAGTAGTCTAACCTGATGATATTTTGAGATTGTTTCAATGGTTTCCTTACTGAATTAGGTTGAAATATGCAAAATATAACTTTGTGAACTGACACAGAAAAAATGACTTTTCATTATTTTATATATTTTGTTATAGACTTCGCAGGGGTGCGATTTTTGTTTTAAAAATTGTTTCATAGCTTTCTGAAGTACAGAAAAATATGACTTTCATGACTTTACATGACCCTAGTAATTACCGAAAAATTCTTGTCTCTGCACACAGCCCCAGAAACGTATGTGTTTGAGCAACTTGTGTCAAATTGGAACCAAAGATTTGCGCAGTCAGAAGCGTCTACCATAAACTTATTATAAATGCAATATGCCAGACTATCTTTCACGAAAATGTCACACCTCCAGCGTTGCTTGAAGAATGTCCTTGTAAACGGAAAGCAGAATTCATGGAATTCTTTGATCTATTTGCTCTCATTGCAATTATGTCAGGTAACATCCCATGTCAAATAGCATTCCAATCATACCAAGACATGTGCAATGCACAAACAAACTAACATGATTGCTTTGAATGATAATCATTGAAGCAGTTCAAATTAGACAATGCCACGCCACAATGAGAATAACATATCGTGTCTTGCGTCGGCGCTCCCTTCATGTGCAGACTCCGGAACTCACACGTTTTGGTGTAAGTCATATTTGCACCAGTAGGTTCCGATTTAACTACTGTACATCGGTCCAATTGGGACATCTTGTTGATTGCGGTTCCGAAATAACTTTTTACGAACGGTGNCCCATAGTCTCCTTTGCTCCAGTAGGTTTAATAACTACAGTCTGATGTCGTTTGTAATCACCTACCGAGCGTTCTGCAAGNTCGATTCGAGGCTGTTTTGATGGAAATGTTATGTTTTGATCGTCGTCAATTAACCTCCGCTGCAATCGCCTCCTGGCATTCTGTCAACTGCCTGACAAGCTCATTCTCGAATTTGAACAATGGATTAATAGTTCCTATTCGTTCTGTCCTTGGAGCGCACGTAGATCTTGTGCACACTTATCTCCATCAAATACAAGAAGACCATTTTGTTCCACTTGATGATCTTTCTGGTAAAGGGACAATAGGAAATTGTTGGGCCAAACAAGTCCACGCCAGACATATGCTTACTGTAGTCAGCAATACACGTGGGTTTCTTGACCTCTTCCATGACCCCATCCAGCACATATTTTCCTTCTGGAGATTGATTTTACGGAGGCACCGTGTTTGGTCGTGACTGCTTTAACCACGCGCTTGTTTTTTCAGGCCAGAAGGGGTAATGTGCCATTGTTCCACGGAATGTTTTCTTCGGTCCTCAGTTTGCCTGGTTTGCGAATCTCCCGTGATTCGCTGAGGTAGCTGCGGAGAGTTAAGACGGTAACACCTGGCGCTGGATCAGATGCTAATTCAAGCAGATGCTGTAGTAAAAGTTGTCCATGTACAGCGTATGCCACCGGTGCAAATATTGTGGATCCAGTGACGTTCTCTGCAAGATTCTCGAAACACCGCATACATGTCGATGTTCCTATAATATTTGGAATGCGATTCGGCAGAATGTAAAGTTTCATATCATATTTGATTTGTTTATCCTTTTGCGACACACCCTGAACGATAGCCTCTCTCTTTATTTCACCATGTCCTCGTGGACGGACTTGAATTCGCCGAGGTGGCTCAACGAAAGGCAGCGTTCTGAAATCAAGTTCTACATCGGATGTAACATCAAAACGATCTCTAGCTTTGCAGAAAGCTGTTTCAGGAATCTCCTGCTGAGTCCTGCTTCCATCTTTTTGCGATGATTGAATCTTGTACGTATCATTCAGCAATAATTGTTAAGTCACAGCAGTGACGCGCACAAGCGAATCATATCGTAATTTATTGGCACAGAAAAACTGCTTTCTCGTATTTCAACACAACTTCAGTCCTGCGCAGCTAGTAGAAACTTACCAGCGAATGTTGACATTGAAACACTTGCAGAAAAAACACACATACTGTTCCTATGAATTAGCAAGGGTAGAATAATTTAGTTACTGTATTTGGAAATTACCCTTCCTAGCACTCCCCAACCGGACCTGCTGTTGCATTACTGTATGACCTACGGATCGCAAAGGCTTTTTAACACTGTGTGTTTTTCTACAACAGTTTAAATGTCAACATTAAGAATCTTTATACTGGTTGAGCAGCACTGAAGATGTGTTGAAATACTGTGACTCACTGCTGTGACTTAGCAATTATTGCCGAATTTAAATCGTGTCTTCACAACGTTCTGGGATATGCTCGTTTTCGTTGAAATGGTGGTATTTGGTTGAAATAGCTGCAACCTAATTCTGCTCTTTCAAAATATTTTGTGACGTACCTTTCTAAGAACGAAGAAAACACTGACCACCTCCTCGTTTCGGTTGCTTATCTGCATTTGGTGTACACGATTTTATCGAACATTTTTTCTATATTTTATTTTATACGATGCAACTGCGTTTGTTTTTTTCCCTTCCACCAAGATGTGTTTAAATTTTGAATTGCTTCCAAAAACAAAACAGTATTTGGTACTTTGGAGCCCAATCAATTGATACATTTCGACCCATGGTTCGTAACAAAGATTAATTATTATCAAACACATTATGTCCGACTGGTGACGTATCAATCAAACTAACATCGTCCTGCGTAACGCTTCACTGCCCTCACTATCCTATTCGAGAACGACGTAAAACGGAACAAGGAAATTGATACACGCATTGGTGACGTAAGCGCGGTTCTGTGTGGGCTTCATCGCTCTGTGGTCACCAAACGGGAGCTTTCAAACACTGAAAAGCTGTCAGTTTTCGAATTTGTCTTTGTTCTGATTCTTAGCTACAAAATGGTCATTAATCTTGGGTGATGACTGAATGAATGCTATCTGTAGGGATTGTTTCGAAGAGTTCACAGCGTGTCACATTGCGACAAAGCTCGCAAGTGTGGAATTCATAAACCCCTGAATGTTGAGCCTCTTTTCCACCGAAGAGAGAATCTAAGCTACGTTGTTTCGGCCACATGGCCCGAGTTCCACAAGAAATGCTGACGAGACAAATCCTTCCGGCTCTATCCCAAGGGATAGTTCCCCAGAGGTTGACCATGGACCAGTTGGCTGTTTTGCTGTGTTGGGCTTGGGAAAACAACAACCGAATTTCAAAATTGAAATAGTTTTGATGCTCCTTGTTTTCAAAGCATCATCGATGAAACATGTGTATTTCTGCCGTTTTCTCCTGAGCAATTGCGTTCAGAATTAAACCGACAAACAAAAAGTTTGCTTTCATTGAATTGACAAGTTTTAAAAGTTTTGATAGTGAAGTTCCAAGCTTGTACTCTGGATCAATGCCATCATTTGCTCACAAACCTTTCTTGTAAAAGGGCTAGTAAACCTCTTAATGCCCAATGTTGCACTTGAGAAAGAAGCCATCGCGGCCGCCAATACGGTTGCGCTTCTTTCCTGTATTTACACGCTTCTGATGTACACCAACACAGCACTTTCAACTGAAGCCGAACAGCGACTTTGCTCTGAGGCATTGACATCCGNAGNAGGTCTTCTACAAAGCCTTCGCGCATATACGAAGTGGATCCCTAGAGTCTTTCAACGCGTTTGAAAAATGTTTGGATTTTTGATNATCCATAACATATTTTGGCTAGGTTCAACCTACTCCGTAAAACCATTGTAGCTACTTTAAACTTACTTCATTTTAAATTGTTTGATGAGACTTTGCTCAATTTAACTGACTTCATTGAAATATAAGATGGAATTAAACTGTAAACACAATA
>JGI24158J21664_10012499_pt1 | contig 11249 bp, 12 predicted proteins | sample Ectturendosymbi3_FD_21664 | JGI IMG/M metagenome (IMG submission 21664)
TACTGAAAGCGTTCGAATCCTAACTGCAATGGTAACAGACGTGATAAAGTGGAACTGAGGTCTGAGGACCACCTGCATGAAAAATGTCAAATTCAAGATTATGAAAATAAGGACAGGTTGTGAGTATGTAGGATACTTTTACTACAGCGAAAGCCTAAACTGGGCCACACAAAACTGTCGAATGGGCCGCGGGTCGCGCATGGCTGAACTATATTATATAATCGTGAGTGCTTTAATGGTTGTTAACAAGTGCAGTAATGTTAATTTTTCTCTTGTTGCAGAAACTGAGTCTTTCCCACCCTGTGCTGTTTGTTGTAGTGCAGTGCACCGTGTTTCAGTCTTCCGCGCCTGTTACTTCGAGAAGGCTGCGATTTTGGAACTCACTACTCAGTCAAATAGGAAAGGTTCGTCAAATGCTTGCCTCTTCTATCTAAGCTGGCCTAGCCTTTCACTTGCATTGTTAAACTGCTTTTCATTAGTGAAAAATAAAACTTTACAAACGTTTTTTTTGCGGAATTGACTCTCCAGAAAAAGAGCAACACTGCTGACTTGGTCTCTGTGTAAGTAAAGTTGAAACTGGCAACTTCGGGTGTTTTGCAGGTCGTCCAGATCGGGTCAGCTCCTGAAGAACTAGACAGCGCTGGTGCTAAGAGCAACTGGACTGTGCAGGACCTTACCTTGCACACACTGAGCAACGTTCGCCGAAGAATCCGTGAACTTGCACTTAAACACACGAACAGAAAGATAGTTCTTATCGGGTGGCATACTGCCAGTCTGATATGTTGTCACGTAAGTATTGCAGGTCTTTTCATTGTTTATCGCTTGCAAGTTTTGAACGGTCCTGCTGAAGTGGCTGTTGATTGTTCCAAGTAGTTTTTTCCCAAATGCTCACTGCTTTCTTCGATCAGTGTACTCAGTGTGTGATGTCACATCCGCAAAGGCAGTAACCATTACAAACTGATCATAAGATATTTCAGGTGGTGTTTCTTACCCAAGTTGTAAATATGCCAAACGTCGATTAACCAGTGGGTTACTTTTCAAAGGATGCCATTCAACGTTTCGCAGATAAAAAAAATAAGTTATCGATTGCGAACTGCTCTGCTCTTGGGTATTTTCGGCAAAGGCTCCATCTTAGCATGAACATTGGTTTGCTTTGCAGGCTGCTTTGAAAGAAGACGTTGCAGCAATAATCTGCCTCGGCTTCCCCTTGTACAATATGTTCGGAGAGAGAGGCGTAAGTTCTCAAGCTGTGCTGTGTTGAGTGCACCTACTGTTTTCTGTAACCAAAGTGCCCCTCGCCAGTTTTTGCTAGGCATGACTTGTCAGCTTCAACACGGATGTTATTTGATCTAATCAGACTCAAATATTTTTGTTTGCATGTTTTCGATTATTACGTGAAGGCAAAACTTGGTGTTGCTTCCAGTGTCCGAAGTGAAGCTGCATTCATGCGAGCAACTTACTTTTAATGTTTTTGCTCTCAGCTTGCTTTGCATATAAGACGAACTCTGAAAATACGATTAAGTCTCATTTTTCAATAGATCGGAAGTACTTGAAGGTTTTGTACATCGCGAAGTGATTTGATTGATCTCAATTAATTTGGTTAGTAGACTTAGTGGAATATCTGTGGGTGCAGATTTCCAGATGGTTTATCATTACTTTTGGGCATGGTAGTGGTGATTTTTGTAATTGAAACACCTCCAAGCAAACCGTTTCAGTTTTCGAGCAAAATTACTCACTTCAGATAATTAATTTGCTCGACTCAATGCTAATGACTCGGACTCCACTCGATTTTAAGAGTGATGGCTCCTCGTGCCCATTGGCAATGAAACTTGGCTTAGCGTTTTTTCATTACTTACTTTTGATGCCACAGTGACACTTTATATGTCGAAAATGAGAGATTTTTTATAAAACTGGCATCTGACACACAAAAGATTTCTAAAGATTGGTCTAACAAGTGCTGCAGCAGGAGCGAACGGTTTTCGCTCCTTCAGCACCTTCGGTCTGTCCAAGCGCGGTTCGGTTGGAAAAAGCAAATAACACCACCGAGTGTGCAGTATGTGAACAGCACGAAGATTGCCAGGACGACGCAATCAAGATACGTGTCAAAATTTGCAGCTGTCGCATGTTAAAATAAATTCACCCTTGAATCAGCTGCATAGATGCCAAAAACTGCACCATTTGCATTTACGTACTAGCGGATGGCTGTGCAATTCTACTCGCAATGCTCCAGATACAGGACACAATTCATGAAAAAGTTAATACTAAGTCCATGATTGAATTTTGACTTATGGATCCCCTGAAACACATTAATAGAACCCTAAGGGGTTCACGGACCCCAGGTTAAGAACCCCTGACCTAGTGCAATATACTCGGCTGTGCGTTAGAAAAAATGGCATTCGCAGCGATGATGGCAATGAAAGGCAAGCAGCAAAGTTTTTGAAGCCTCACCAAGCCATTTTCTGCCAATACAGGCCAGTTCTACGCACAAAGGACGCCTGCGACAAGCACATGTTTAGTGCTGTAAGAAGTTTTGCAGATTTTCTGTTCTGTAGACGCAAAAAACACTTCGACGCTGCGTGAAACCAAGGCCAGGTGCTTAACTGCACGCTTTTCACAAAAGCAGGAGGGCGAGGGAAAGATTTATTTCGTGTGACCCAAGTCTGATCCGGCTGCTGGTCCTTGGAACGTGTGCGGCGAAAGCAACTTGCCAAGCAGCGGCGTTGATGTTCTCCGGATAAAAGCTTTTTTTGCGTTTGCCTTCAGTCAGTGGACGACGCGCTGTGCGACGTGGCAACTCCCATCCTTTTCGTAATCGGCGACAGAGCGATGTCTTGCCGCGTCAACGACATGGAGGATGCGAGGGAGAAGACTTTCACTGATGCGCTCACGTCTCTGGTTGTGGTCAACGAAAGCGACGACTGGCTGCGCGCGTCTGACAAAATGAAAGTGCGCTATGCCGTTACTCAGTCTATGGTGGACAGGTCTGTAACTTTGTTTGCGTCTGAACCTTGACGAATTTCGTCTGTTGTTCAGTTTTTGCATTTGCGACGTCCGTTTTGAGCGATGCCTTTTTCTTTTTCACAGGCGAATACTCGAAAGCATATGCGATTTCCTTCATACCATTTTCGCCCCGAAAGAAGATCGACAAATAAACAGCCTGTATCTCGAGGTATGTTGATTGACACGGATCAGTTCTGCACAACTGATCTTTTTTATTTGGTTAGTTTTTATATTGGTTGTTTGTATTTTTATGTTGGTTGTTTGTATTTTTATATTGGTTGTTTGTAGGCGAACAGAAAGCGGAAAGGTCTACATGTTGATTCAGGTAACAAATTTTACGAATCTTTCATATCAAACTTTGGTTGATTCTAAAAACTACGTCAAGTACACTTTTTCAGGGATGTATGATGATCTGCATCTTTCGAAACGACGAAAACGCAGCGACGACAGCCTTTCTGAGGTAGCATGTCCGTTCGTTTTTGTTTCATATATATATATCTGTCAGATTTTCAGCAGAGGTTAAAGCTCGTGCGTGCTTGTAAGTGACATTTATGAAAGTGACATTGACCTGCGACTAGTTCTGGGAAAATATGCACTTTCTTTTGCATTTATACGCAGGGTCCTAACAATGGCCCATAGGTCTTGGTAGACCTGTTCATGTAGGACTTCATTTATCGTAGTCGTGAGTCGCTTACAGGGATAAATCGCTTGTTTAACAAAAACAGTACCGTAGTTATAAAGTTTCACAGTAAACAACAGAGAGCAGGTACCCGCCCGGGTAGTAGTTTTGAAACCATCAAAATGTGGCTGATGGCGTTCGTTTCTCATCGTTTAGCTATTTGAGAGGATGTTCCATCCTTCTGCTTGTGATTCGTTGCTTGGGCAAATGCGAGTGATTGGTTGACCGAATGCAAAAGGGATACTGAAGAAGAGCTGCGAAACCTATTCGTGCAAAACATGCCAACGAACAGCTTTTTTCCGTGTTTGGTACTCAGTTTGTGTTGCGGATCACTTTCGTGAGTTCGTCTGGCAGACTTCTTAGACTAAATTCCAAAGCTGACGCCAACGACTGTCTTGAATTTAGAAGCTGATGGCGATTTTTCGTGTTAAGAGCTTTCTTTCATTTGGACTACAGCCGTTTGCCAGTGAGTTGCTTGTGAGTTCGTTCCCAAAGTGCTGTTTTGCGCAAGATGATAAACTGTACAGTAAGTTGCAACATCATTAAGAGCTTAAATGAAGACGAAACCGAAAGCATTGTTTTTTCAATGAAAGTGCGATGCAGTATACCGGAAATACTATCTGCAAGGTTTGCCAAGAATATTGACATGTAAAATTAAACTTATAAGTTTGTTCGTGACCTGTGAAGGCTAAAATGCAGAATAACGTAGGCTTGTGTCACCGTCGACATTGTCTTGCTTTACTATTACCAAATGCATTTTTAACTAAGTTGTGTTGCATAGCGTGATTACGCGATTTGCATTTTTGTTTATGCCAATAAGACAGCAATAACCATCAATCGATTGATGTGGCGCAGAATTTCTAGTTTTCTTCGACCTGAACACTGCTATCTAGCAAATCAAATACGCGAAAACGTGCAGATTGTGTCCGTTTTCGATGACAACCAAAGCGTAAAAAAGTGCAATAATGGTTAAATGTAATAAATGCGGCACAGACACTGTTGTACTTTCTTAGCGACGAATTAACGAAATCGTAAAAATTATTGCGAGTTTTCGATTAACATCCGTTTATGTCGAAAATTCCATACTAAAAATAAAAAGATAATGTGGACCTAGCTTGCAAAAATGTGATCCAGGGTAGCTGTGGCTTGTCGAAGCAAGCTACACCAACTCCTTCAACTATATTTTTGAAACATATTTTTAAAAAGCTCGGTTGTGATGCCGCCAATAAGCTTTCAAATTTTAAGTCTATACCAGGATGCACTACATTGCTAGTTTAGTGAACTGCCTCAACGACTATATGATACCTCGCCCAGTGACACCCGTGCGTCATCAACTTTATCAGAACCATGTTTCATTTTGCATGGAGAATCTTAACTTGTTACGTAGTACCTACACAGTGGCATAGTACCACCCAGCACCCATACGGCATCTTCAACCTTTCTTTTAATGTTGTTGTGCAGCCCGTTGCATCAAGTCTTTCGCTTCTTTTCACAGACATCTTCAATGCTGGGAAAGCGTCCAAACAGCTATTCTTCTGGACTTAATTCTTTGGACAGTAAGTTCTCTGTTAAAATAAGTGAGCTTGGCTTCAAGCAGAGCAAACCGTCTGGGTGGTTTTCGCTGAGGGATACAAAATGCTTTTTCGAAAGTGCATCGCATGTTTCCACGCAACTCTTTCCACCAACGTTTAGGTATTTTACAAAACTTCTGAAGCGTTTGGCCGAAAAAAACTCGTGGAAGATTGGCAACGGACACTTAAAGTACGAGAAATATCTTTTTAGTGTGAAGATTTGCGTAGCTGAAGATCTAATGGCAGTGTTTGAAATAACGTTTTTACCCAAGGACAACATGTTTATCGAAATTGATCGTTGGGCAAAATGTTTTTCATATAGCCACGAGTTAGAACTTGGTTAGGAATGTAATTACTGGTCATTTCTGGAAAACAGCTCAAAGCGATTAACAACATACGGCACGTTTCAGTTGATGTTCTTGCTGTTGGAAAACATGCATTACCACCAGCACACGATGGGCGCTTTTCTTGTTGCCTTTCGACTTGATTTCCATTCATTCCTCGCGCGCGTGATTATAACCTAGGGCTGAAAATGTGAAGAATAGAACATCAAACCCGCATGTGGCTTACTGTGCCAATGTGCAGGCATGCAGACCGCACCATCTGTCGCTATATAGCTTAATGCAAACCTTAACAGAACTAAAGCTTTCTGCCAGGTGTCATCTCTGCAACAAACACGACCGGCTCCACCGTCGGAACTCGCTTTTTGGAGCTTTTACCACACCTTGCCAAAGAGTTGAACCGTGGTTTTATACCGCACCAACACTGTAATTCGTGACAGCCATTTTTCTCATGTTGTTTCTTTAACTTCACTGTGCCGATGTGAAGTTGTGCGCTTTTTGACTTCGCACGAAGTGTTTCGATTCTTCATGGAATGAAGATGGATTATCTCACCAGAGTTGATATATTTTGTTGCAGAGAAGCGCCAGAGATCATCATCGCCATCGGTGTCTTCGCTGCACCGCTCTTACTCTTCGCAGAAATTCGAACACTTATTTTCAAACGACAAGCAAGTGAAGGAGGAAGGTAACGAAATGAGTGCGCTCTTTTTTTTAATGTTACTGGCTTAACACCTTTTTTCCTTCGGCGAACAAGCTAAGCACATTAATCCCAACATCTTCCACGTCTTGTATTAATGGTGACTAATTTCGTTTTTCGGTAGATTATACCCTGCTATTGATCCTACTCTGCTGCAAGCGATATGACATTTGAGCAACATTTTTTAGATCATGCATAAGATATGTGCCACGGTTTCACGATGGCACTGATGAACCTTCGCGAAAAAGGTTGTGGAGAACATGCTTCATTGGTGGAGTTGTTACGTGCTCCACAAGAATAGAATGCTTTGTAGGTGTGTGTGTAAGGCTTGATCAGGGGTCTTAAACACGCGGCCCGCCGACCGCATGTAGCCCGCGAGGGCGTTTTGTGCGGCCCGCGATGCTTTGGAAATTTTCAAATAATAACATTTACGTTGTTCAGTTTCTTCACTAGCGAGTGAGCAAGTTCCTTATAAACGAACGTAGAGACCGCTAGAAATGATTTGCCTATGACTCATGATATCTTTCGCAGGAAATAAGATGTAAAAGCTGTTTCTAGTAAGGTTCAGGTACCGCCATTGTTGCGTCAGCGTCTTAATGCGGCCCTCTGGTTACTTCAAACCTTTATGCCCTCGGAGCAAGTTGAATTCGAGACCCTGGGCTGGATACTTCTGCGCACGTTTCTACTACGGTAAAGACTTCGGCACTGGCTATGGTTGACTTGAGGCTCGGCCCGCTGAATTCATGCTTTTGATCTTGGTTTTATTGCCTTCGTTGTCCCGACCAGGTTCCGAGAGGCCAGGCATGTTTCACGGACTCACTTTAAACCTTAAAACCGGTTCCATCAGCGGCCTCACTTCAGCGCCAGGCTCTCATTCCCCCAAACAATCATCGTCCGACAAACTCCACGGCGTGACGTCAAAGAAAAGAAAGCGAAGCAGGGATGGTTCCAGTCACTCATCGCGCAGCATTACTATCGACCTGACCAAGGTACTCGCACAGTGATATTTCAGAACTGTGAAAATAGTGGTTTTTGTGTATGAAGATTTATTTCGAATTGAATAGCAGTCACTTACACTGCTAATTGAATGATGTGGTCCCGTGCGGTTGGTGGGTGAAACTTGTTTTGAAATTTGATTATGTTTAAACCACGCACTGTTTCATGTTCGCATGACGCACATGGAGCAGTGGTTTCGACAAGATGCCTATTAGTGCAGGAATACGCGAAGCTGGTACCTTCGTATTTCATTGTGAAAAGGGCATTTGTGTATTGGTGGTTGCTAGTTACATAGTTAGTTTTTGTTTTCTTTTCGGTGAGTAACCGTTACTCTTTCTTGCGCTTAACGGAGAACTCAGTTGGCCTACGCTTACGCACACAACTTAGCGCGTACATACTATCGACTGGGCTTGTAATGTCTGGATTTGTTGCTTCAGAAGAAGCTCTTTCATAGGCATTGTTTCAGGAACATGTTGATAAGTGTCACCAACGGTTAAGCTCGAAAACTAACAGTAAGCTTTTTACGAGATGTTATGACAACCTTGATCGCTAGAAACCAAGTTACACACTTTTGATTATTTGTTAGGTTGAATTTTGAGATTTTTTTAGAACTTAAATGATCAGGTTTTGGTGTTTGTGTATGCTCCTTAATGAGTGCTCAGAAAGTAAGCGTTCATGATTGTTGTGATTTTTTTCAAACCCTACTTATACCTGGGGCGAAGACAGGCTCGTGTCCTGTATGTTTTGCACCTTGCGTTCCTTGCCTCACGCTCTTGTCACTGAAACGCATTTTCTGGCAACTGCAGGATCCGAACGCGCAGCTTTCGTCAGCACTGTCAAAGCGTAACTCTCAACTACTCCAGCCCAGCCAGAGTCAAACAGAAGCAGCGATCGCCGCGATTCTGGGCTCGGGCAAAGACACGAGCGACCCAGACTTCGCCGCCGACCCCGCAGCAGAACAAACAGCTGTCATGTCGCCCTCCCTCAGCTTAGGAAGGTTTGTCTTTAACAGTTCTGCACGGACGATAGCACTATTATTAAGAATACGTAGAATGCTGCGTGGAGTTAAGTTTCGGGGGACGAGCTAGTTTTTGCTGATCCACTGGATGAAAAGCCAGTGTAAGCAAGTTATTCTTTCTAGAGCGCTGAAAGCACTGACTTAAGTGATGATTGATTAAAGCAGTGAAAAAATGTGGACTTTTCTGTAAATGTCGTGTTCGTGCTGGTGTACTCNGCGCTGAGGTTAATCTTNCACCAAAAGTGTGGTTTTGATCTTGACGAAATACATGAAAACCTTTAAATAGCTTTTACTGGACTACTCGTATTTTTGTTACTTGTGGAGGTATGTCTCGAACAAACCTTTAGACTTCTCGTTTTAGGTTCACAGCACAATGTAAAGCGTTATCTAAGCAGGGCTTGGCAATGTTCGTTTGTGGCGATGCTTGACTCAGCGGTAGTTAGACGAAAGATACGGAATTCCACTGCTGTGCGCATACGTCAAGGTTAAAACTGACTAATATAAATTACTGAACGTAAGTTCTTGGGTTGAGCTACGAATTTGAAGTCCCGCTTACGTTACACCGTCGAGAAACGAAACAAACCAACTCTAAAGGCCGGGCTTGTTTACATTTTGTCACATAACAAGAAGTTCAAACTACCGGCGACTGTCGGCGTGACAAGACCTTAGACACGGCGTACGTCAATTTTCTATCCTGTTTCTTTTTAATATTCAGACTTGCAGTCAGCAGAGATGCTTCGGCTTCTGAGAGTCGAACCAAGGCAGCTGCACCAGCCTCATCCAGAGGTTTGTCTATATCTCTCGGTAAGTTCATCATCGCAGTGTACAGATGGCGATGTTTTATTTCTTGTTCGTAACATCGCAACGGTGGCAAGTTTTTATGTTGGATTTCTTTTTGCGCGACAGGTCAAGACGCGATTATTTTTGTATTTTCAAACAGATGGAATCGGAACTCTGTCCGGGGCCACTTCGATTCCCGTTGATAATTCAGGTCAGGCGAACAAGCACTGAAGTTTTCTCGCGTCTCATCTTGTGATAAGTAATTTCTCCATAGCAGCACAAAGACTAAAGCTGCGCATTCGAACCGTTCCTAGCTTTCCCCGGTTCCCAAACTTGTTTAATCGGGGTGTAGTTGTATATTGTGTTATAAACCGTTGCTGGGAGCCAGGAATCCTGAACTTAATGCTTCTTAAGTGTTTCATCTGGAATTGCTAATCTCAAGTCTTATCAATTACGCTCTACTCACAAGGTTCTTGTATGGTACTCGCAGATAACTTGGTTAAACCGACCGCTTCCAGTTTTATCCGGTCGCATTCTGTCGCTGGCGATCAGTCTCGGTCTTTGGTGATGTCGCGCAGCAGACGCGAAGACCGTGAAACTCAGCAGGCGACGGCTTTTCTGGAACGACTGAGCAGTTCCTTCGATCCAGACGATGTGCGTTCTTCTCGGAATACTTCGAGTTCAAGCAAGAAATCAAAAGGTTCAAGTTCGTTGTTCTATACCAGGGGTCGGCAACCTTTTTCCCACTACCGGCAGGTTTAAGCCTGGCATAATTTTATGGACCAGCTATCACGTGATTGTACGTGAAACGTGATTACTCAAGCGTCACAAAAGTGTTTCCAAAATTGAAAACGAACTTAGAACGGATCGTTCGTGTTTTTCAAGAAAATTTGAGGAAATTCTGATTTTTTTCGGTATTTTTTGCCGCAAAATTTAATTATAGAAAATGAAATTGATATTTCTGCACTAGCCTAGCGGTGCAAACGGTCTTGGAACCGCAACGCGTTGCTCTAGTACAGGGGTCGGCAACCTACGCCACGCACGTGTGCCACACTTGACACGCCAAGCAATTTCTAATGGCACGCAGAAGCTCCAAGTTTTATCAAATCAATTTTGTTATGATTCACACAGAAGGTCTATTGACCTTGACCTGCATAAAAGTTGGCACTTTGAATGATTTGAAACCTTTTAAGTCCACCGTTAGCAAAACGTTGCCGATCCCTGCTTTAGGCCAACTGTGGCTTTTCCACAGAGAGGCAAAAACGGCGAGTTTATCAAAAACAATTGCAATTTCTTTGGAGCAATTTGGTCTGTCGGTTCTGCACGACCCGTCAACGAATTCCGCACGGAAGGGTGCCGGTTCCCGGCCCGGTGGTTGCCGACCTCTGTCCTGTGCTACCTTGCTGTAAAGGCGCTTGTACAGTGGTTTGTTTTCCTTGTGCCACAACTGCAAGGCAATGTTACCCAGCCTTGCTGCTGAATGTGCAAGAACCAGCAGTTATTGTTGGGATTGCCGTTGACGTTTTCAATTCAAAAAGCGGTTTCCGCTTCGACGATGTGATAAAGCTGAGCTGAGATTTTTGACAAGATACAAAACAAAAACTCGAACCAACTAATTTTGGTTTGGAAGAAACTGTAATAATTCGCTCATCTGTACTCCTTCGTGTGAGACGTTATTAGTTACGTGTTCAGTGGGTGTTGCAATTATTTTTGCGTATGCGTTGAACTGTTCATACCACGCAGCAACCACGCCTGACGCTGCTGTTAAGCGCAGAAGTCAGTCAGTGCTGATGAAAAAGTGCTGTGATCGATAGTCACGCATTTGCATGCAGAGCCTCGTCACGTAATCCTCAATGCTTTTTGCTGGATTCTTCGCGTTTTGAGTGACATGTTTCAGAGCCATTTGAAAGCTGTCTTTCAGTTTTAAAATGATAAAAAGAGTTAGGCACCGGAAGTACCGACTTTGCGTTTAATCGGAAGCTATCATATCAACAGAAATCTCCTGGCTGGTTTGGTGAGACCAACGACCGAGTCTAAGAAGGATTTGCAAAACTCAGGTTTTTACGTTGTCAGTGAAGATGTCAAAGCCATGAATCATGACTTTTTGCAGTACCTTTTGTGTTGCAACCTGCTCAGCAATTATTAGCAAAGCATGACCGCCTGATAT
>JGI24158J21664_10012500_pt1 | contig 11249 bp, 6 predicted proteins | sample Ectturendosymbi3_FD_21664 | JGI IMG/M metagenome (IMG submission 21664)
CGAAGATTATCTCCAAAAATGAACTCCTCAATCTCCATGGAATTTGCATCGCGGTCATAATCAAATCAAACTATCTTTATAATGGGTGTGCGTGGATCAAGTTTTTTCTGTGCTGCTTACGAAATACGACACAGATTAGATCTGGCACTGTTGACAAATCAAAATAGCCGGTATTTTTACAAAACGTAGGCTACCTAGCAACCCTAGGGGCAGGGGAACCTTGCACCCCTGGATTTTGAAACTTTTAGCAAAAAACGTTTTTTTCTTGATTTCGAGCGGGAAAAAACAAATTTCACCTCTGTTGGCCCACCCAGTGGTGGGTTTAAGGTTGGGGGTCCCGAGGCAATATTACAAGGGGGCCCTCCGATGACCTCATCATACTCAGCCAACCGTGGTAAACACATTTGATCAAGCCTAAGATACGGCTACCCAAGGATACATTCCTGACACTATGGCACGACTGACATAGCAGAAGGAGAAAATACAAAGGGTGTTCATGATATACAACTTTGAAAACACTGAAAGTTGGGAAGACAAGGCTGGCATCACGTAAAAGTTAGGCGATTGCAATTTGGCATCGCCCCCACTTCATTATTTTCATGCCCCATTTCTTTGCATTAACCATCAATAAACTACAAAGATTACCCCTTTGAAAATTTCACACTTCCCCCTTTGAAATATATGCTTGGTAGTTGGTTTCCTGAATTTGTTCACATTCATGTCTTTATGGCAATCCATAAAATCAGAAACAACAACCAAGAAAATTTGAAACACTAAATTTGTTTCAAATTTCATCCTTTACTTACAAGAACATAGCATACAAAAGCATTCAATCTGAGACTTGTTTTTGAAAGCTTTGAGGCTGAACAAGTCAAGGCTGTCCTCATCTTGCATTGACACTAGTTGTTTAAAATATGATCAGAATTAGGAAATAATTCCTCATGCACCTTATCGCAAACATTTCTAGCAAGTAGCCTACACAATTGATTAAACCTGTGCTAAGAAAAAACGTTTAAGTTATACTGGCTAAGATCCGGCAAAAAAAAACTTTAACATCATCTAGCAAGCCTACCTTAAGCAAGCCATTCACTAGTTAAGCTTCAAATGATCTGTGACTTCAAGCATGGGCGAAATTCAAACCACCTAAAATACCTGAAATATCTATAGAAAAAATGAGTAGCCTACTCATAATCCTCAACAAATGCCATTTCTGCTATTTGATAAGAAGCATGAATGTAGCTCTACTTATTAACGGTCTTTGCAGCAAAACAGCAATAATACAAAATTATATTCAAGTTGCTGTTTGGGCCCCTTTGAAAGCATAGCCTAGTCGGCTACTTGCACATTACAGTTTCCGTTGGTTTGCCTCTTTGAATCGCTGTTGGCAGCCTCTTTGAAAGCAAGGAATTTTGCATTACACAGGTACTGTTGAGACCCCATCCACTGCTGTAGATAAACGGCATGGTCATCTGTAGTTTTGGATAGTGAAAATCTATGAACGGTAATTCTTACAAAGCTTAAGTTGGACCTAGGGCAGCTATGTGCAACGCAAATGGCCTACTGAGCCAAAAATTATGTCATTGTCTTAACCAGGGCCGCACACTGAACGACATATTTTTGAGGGCCGCATATTGAATGGCTTACTTTGACCTTAGCAAACTCAATTTAGCTTAAACTAATGTACTGAAAGCGTTCTGATCCTAACTGCAATGGTCAAGGCCTGATAAAGAGGCACTGAGGACCACCTGCATCAAAAATGTCAAATTCAAGATTATTAATAAGGACAGGTTGTCAGTATGTATGATACTTTTACTACAGTGAAAACCTTAACTGGGCCGCAAGAAACCTTCGCCTGGGCCGCAGGCCGCATGCGGTCCAAGGGCCTCGGTTGGACATAGCTGACCTAGGGTAACTTCATTGTTCAAACATTTATCTGAGAAACTGGTTGTGTTCGACAGAATTATAACGTGAACACCAATGTGCTTGTGTATTTTTGCATGGGCTGCTGCATACCTCAATAGCTGCTAAAGCAATGTTGCATCAGTTGCTCTCAATTTCATTTTGAGTCAGAACTGAATGTTTAAATAATTCTGGGGAAGCTTTCCCTATTTTTTTCAACCATCAATATTTTCTTTTACCTTACAACTACTGGTTTTTCACTGCAGTGATTCAGAAATAAATTTTGGTAGTATTAGTACATTTTCTTCCTGCATTATTCAAATCTACTTATAACAGGACGCAGCGCCGGATTTAAATTGTTGGGGGCCAGGGGTCCAGGTGTGGTGGGAAGCCCCATGTGCGGATGCAGAATCTTTAGGTATGGGATGATCGATGAAGTCACTAGTATTTCCATGGAGCGTTAATATTTGTGACATTCACACAAAGACACATGATCTTGTGACGTCACATTGGTTAACTCAAGTGTAACAAAACTTTGTGATGCAAATAATATGTAACAATGATTAGCGATTTGTGAAACTGTTGTAAAATCGGTCACCAGAAGCATCGCATGTTCTTGTTTTTTGAATTTGCTTGAAAAAGTTTTGAGAATTTTGTTAAAAAAACTTTCTGAACGTTCGAACGTTTTCATCATCTCTAAACGCCAGTCTTCACTCAGCAGTAAATTTTACGACAGAAGCCAAACGCTGCAGGCAGAGGCGATTTCCGATATTGTACGCATTGATTGACCTAACTGGCTAGCTCTGCATCAGTTCTTCATAGTGATTAGTTACATCTGCGACTGTACGTAATCGTGGCATCTATATGTTCCATTGATTGCTCGTGGCTCCTCAGGCGCTCAAGAGCATCCTTCCAGTCGTAGATTCCTTTTCTAATAAAGAAATGCGCCCGTTTTGTCGTATCCGCGCACATCAGTCTACAAGTGGAACAATAAATGCAAGTTTGTGAAGGAGAAAACTAAGCCAGCTTCTATCAACTGCTTCGCTGTTGTGGTTCTGGCGACGAATAAGACTTGTGGTGCATTCCCATTGACGAGTTTCTGTCTTTTCTGTGTTGTGAAACACCGTGGCTTAAAAGCAACTTTTCATCACAATGTCGAAGAGAACCTGTTCCGTTTTTCAACCAATATTTCTGCTTTTCTTCCGGTACATTGGCTGACCAGAGACCGATATCCTTGCCTACAGTGATAGCATCAGTCATCTCATCTATCGTGTTTTTCGATGATGCTTCTTGACGTTCTTTTGCTACTGCAACGCTGGTTAAACAGATCTATTCTCATCGTTACGTAGAGCTAAGTGTGTCAAAACACGTTCTTCGATTTTCTGTCCTCTTACAGGTTTCGCAGAAATGTCTCCGCTGGACTTCACTGGCACTGCAAAATAGTAACTTGAATGTTCCTTGACTTAGCTGCAACTTCCTCCTCTCTCATTTTTGCCTCTTGCTTTTTTACGTTTTTCTGGAATCACTTGCATAAGCTCTACAGTTGTAAGGGTGACCATCCCCGTTCTTCTGTCCATGTTTATTTATTAATAAGCTCAATAAGGCTGCCACATTTTCATCGCAAAAAAGGAAAACAATTTACGACTGTCACTTACTTGAGTGTATTATCTACACTTAATAAGTCAAATATCAATTAGGCCTATTGATAAGTTTTAAGCATTGAAGTAAGACGTACAGAGTGGACGATGTCAAAACGCAGAAAACAAAATCCTTATTTACTTGTCCTATTAAGCCCATGAATACTTTGCAGTTACTTTTGTGAAAAAGGGATATTTCAGACGTATTTTTTCATTTTTACCATTACTGATTAGCCATAATTGCGAGAAATGACTACACTAAGCAATGTACAATACACTGATCACTGTAGCCTATTACGGTTCATAAGCATAGCTAGTATAGTATAATTGAGTCAGCAACCCGCACTCAAATGCCAAAGTCATTGCGATGCTGAAATAAAATTTACCGCTGTTATGTAACGATCAGTGTTAAACATTCCCGCCTTTCCAGCCTTTAATTAACTCAACCAAAACATGCATTAATTAAACACCTTGCAGGCCCTCCCATCAACTAAGCAATGCCACCAGCACGTATTTTGTTGCATTTGAGTAGGCACAGCTTATCCTATTGTATGGAAATACAAAATATCATAGCCGTTGACGTAACTGACAGGGGGCAGATGATCAAATTCCCCCTCTTGGCAAGGTAAATGTGAAAGCCGAGCCACCACTTAACTTATATTTCAGTTTTAGGATTATTTTTGTTTTTGAGTAGGTTGTTGTTTTTATGCATTTTTCGAATTATTTTCCGTTAATTTAAGGTTTTTGTATAACCATCCATGTCCAGATTCATTCACCATCATTTCTCAAGTTTTTTTATGAGTGCTGGCCAGTTGGCCCCTTTTAGCTGTTTCCACCCTTGCTCAAACCTCTGGATACGCCACTGATTATAGCCATGTCAAATAATAATAAATGCAAAAAGGAGGACATTTTGACATTTTTGAATGTCCTCGGAGAATATTTCATTTCTCATGAAAAAAGTGGACATGTGATTAAAAAAGAGGACGTATGGTAGCCCTACTTAGCAACGCTACTCATATGCGACCTGTGCAAATCTGAGCAAGGCAGACGCAAAATCTACCAGAAACCAGTAGAGACGTAAGCTAATGCGTTGTACAGCAAGCGGCTTGGCCTTGCATTCACTAGATTAAGATACCTGACCGACTTTCAGGAAACCAATAAGTGTTTGTTTTGTCACAATATCAAATAATATTTAAGTGAAATCAGTGATTAACAGGTGAAATACTGCCGTCTGCCCAACCGATAATTAATAACGCCTACAAAGAAACTTTCCTCGATAAAAAGGATTAAGTGGCGCGCACATGTCGCACATATAGCTAAACATATGAACATGGTGGGGGGCCCCTTTTGATGGGGGGCCTGGGCCCCTTGGGATCCCCCTAAATCCGGCGCTGACAGGACGTATGTGTGAAGTTTTTGCAAAAAGTAACGTATGTATGTGTGCCGTTTTTGCACAAAGTATATACCGTTCATACAGTAGTAGTTCAGAGTATTTAGTGATTTTTGAAACTGCAGTAATTCGTAGAACTATGGGTTGGTTCCCTATTTTTTTGTGCAAGACGAACGAATGAAGGCAGAGATGCTGAAACATTATTATTGGTAGATACTTCATCAACGCATTGGGCAGGCGAACTCTCATCAGCAGCTAAGGATTTGTGCGTAAGGCCGCGTCATCGTCGAACCGACGGACAACTAAGCTAGAGAAAGGCCAAGCCCGGTTTTTATTATTTTGATAAAAAAATATTTTTCTTTTAAAACAATTCCACAGTACCATTGCCAATACCCAGTCTATGTACACTAGAGACCAAATAGTCGACTGATCTCACTATGCCCATCAACCCAACATTAAACTAATCATACTGCTCAGCGAATCAGTGACCTTCAGTTACAGGAGTTACTTGCGTTCAGGAAATAATCTGCAGAGGAGTAGAAGTTCGATCAATTGATTACATTTCAATGATCATTGTGTCGTTGACTATTTCCATTCTCTGGGTTTGGAATGTTAAACTGGGTAACTTCAATTGTCAGGATCAGGAAGTGAAATGTGCTTGTGAGAGTGCGAATTGGGACATTTTAAGTGCTTAAATTCTGGAATGTGGCAACAAATTCAAATTAGGCCAAAATGTGGTCGGCCAAATTTCCAAAATGCTCACAAAACGCCAAACAAAATATTTGCGGCCAAACCACTTCTGAAAACGGCCAAATTTTCCACAAGGATAAGTTCCCAACCCTTTACTGAAATATTTTCTGCCCATTTAAGTTAAACAGCAGTGGGGTGTTACATTTTGCTGTATGTTTTGTGCAATTGTGTTATTTGTAAATGTATTACCAAAAAAGGCAGGGAATGAGTTTCAGGGGGTATTGCATGTCCCCACCAACTTTTGGACAAGGGGAGACACAACATCTATTGCCACCACAGTATTTGTGATAAATACAAATTTCATGGTTACATTACTGCCGGGGAATAAATAAGAAACAATGGATTATGTCATGCGATTACCTGTAGACACAGTGCAGGGGCAGATCCAGCCAGTAAGTTTAGGGGGGTGATTTCAGTAAAATTTGGTAGTCAAGTACCATTACGGGTTCACTGCCGCAAGGGAGATGAAGAGATGAAGTATGCTTCACAACCCTGCTGTGACAAAACAATGGACGGCAAAATAACTTTATATCGCGAATGCTGTTTTCCGAATTGTGCAAAATCATGGTGAATAAGTTATTTTCGTAGGTTTTAGAGGGGCGATAGCCCCAATCACCCCTGGGATCTGCCACTGACACGGTGTACAGATTCACTGTGCAAACTGAATTATGGGCGTCGGAAGGTCGGAAGGAACGTTTGTCAATTTGCGCTAATGAAAGAAAACGTTCATCGGGGCGCACTTCTTTGACCGGCCACATGTTTTCTCCTTCGGTAATGGTGCTCATAATAACTGAACAATAGACTTGATTCTGATTTCCTGCAAATTTTCTTACATTTGCATTTCATTACAACATCTCTAAATAATCGCCATCAATTAAATGACAATAATTTACGACCCAATTCCCTTTTTTAAGCTCCTTCAAAAATTTTTAGTTGGAAACTACGAGCCTATTATGGGTATTTTCGGTAAAATATTAATTTGCACAATCTGCAAATGCTGTTCATGTTGTGAATTAAATATAAATTTTCAGAATTAATTATAAAATTGTCTAGCCACCCTGTACAAATATGAAGTCCCTAATGGAAGACTTTCTGGCGACGGTTCTGCCCAGGCCCGTAGACACGGGGGGCATTCGGGAGCAGTGCCTCCCAAAGTTTTGTTGTGTTCAGAAAATTTGTTTTAAACATATGATAAAAACAAATATCTTTCCCCTTAAAAATGTATTTTGCTCCCCCCGCAAATCTTAAAACCTGGCTACGGGCCTGGTTCTGCCAAAATTGTGTTTGCAATTAGGATATTTTGTTTTGAAGACCATTCGGCCTCGAGACGTAACATAACGTCGAAATCCTTTCTTTATAAATCACCAGTAGGGGGGCCCTTGCAAGCATTTTGGGGGAAGCGGAGTTGGGCTGCTACGGCACTGTCTTCAACACTTCAAGCAATGAATGCTGACGCTTTACTCTCAAGCCTCAAATACGTTTATTACCTCCAAACCTATCAAAAATGATCAGGTGATGTTATTCCAGGTAACGGCTGCAGCTACTGCTCTGTCTATAAATTACAGAATAGAATACGAATTGATAGAAACTTCACTGATTTCTAGTGCTTCATATTGCAATTTTGGGGGTTGAAGCTTTGTTTGGGGGGATAAGTGGTGACGGGACTGAATTTTGGACCCCTGTGACGGCGTGACCCCCCAATTGGGGGGTATTGAGTACGGCTGATACGGCTCTGCACCCGCAAACAATAGCACGAGACGTGCCAAGCAGGCCCGTAACCAGCTTGGGACACCACCAGGGGCGAAGAGTTTTCTGAGAGGGACCCAAATTTTTTGAACTACGTCCAGTAGTTCCAAACTATATCCAACACATTTTTCCAGAGGGGGGAAATTTTTTCTAGGAGGGGCTTCGCCCCCCTTGCGCCTCCCCTGGTTACGGGCCTGGTGCCAAGAAGGTTTGTCGCCAATGCTAATACAGATGGGTGTCAGGTGATCTAATGTTGCGCCGTTGGAGAATTGCTAAGGATTGAACGAGAAAGGATTAGGATAGATTTGACTCGCCTTGGTTTCAAACAGGGCCTTTTTTATCAGATTTTGAGTAGGGAGCAATTTTTACCTCGACCTACCGGGCCAGTAGTGTTTGCTACCCTGCGGACGAATGTCATCTCTGGCCTTTGTTTAAAGAGCTTTTGACTGCGGTGGCGGGAAATGACCTTGTCTGGGTAGGAAGGTGCAGGAACTGGGGAGAAATTCACCCCAAGTAGGTATGTTAAAAAGCCAGAGGGGTAGTTTAGCACCCTGGATTAGATACAGACTTCCGAGTAACCATTTCATCAATTTGCTTACTCAACAACCAGATTACCAAGGCGTTTAGGTTGGTGATTCTAAGCACAAAAACTGTAAAGTGTTGAAACTACTTTGCCGCCCGCCCAGGGAACGGAGAACCCAGGGCCTCCTTGCTATACCACTGTTTCTGGGCAAACTTTTTTTGAAATATATCATTCCCAAATTTGGTCTGATATTTCTAAAAATTTGAAATCTCTCTTACCGTATTCATTTGGAAAGCAATACAAAATGTCCTGCTACCTTCCCAGTATTCCTGATGATTTTCATTTCATATGCTTGTCACTTTTCTATAATACTGTATTTAGTGCCCATCTTTCTCTTATATCTTTTAGCCCTCCAGATGCTCACCCCACCCCTGTACATAGGCCAGCTTTTCCCCACTGTTTTTGTTGTTGTTTTGTTTACCTATTTTCTCTGACATTGATTCGATGCATTTTGTTACTTTTTTTATTAGATGTGAAACGTCTTCAACCCAAAATTGATTTGCGCTAGCGGCAAGGCTGGCTGAGCAGTTGACCCATATGGTCTTTTGCCAACCCTTTGTGATTCAAATATGTTACGCGTCAATTTACTAAACCTGAAGTTTTTAATGTTTTTATATTTTAATCAGCATGCAATTAATTTCTGCACCTTGATGATATTCTTTTTCCTCTTGTTGCATTTGTGTTATTTCGTGATTTGAGTCACAAAAATGCATGAATAAACCATTACCACTCTTGTTGTCTTTTGAAAAAAAATGCCATAACTCTTGCATCAGTCAAGAAAAACTTATAAAGCAATTGTTTATTTTATTTCAGTCATAAATTGTTGTTGCTTTTGAATTACATACTGGTTCTTTTGAGGAAAACAAAAATATGTAAACGAAGTAGGCCTGCTCCTCTTGCAAGTGATGAAAACACTGCATATTCTCTGAGTGAATCGTTGCAGGCTTGCGTATTGCTCTCTCACACATCTTACGCATGTTTCATTTGCACCTACTTTAAGCTCATTTAACCATAAGATTGTCGAGGCACGACCTGCTGGCTACACCCACGGGAAAGCCGCCAAGAGGTCGACCAAGGAGTAAGGACCAAGTGTTGTGATTGCCTCTCCCATCTTGTTTGGTCTTGCTTTGGTGTGGACAGGCCCGTAGCCAGGTTTTAAGGTTTGGGGGCAAAATACATTTTAGGGGGCAAGATTTGTGTTTTTAATATTTGTTTAAAACAAATTTTTCTGAAAAAAAAAACAATTTTGGGGCACAAAAAATATTTTGGGCGGACTGGCCCCGAATTCCCCTTCGTGGCTACGGGCCAGGGTGTGGAGCCAGTACAACTATCTCAGATTGCTCAAAACCGTGAGGTATTTCGTGTCCTCCTGGGCTGGTGCCCCAGCGACCTTCCCAGAGAAACAGCGGGTATGAAAATCAATGAATGAGCGCAAGATATACAACAACAGCGTTTTCAAGTGTTTCGTGGTTTTGACGCTGACTTGAAAACTTCATGTGAAACTGCAAGTGTGGGCAAGGGTCGAGTTCAGAATTGTTTGTGAGATATTACCCCGAGTTTGTCAGGAATCATGCAATCCCACTGATTCGGCTTTTCACCATTTTAGGTAAATTTAAAATTTTGTGCAACAGATAGTTTTTGCGGGATTTGTAAGTCCTGACAAGATATGAGTCACGCAAACTGTGTTGCTGTATAGAAGTGTTGATCCCACAACGCAAAAAATTGCTTCCGTGACTCTGTTTTCACGTCACACACCGTGTTTTTTGGAGAAAACAAGACTTGAAACTTAACAATTTTAAAGTGAGAACGTCAACAGGAAAGCGATTTTACAGAATTTTTTGTCCATTTAGTTTTGGTATTGCTCTTCTTTTACTTTTGCTGCAACGTCCAGTTTGATTACGAAGTAACTGACACGGCGTGTCTCTCAATGTTTGGTGAAGCGACGACCCGAGGTCACCATCACATGTTCTGGCATGTTGATTGCCAACGCGGGGAAAAACAATTACAAGTATTGCTCACAGTCGTTTGATTCTTAACGGACGTTTTGAGTTGAACAATTAGTGTAGAGAGCGTGGTATTTTGAGGTCACGGTTGCTTATAATTCTTTACCAGCTAAGAAAACACAAAGAGTTCTGCTTCATAAATAGTACGAACAATCTTCCAGCTCCTCTTAATAGATTAAAGTTAAAAACTAAATGTTATCAACACCCTGACTTAATTTCAACAAGTTTCAAGGTGAGTAAAAACCACCTCCTTGGAGTAACTAGAGGTGGACAGAGTCTTTGTTTTTTGACCGCGCACCTGAATTCACTCGGAAAATAGCCGCTCCACCAATTTCGAAAGTTTCATAGTTTGCGACTCCGCTAAAGGTTTGAATACTACAGAAAAATAAACTTATTTTGACTAAAAAATTAAACTCCGCCTCCGCTCTGCCTCCACACAAAATATTTTTAGCACTACACCACCGCTTGAAACTGCGGGTGTGGATCCGGTTACTCCCCGAATTTGCTTTTTTGCCGAAACTTTACGAATATCTCCAGAACTTTGATGTTGCTGAAAGCAGAAAACGCAAATACTGAAAAACGCAACAAATGATTTTATTTATTACCTGCTGCTATTCTTAAATGGATAGGCAGTTGGTGCGCTTTGCCAGTGTAGCACACGATCGGATGTTCTTCTGTAGTCCTGGTATTCATCCACTTCTCTAAGGGGGTCGGTGTAGCCAGCAGCACAAACTGTTAAACAAACGTGATTGCGCTGTTGGTGTTTTGCAAACGCTCTCCCGAATGTGGAAAGTAAAAGATACCTCGATCATCTTCATTGCGCAATAAGTCAAAATTAGGTTGAACGCAGCAAATTTGTTTGTAAAGTGCATGGACTGAGTTTTTTTCAGTAACGTTGGTGACGCAAAAGCGCATAAAAGCAATTTATTGGCATAGAAAAGGGAACATACTTTTTTGACCAATCGCTCTAGATCTCCCAGATATTTTTTATCCCTTACTCTTATATGGCCACATCATACGGATTCATATAAAATATTGTGATTGTTATTTAAATGCTTCAAAATTTAGAACAGAGAACGCTGTGCGTGCTGGTGGTATCTCCGAAGGTGATGTGCTTGCCTGAAAGGCTGAACAATTTAGAACAGCTTGTTTTATGTCAGTTACATACTATTGCTTGAAAATAATGTTGTTCCATACTGTATCAGAATAATATGTAGAGGTAGTTTATAACTTTTCATTAC
>JGI24158J21664_10012501_pt1 | contig 11248 bp, 9 predicted proteins | sample Ectturendosymbi3_FD_21664 | JGI IMG/M metagenome (IMG submission 21664)
TTAGATGGTAGTATTTCGCTGAAGTTTTTATTGGAAACTAGGCTACAATCCGAGTCTTTTGATACTTTGGATGACCTGCTAGGGTTTCAGGTTCAAAAGTTACGATCTAAAGTCATGAATATATTGGACTAATTAGATCTTAGATCATAACTTTTGACCCAGAAATGCTAGAAAGTTGATCAAAGGCTCAAAAGACTCGTCCAGGACTCAAGCCTAGTTTCCAATAAAAACTTCAGAGAAACACTTTGACCTAGCAGTTGGGCCCTAGGCCAGGCAACACAAGCCAATATGATCCCAAAACTATTTCGCTTATGACGTCACTCACAAAAAATCCGCAACCAAAAATTTTTTTTTCGAGTGCAAACTAGAAGACTGGCCGATCTGTTTCAGCCCTTGAACATCTCTGGTTATGTTGCTTGTGTGGTAGTACAAGGTTTTATGTGCTAATGCAGTTCACTGCACTTGGCATTTGCACATTTAAAATGTGAATAACAGTTAGAAAATTCATGTGCCATTGCTCTTTTGATGAAACAGTGTTGTAACATGAAGTCACTGGGTGTTGACTTTGTTTTAAATAAAACTTGGAATCTATAATTAGCTTGTACTGACTGTATGTTAGAGAACCGACAATCAGTTTGAGGTAAAATTTGTGACTTGAATCATTTTGTTTTCTATGTTCTCCATTTGTTGACACATAATAAGTAGGCCATGGCCTTCTATTGCAGAAGCTTCTATTTAAAGTAATGTTGGAAAGACAAAACGCAAATTATTTCAAAAAATGTTTCTCACCACTATTTTTTCTAAATTAAGTCTATATTCACTAGTACCAGAGACAACCTGGTTGTAAGGAAATTAACATGTGTTGCCGTGATGTGAAATATTACATCCACTAGATAATTCATGTAGTCGAAACAACCATTTTAATGGTCCTGGGAGATTTGGCTGGAAATTTGAACAGGTGTATTTACTTTTGGCTCTCCAAACGTTTGTTTGCTAGAGAATTGCATAAGCTACTCTACATCAGCTTGAAGGCCCCAACATCTTAAATTATATGATTGTTTTGAGATACGTTATGTTCTATGAAATTTACAAATGTTTCACAAATATATTATATATTTTTTGATTTTTTTCATTGTCAAAATCTATCTGTGGCCAGATGAAATGGTTTTGTGGACTGGATAGAATGGTTTCATTTTAGTCTTAGCTTGCTATTGGCCAGACTTCTATCCAGTAACTCTTTTATTGGTTGCACAAAAAAGCAACACTTGGCATGCTATTCCTTGTACAAAACTCATGCAAATTCACATTTCCAATACTTTTTGCTTGGTTTCACCCAAATTAAATCCGCCTTAGACAAATATTCACATGTTGCTGCAGGGATGTTCATGAAAACTGCTGTATTTACTAAAAATACTCTGCACATTGTCAAGGTATGTTTTAAATGTTTGGTTACATTTATAGGAGATGCTGCATGCTTATGTCTGATATGACGAATGGACGAATGTTCCGATGAAAGAATGGCTCCGGCCTTGCACGCAACGAACACTGGCGATGGTAATGAAAATTTAACCCGAAGTTACCAGTTGCTACCAACTCCTCTGGCAAGTGTTCTATCCTCAACTGACCAGGTTTATCAACATTCCGGTTTTGATAGTGCTGTTTTCCAACAGGTAACTTATTCTGCAAAAGTTCAAAATTTGCCCTGACATTGCTTGTCTCACTTACCAATTGTTTCAACGCATCTGGTAATCGTTTGGTATTTGATATAGCTGAATCGTTTCTCTGGGTTTCTTTTTTGCATTGTATGATCTGCATCATGATTCTATTTACCTGCTATTACATGATGTTTGATATTTAGATGAATGGAGGTCAAACCATCTGTGATTCCCCAGTAACGGATGGTCTTAAAGCTGCCGAGCCATCTCTTGTAAAAAAAGTCGGATTGCATGAAAGCAAGTGTATTTTAGAACATGGTTCTCAACATGCCCCAGACACTGGAGAATCAGGACGATATCTTTCATCAGTTTCTTCTGTTTCAGTCGGTGAGTTGTTTGTGACATGTAAAAATGCTGGAACTAATAGATGCAGGCAGGTAATGCGCTATCAAGCTGCAGTGCTGAAAGCAGAGAGACTGAGCTTTCACTTGGAATTGAATTCAAAAGCATGTAGGTTTGGCTGTTAAAGCCTCAGGAATCAACCTGCCACCCACTGCTTTCATAACTTTGCGGTGATCATGACTGCACATTGAAATGTAGTTTCATTTTATGTAATATACTTTTGCTTCTTGTAAATGTGCGAGATTTTTCAGTGTGTTACAAAAATATCTTGCCAGTTTATCCTTAATCGCAAAGTTTTATAGCTGAATTGGAATTTGCTAACCTAAATTAGTAGGGAAAAGTTAAGGGACAGAATAATGCACATGCTGGCGTATTTTTGTATAAGCCCAAGAGTTTCTACATCATGAAGTGGGATCTTTCCACGTTAGAGCAATGCTTCTTACTCCCATTCTGCATGTACAAAGCTTGCCCATAATCGTCAAGTTAAAAATCAAACCTTCGAAACCTTTAAATAGATCGTAGTTGATGCTGCATAGTAACACTGTTGACAGACTTGCCAACTATCAAAGACATAAAATTTAGAACCCCTGCAAAACCTTCCTCAATGTCACCAGAATTGGCTTAAACGCTTATTCTTTCATACGTTTGTGTTTACAAGGGAAGGTCCCTTATAGCATTTGATCTCGATTGTATTACACTGTGTTAAGTTTATCGTCAGTGCTTATGAAACATCCTGGTGTCAACTTGTGCTTGATTATCCATTTAGTTTGACAGTGGGTTGGACAGTGCTTGATTATCCATTTGGTTTGACAATGGATTGGACACCCCTCATAAAAATTCATGCCTCCAAATGTGTATCTGCTTAATTTTTACAACGTCTTCTAGTGTTGTTAAGAACCTTCAACATAGGCGAAAAATGTATTTGTATTGTCAGTAAAAGAGCGTGTAACTTGATAGTGCGAACGACATCTACATGGTTAAGATGTCATTTTCTTTTGTGAACATGATTCTTCATTTAACATTAAGTTTATTTAATTTTAATTACATATATATTTTAATTACATACATTGAGTTTAGTTTCCAGTGGTGTTTTAACTAGTGTAGACAGGCCATGAGTATGTAGTTTGTGACAAACTGATTTGGATCACTGTCGATGACTCTTGCGTGTGATGGCGTTGTCAAATGGGAAATACACGTATCCAGCCTGGCGGTACACGTTTCTTGCGCTGTACTGCAATGCTTAAGAATGTATGTTTCCACGAATGCACCGACGAAGCAAAGCATTCATTCCGATAGATTTGTTGACGGTATTGTTCTTTCTGCAGATTCGGAAACAGAGAGCCATGCATCCAAATGCGATCCTTGCAATGATGCTGAACCTGGAGAACATTTTGCGAACACGAACAAGTCGAATGGCTGGTCACCTGTTCATAAAAATGAAGCATCGTTGCACCAGTCACACGGTGAATGTGCGCCGTTGAGTGCAGACAAATCACAACACGTCGCGCCTCTGAATGGCAACCACAGTGACGAGAAAGTTTATAGGCATGAAAATCATAAGTTACAGCTAACCGAGGCCCCACCAAAAATTGCAACTTTTGATCGAACTACGTCTGCCGCGATCGCCGAACAGGAACATTTATCAAAAAATCCTCTTCCTAGCGAAAGGTTAACGAACCGAAAGAACACTGAGGTCTCGTCTGAGTCGAACGCCGCCAAGGGCGAGAGTAGTGCATCGCCTTATGAACTGGAAGTCGCAAGGTCACCTTGCACTACTAGGCTGCCGGACAGTTCGTCAGATTGCGGCGAGTCACTGGATCCCCAAACTCTAAATCAAACTACACTGCAAAGTACAAAGACAGGTGTAACAGCTGAATGTCACTCAGTAATTTCCGAAATCGATCCATCCTCCTCCCCTGCCGCCGAGGCAGCAAATATCGGTATCAGCATGCGTGTCGATCCTTCTGAAAAAGATCAGCCTTTTTCGCAAACACCGCCGAACAGTTTGGACTTCATTTCTGACGAAGATCGCGATAAACAGGCGGCTTCCGGTGTATCTGCGGAGGTGGATGCAGACTGCGTTTTGCTTTTACGGCAAATGTGTGATCGCATTTCGTCGGAGTCAGCGACGGACGAAACGTCTGCATCCGCGACCATTCGATCTACAACAACAACAAATCTTGAATCTACTCACTGTGTCCAGCGCGCCGATTTCACAGAGAAAAACGGGAAAACTGCGTCTAATGATGACTCTGATGTTTCTTCAAATTTGAACTTCGAAAACATGATGGGCTTGGCTCACGGCCTAATCACCGGCAAGCACATGCAAACCCTGCCACTAAAACTGACCAACACGATTCAGGAACTTGCAGCATCCTTAGCAAGTGGGCTGGACGGGTCAGGCTCTCAGCCTGCCAAAGAGAAAGACGATGGTTGCCCTCGCCGACGTAATCTTTCGTCGGCCAAAAGCCTTAATTTTGAAGACGAAACTGCGCTCAGCAAAATATCAAATGCATCGGAAATAAAGGCTCGACACAAGATGCAGTGGAACGACGTTTCTGAGACGCAGCGCGTGTTAGACAAGCGAGTAATGACGCTTCAGTCTCAGTTAAATAAGATTCGCGCGTCGTTTCTCATAAGAAATGTCAGGAAACAATTAAATGACGTCAGACGGTACGCGAAAGATGCAAACGAATCATCCAGCGATGCGAAGGCTGACTATGTTTCTGACCAAACGTCCCGTTCATTCTGGAAGAAAGTTCTGGAAAGAAATTCCATCAGGCCATCTGAATCTACCGTATCATGCGAATCGGAGTTAAGAACTGATTCACATCGTCATGGTGACATAAAGAACTCTCACAAGCGTCTGCAGCGACTAGCTGCGTCCAGTGCAGGTAAGCGAGGGTGTGAGTGTCACGTAACGTTTGTTCTGAATCAGGGGTCGGCAACCTTTTTTTGCGCCTCGGTCCGGTTTAAGCCTGTCATTTTTTGCCAGGCGGCTCTCGATGAAACATCAATTGCTTGGTGCATGCAAATTTGTTACAACTCATAAGTCATCATGACACTGATTCAGTTAGAGATCTGGGCTTGTATTTCCTTAATCATAGATGCTCCCATCTAGGGATTCTAGTAGTCAATGACACCCGTAGTGGTGTGTCCCTTATGTTCAGCTTACTTCATGATTTTGTCTTGGTTGCTGTCGCCGTAGTTCTGCAGGGCCCGGTAGCAAATTCCTCACGGCCCGGTGGTTGCCGACCCCTGTTCAAAATGACGTGTAAAGCAGAAGCGTGCGCTTTTGCAGTTTATGTTGTCAGTAGCAAAAGACCGACTTGAGACTATTAAGATTTCCGGTTTGTGATTGAAATAAAATTTCTTTATCGTCTCAAGACAGGTGAGGCGCTCAACCTTGCGTCTTCATGTTTAGCTTCTGCTCTTGCAGGTATTATAAAGAAAGAACTGAAGTGTATTCAACGTGCCTGTGATCCCGACTTGACCGAAAGCAGTTCAGACGAAGAATCGACGGAATACGTATACAGAGCTGGAGAAGGATACGTGCCAGATCGAAAAAAGACCGACCCAAGCATTGAAAACAAAATGTTAGTTGTTAACACGTTCGCTCCTGAGCCGACTGTTGTTCCAACCAGGGACGTGAAAACTTTGTGTGTGAGAGCAAGCGTAATTTGAAAACTCAGGCTGGACAAACTCTCATGTCAAGTGTGGCATGATTAAGTTGCAACGCCAGCAAAATATTGTGGCACTCCGATCGCAACCTGTTGTTGAGCCTCTTGAAAAATGTGTTCTTGTGCTTTGATTGATCTGTGAGATATAACGGAATCTGGCAAGGTGTAGTTTCACGTAAGATTGTGTAAGGTGCCACGTGATAAAGCTCACCGTGTGTTCTGCTGCTGCGCTGGCGATGGAGGCATGTTCAGGTTCTGAAAAGCAAACTCCGTACCTTGATGTGTGTACGTGTTCCTGCAGCTTCACCGACGCGGCGAAATTAGCCTGGGGAGAACAACGGCTTGCCATTGCGAAACGTTGGACATGGCTTCAAGCTCAAGTTTCCGACTTGGAGTACAAAATACGACAGTACAACGAATTATATCGTCAAGTTCGAACAGCGAAAGTAGGTTCTGTTGGCGGTGGTCTGCCTCAATCGTGTGCCATGAATTTTTACGGAACACAACTACTATGTTGAAACGGTTAATGCCATTAACATTTTCCTGCTTCAGTGAATTGGTTTTATTTATTTTGGGGAAACAGTTTTCTCCTTGAAGCAGGTTTTACAGATCGTAACCAGTAATGCTAGTTGAAAAACACCCGTTGTTGACTTTTCACCTTGCAAGGAATTTTTTACGCTGGGAAAGTTTTAATGAGTTTCTCACTGTCTTGTTGCGTCAGATGAAATAATAAGATTGTTGTCTGTGGTTGACCTGTTGTGCTCGTGCAAATAAAAATTCACTTAACCAACGTAAATATAAAATTCAGCTTTAAATTCCAAGAAACATTTTGCCTCACGACATTTGCAAGTACTGTGACGAATGATGTTCTATTGAATACATTCTTAGAGGGACATTCCTTTTGCTGGTGCTAAAGAGTAGTTACTCCAGCATGGATTCTGTGCTATTCGCTTCCTTTGGCAAAGTTTACGTAGGACTGCTCCTGCGGAAAGAGTATGGTTTATTAACTCTTAAATCCCGTTTAACAGGGGGAAGTGGTGTTGGGGTTCCAGACCGGCAAAAACATAACTACGGATATTGAGCACGTTGTTGGTTCTGCCGTTTCTCAGGTGAGTGTGTCTGGGATTAGTTGCTACTATATTATCGCACTGTAGCACGATCGATGTGATCAGATGGCACGTATCTGTCAGTGAATGAAACGATCGCTTGCTCGTGTGCGCGCAGTACATGGATTAACGCAGGAGTGCAAAATTTTCTGTGAATGTTAGTAGCGCGGAAATGTTTAGTATCGCACACATATAAGCTTTGCCACACAGCATTCATACGCATAAAGTATAAAATATATATATATGAAAAAACGTTTGCGCATCCGAAGTTTTAACCCCTGGATTAAACACGAAGCGAAATGCCGACCCGGCCTATAGCAGTAACTCCCACTGATATACCAAGCACCCACCCGAAATGTTTTCCTTTCTTGCAGTCACCGTCGGGGGAGCCTGCGAGTACAGTGGGACGCGCCGTGTCGCCCTCGGCCGATTGTGCCTCCCCTTGCAGCGTTACTCAAATGATGCGCAACGTCAATAAACAAACGACCAAGTGAGACTTCGTGCTTGACTTTGCTGGTGAACGTCACATTGTTCTGCTGCTGCTCAGCGCGCAGTAAATGGTGCCCGTTGCTTTTCGCATTTTTCGAACATCCCTTACATGGGACCGTTATTCTCCCCACGGTTGGGCAAAACCAGAAGCTCTACTGTTGCGAGCTCGGGTGTTTGTGTATGTTACGCTGAAACGGAAAAGCAGCAGCCATCTTGCAGTGCCGCGTACGGTACGTCCTCTTGTGTATGACGTTGAAGTGCTGTTGTCATGCAACACTCTCGGCAGGCGGGCTGAATGTTCGTTTGTTGTTAGAATAGTGGAACCCGCCTTCGCGGCTACAGCTCAGAAACGAACGATATCTTTTTGGTGACCGTTTGTCTGTAGTCCCGGTTGTGTTACGCGGTAGTAGCGTGTGTGTCAGATGCAGTGCTCTAGCCGATTGTTTGCCCGCCGTAACAAGACACGGACCGATCCCGCGATTTTTAATGCCAGAGCTATGACGTCGTTGCGTTGCTCAGCAAGCCATTGCGTCCATGTTGCTTAATTATTAACTCTCCTTACAACCACACAAATTCATCTTTGATAGCAATAAACGAGAACCCTTTTGTGAATACACGAAATTTCAGGGCAGGGAGTCCATCTTCAATCAGTGGGATATTTGTGGTTGGCACGACCTTAATCTCATGCTTTGCTCTTGCTTTTTAAATAGGCAGTTATTTTTTAACAAGCAAGAGCAAAGAAGAGTTTTAAGTGCAATGAGTACTAAAGAATATATTAAGTCAAACATTGAGTATCTCAATACTCGGATACCATCCCACATTGATTTTCAAACTATTGTCTTCTTTTTCTTTACTCTGAGCTATGGTATGTTGATATTTTTGTGCCAGACACTCGAGAAGATGTTCTTGTTGTGTGCACTGAGCACAGATTCCATGTCGCACCATGCTTTTGCGCAAAAGGCAAGAGCGTTTGTATGACACAGAGCTCGGTTATTCACGCGCGACATGTCGAGACATTTTAGCAGATCTGACCAAAGATGTTGCGTGACGCGCGCATGTCCGTTGTGATGTATGAGCGAACAGTGGATTTTGCCGTAACTCTTGCCTTTTCGGTTTCAGTTTACTTGATAACTGGTCACCGTTGTCAGCCGGTGTCCCATCCCCCCTTGTGCCAACGGCTGCCAGCGAACAAGCAAGGTATTGGACAGAATGCCTCTTCGAAGTGTGCTTTAGTCGCCGTGCATTTTGCGTTCGCTGTGCGTACCAAAGCTGGTCACTCGAGTTAAAAGCATCGTGTTCGCGTTAACTGAGAAGTGCACTTTGCGCTCGTCGAGGCGAAACGCTGTGTACTTGCGTTCGTCAGTCAGTGCCAAACCTCCGGCTGAACGCGGCTAAAACAGAAACAGGCTTTCTCGATTGTGTCACGCGCCTACCTGTGACTCCGCGTCAGGCTGAAATATGAGAAAGGCCTCCCGCTAACCTGTGCGCGCTGTCCATGAGGGGCGTGAGCGCCCCAGCGTGGCGTTTCACGTTGCCAGCGTTCGACGTAAAATAAACCCGTACGTCGGACCACTGTGCCACCCACTCTATCACCACCGCTCGTGTTCAATCGGCTGTCACGCTCAGTCACCACTGCATTGCACCGTACGACGTTTCATGCAGTGAGTCGACGAAGAAGAGCGCGCCTGTCGAAACAGCGGACAAAACCTGCGTTGCCGCCCGTACCCGGCCTCTGCTGTATCCTGTTCGAAGGAGAAAGTTGATCAGGTTGACTGAGTTTGTTGAATCGCACCACAAGGTGAGAGTTCGTTTCACGGAGCAACGCCTGTATCAAAGTGCACGCACACCGTTCACGACCGCATCCGTTTGCCTTTCCGTCGTTAGTTATCTGCCTGTAATCGAAACAGGAAAACAGCTGGAGCACCTGTGGTTTGCATTATATGTGTTGCTGTTGTCGGGATGTCGCGGAAGAGGCAATTGTATCGTTTTATACTTTGCGAACCGAACAAATTGTACCCTTGGACAGTGGCCCCAACTTTTTCGTTACCGCGGTCAGTACTCTTTGATGGTTGTTGTTTTGCAACAGCTGAAATGAAGCGGTTGGTCTCATCATCACCAGTATACATTTTGTAATTTCGCGGCCCGGTACCAACTGATCCGGGGATTGGGGACCACTGTCCTGGGATGAGTTTCGTTCAGTCGAGCTACCACTATGCCATCTTGCTGCTAACAAGGCGTGCAAACAGCTGCAAACTTCAGCTCTGGCACACTGCACCACATGTCCCAGTTCGACTGGCTGCGTTCCGCAATCGCATAGCGTGTGTAGCATCACGCCAAGTGTCTTAGTAAGGCGGGTTTCAGGAGGGAGACCTCTGTTTTTGTCAGAGCAGTTTCGGTTTCAGTCCTGATGTAATTTTACCAATGCACACCAAATACTTGTCAGGATCAAGTTGACAGTTCATGGTGACATGTGCATTCGAACTCGCGGAGAATATGTTAAACTTCTTACGCAATGCTTAGTAGATATTCGTACGACCGTTCATTCCGCATCGCCCATGTTTGTGTCCAACTGTTGTACTAATGCAGAGGTTCTTAAATGGGGGTGTGAGTACCCCTTGGGGTGCACAAGGGTGCTCCAAGGGGTGAACGAAACTTTTTAAGTGTCTTCATGATGAAACTTAAACGTAAAAGTATAGTAGTTACAGGTGCATGTACAATTATTCCGCTCATGCATTACCTCATATTTCAAAACACCTTCCAAGAGCTCTGTCCCGCGGTTGACACATGTTTTCTTGCAGATGCTGAAGCCGCCTGCCGCAAGGCACGAGTCGGCCATCATGCGCGATGACTTCTCTCGTCACACCCCCTTCCAGCGAGCAGACGGCCGACACGTCGATTTCGCCCCAGCGTCAATGAGCTTGCGCGCAGCAGCGCATGACCATTCCTACCACAGAGTTCTCTCCCATCCACAAGGTGGGGGTGCCTGGTTGCTCATGCGCGTTGTTAATTGTGAGTTTGTCTCTTCGGGTATCGTCCAAGTGAAATCGGTGGTTTCCAATGTGTGGTTTCTTCAACCGGCATTTCACGCGAAATATTAAATATTCAGAAAGCACATTAGTGTACATGTGTTCAGCACCATTTCAATGAGAGCCGTTCGTTTTCGTTACTTTAGTGGGTGTGTGTAGAGGTAGGTCGTTTGGTGATGTGTAGCAGTAGATCAGTATTTGGGCGTTCGTTAGCCATATTTTGTTCTCAAAACCAGTGCTTCTCAACCAGTGGTCCGCGAAGTTCGTTCAGAAAGGCCGCGAAACGTTTCAAAATGTTACGATTTAACTGAAACGTTTCTTAAATTATCCGATTTTGTATCGATTATATTGGGAAATCTTACGATCTCTGAACAAGCTCAAGTTTTCCGCATGCAGTAAATTACCTTTGTTGATTAGATTTTGGTTCTTTTTCATCATTCAATTTTATCGTTGTTGTTTTCCCTCAACATGTCACAGTGCGCCCCACAAAAATATTCAGTTAAAGTGGGTCGCAAGCTGAAAATATGGTTGAGAAACACTGCTCCAAGCAAACTTTTGTGCGGATTTTGAAACTAGTGTTGTGTAGTGTTCTACCTTCGTATGTAGCGCTTTCTGTCGGCTTTAAAATCTCTGCGCGATACGCTAGTAATATTAAATTTGCAGTCGCCTTGTTTCAGTTATTGATCTTGGCCATTTTTTAGATTGGGCGACTTCGAATGAAATATGAAATATTCTGACTGTTTCCAATCATTCGCACCGTGTTCGCTCACTTCACAGTTTTGAATACGCCTTTGAAAATGTGCACAGTTTTGAATTTATGCATTTGTACGCTGTTTTATAGATATGTTCTAAGCTGTCAACGCTCAAGCTATCCAGCATGTGCGTTTTTT
>JGI24158J21664_10012502_pt1 | contig 11247 bp, 8 predicted proteins | sample Ectturendosymbi3_FD_21664 | JGI IMG/M metagenome (IMG submission 21664)
TTTTTCCTCATTGGCAAAATGTCTACGCGGGCCGGATGAAATGGCTTCGCGGGCCGGATTTGGCCCGCGGGCCGTAGTTTGGTGACCCCTGATCTAATATAATATTCAGGCCCGTAACCAGCTTAGGACACCAGGTGGGGCGAAGAGTTTGCTGAGAGGGGCCCAAATATTTTAAACTATGCCTAATATTTTTGAACTATATCCATAACATTTTTCCAGGGTGGCGAAAAAATATTTGCGACCCCTGGTTACGGGCCTGATAATATTGCAATCCAAAGTGACAATGCCCAAAATTACTTCGAAATTTTATTATATTTGCGTGGTTCTTTATGCACAAGTTATACTAATCAACGATTATGAGAAATGTTCTGTCAGAAAATAAATAATTAAGCTTGGCTCAATTATTTCTTTGCGTGCAAACACAAATTTACTGATATTGCAAGCCATATAGTGTACAAAGGAACATATAATCATGTTGAGATAATGCTGTAAACATACATCGAATGTTGAACGTTGTTAAAATAAGTTTAATTCAAAGCCCGTATCGTACGCTTTTGCTTGAATTTCTTAAAATTTGCTTTCATTGAGCCAAGTAGAAACGAAATCATTATATATTGTACTGCAAAACGAAATTTCAGTGATTAAATTACTTTGGTGTTGCAAAACATAATGACTGCGCAATATCTATCCGGAAAATCTGCTATTGCTTGTATCCTGCTATGATATTATCATGCTGCAGTTATTTTTCAATGCATGACAATAAACATGAATGTCAAACATTTCCTGTCCTTTTTTAGTGTTTTTCTGTTTAAAGTTGCAATCATTCTGTCATTTGGCTACAAATTGCAGACTACATAAAGGCATCACTATTTTTTTCTGACAACTGACACACTTAGGAAATTACTTCAACGCTCATTAAAGTATGATTACGTAAAAAGAACTAAAATCATATAATTGGAGTTGAACGAGGTCGTAGCATTCTATTGAAATTCTTCCGACCTCAACGAGACAATAGTTAACAAGATAAATCATGCATGTGTTGCGCACGACTTTCGCTTCAATAATGTGTGATGACGAGAAACGCTTTATTCAACCAATGAAAAGCTGACGTACGTGCATACAATTATGGCTTCTAGTTTAAATAATTGAAAATCTGCGTCGTCATTTTAATTGCGTTTATTCACTGGTGAATATCACCGATCTTACTGCACCGCTATTCAAAACGTAATCAGTTCGGGTGAAATGAAACATTTTCTCCAACAGACATTTGCCTTGGGCATATTGCTGACGTCAGTGGGGCGATGACGTGGTTCGCTGCGAGGGTGGCAAGGTCTTCTTTTGCTCCTTTAGTTTTGTCATACCACTGTTTAGACTTCAGAATAAAGTGCTAATATCATTTTAGCTTACGTTTGAGGGTGCAGTCCTACTCAACTTTATTTTGAGAAATCCTCACAACTGTTTAACCTTAACCTAACAAGCAGTGGAGTAGCAAGGGGGGTCCATGCGTGCCACCCTGAAAAAAATTTGTTTCTGACATTTAAAAAAAATACGAACATTTAACATTTCGAAACAGTTTCATTTTGCAAAAAAAGCGGAAACCAAACCGAAAAAAATCGCATCAGTTTTTCTGATTGTGTTCCATGCCAGTAGCGCAGCCAGCCCAAATGTTTGGGGGGCTAAATTTTTTATTTTAGGCGAATAACTTTATTTTGTTTGGGATACCGCTTCTCAAAGCACAAAATAACTATATGTGCTAAAAATGTAGGGGAGGGCATGGCTCCATAGGCCCACACTTGCTACGCCTATGGCCTATGCATGTCCACCTCCTTAAGGGCCAGTGTTTCGACGTGAGAAGGCTTGATTTTCAGATTCTCCTATTCCGATGTCTGGCTCCAAAGTCGCAATCGTCTTGCGCGTACGTCTGAACTTGACGGTTGCTATTAGTTGGCTGTGGTCAGTGAGAAACAGACGTGTAGATATGTCTGAGTCTTTCTTTGTTGTGATAGCATATGCTGGGGCAAATATCTTTGAGGGATTTGTGACATAACACTTGTGGCTTAGAGTAAGTGAATGGTATCTTTTAGACCAATAGAAGTGGATGGATGGAATAAATGAGCCAGCTGAATCACAGGGTTATAGACACTGTCTTGGCCCCTCTATCGCCTGCGCCGACCACTGCAGTGGCCGGTAAACACATGAGTGACCATAACTTCTGAACGGAATGAGCTAGAAAGTCACCAAAGATATCATTGGATCAGTATGACATGCCTGCAGATTTTGAGATAGGTCGCGCCCACCTGTGATGTCATTGTAATGTCATTTTCGGGGAAATATCGTTTTTTGCGTAGGCTAGAAAACCTAGTTGCGTCCATTCAGAAGGCTACAGAGCGTAAACCAAGCACGTTGGAAACAAACTTTCTATATATAAAATGTTTGTGAAGACCTTACCTTTGCAATGATGATCAAAAAATTTGACATTTCCTTTCTTGGGGGTGCCAAGGGGACAAAAACCTTGGATTTTGGTGGTATTTTGAGGTTCAGGTCACTTTTCTGACAGCCGGTATCCCCCAACCGCACCAAACCTGCAGAAAAGGTGTATGTTGATGTTTTACAACATCCCACTGAATTTCAAGCCAACATTTTGACAGGAAAGTTTTATTTGGGAAAAAAATCGAAATATCCACTAGGTGTCCGAGAAGTTTTCAGGCTGTATTTTTGGCCATAACTTCCCAACCCCTTAGGCTAGCAGCCTTCCCAAGGCCTCTGAAGCTTCAGAATAGCTCCTAAAACATTGTTAGCCGCTCAGCAAGTCGTTATCACCTGTATTTTGTTCTCTGGACCAACAGTGATCTAGAATTCAATTTTTCCGAACNCCACTTTTGGACCCCCTAATTTATCCTCCCGAAATGGCCTGAATCGAATTTTTTTGAACGGTTCCTGGTTTNCGTGTATTCCGGCGGTCAGCCAAGCGCAAAAAACGGATCGGCGGGCAAACCTGGATGCAATGCGCGTTTTTTCGCATTTACTACAGTTTTGCTAAAATTTCAGTACAGCAAATGCACAAATATGGATTTTTCTCAAAAAATTTAAATGCAAAGGTCCGTTTTTGTCATTCTCATTCGATTTCTTGCTGTCTCGTGGATCCAGGGATGTTTTCACTGGCTTTCTAGCCCGATCCATTCAGGAATTATGGCTGATCAAAGGTTTATCGACTACCATAGTAGCCGGCGCGGGATCTAAAGGGTTTTAATAGAATGTTTTGCAACGGTGTTGGAGGCAGAACTATAGTGTTACATAAACATTCTTTGCATTATTGTTCGCTAACCCTTAATATTTGTTACAGCATTGCTGCAGAGTAGGGCACTTAATTCCTAAACTGGTCGGGTCCAAGTAAAGTACGAATGCATTGTGGCATGACGTGCCATCACTCAAACAAACACTGCAATGTTCGAGCACTGTCACAAAACAAAATGCGAGTGCCGAGTGTAGTGTTCAAAGAATGCGAATACAAACAATCTGACTGCATCAAACCACGCAACCATACGTTGTTAGACTTTCTGCATCCTTCGAGAAACATGTACACATTTTTTCTCAACAAGGCCTCAAGGTAGGAATGTTACATTGAACATGATGATTACTAACACTCGCTCTCCAGGGCAGGTTCTATAGAGCTCTGCATCCAAAATTATAGGCCACACGAAATCTCTGCACGAATGACTGCCAGAATTATGATGCATACACGGACGTGCAAAAGAAAAAACAAGTACGTTTTAAACTGCATTTGGATATCGGGAAAAAAAGGCTCGCAGCTTGTTTACTGCACAACATTGATATCGCAGTTGTCTCCCAATGCCTTTGTCATCTGAGAGGTCAGTATCTAGTACAATCCCCAGATGTTTGTAGTAGTTAAAATTTACATTTTCACCATCCAGTGTCAGTAATGGGGTGACGGTGTTTTTTGGATTGTGTATATCCTGCATTGTGCGTATGGTGGTTGTGGTGCAGCCAGTCAGTACTGAAATAGTGCTGGCCTGTAGCCTTGGTTGAAAAGCTGAAAGCTGCTTCGTGGTTTTACGGAGTCTAAATAATTTTATTGGGGATATTTTGTTAAAGTTGCAACAATTGTCTGCCAAATTTAAACATTTTTTGCAAAATAGGCAGAAATTTGAGAACTGAAAATTGAAGGGGGGCCTAATTGCTCCTGTTTTGATAACCTCCAAAAGTGTCACGGGTTCCCGGTGTGAACGTGTTCCGTTTCTCTTGGCCTAAAAGATACCATTCACTTACTCTAAGCCACAAGTGTTATGTCACAAACCCCTCAAAGACATTTCCACAAGCATAGGTTATTTCAACAAAAACGATTTGACTATAGTCGACACTTTTGCTTCTCACTGACCACTGCCTACAAACAGCAACCGTCAAGTTCAGACGTACGCGCAATGCAATCGCGAACTACTGGCGCCAGACATCGGAATAAGATAACCTGCAAATCTAGCCTTTTCAAGATGAAACACTGGCCCTTAAGGAGGGTGGCACGCATGGGCCACGACTAGGAAAGCTGATTCGATTTTTTTGAATTTACTTTACGTATTTTTACAAAATGAAAGTGTTTACGGAACAGAAGTTAAAGTGTTTCCGAAACCAAAACAAAATGTTTTTAAAACGAAAATTTTTTCATTCGGAAACCATTTGCGAAGAGAGAATGTTTTCGAAAGGAAAGTAAAATTGTTTTTTATACGAAAAGATTTTAATTTGCAAACGCTTTGTCTTTCGAGAATGCTCACAATCCGAAAAATTTTTAAGTATATTTTGAAAGCGGTTAGTTTCTGATACATTTGAAAAAAATCAAAAGGCAAGCAAACTTTTTCTAATATTTCTTATTTTCTTTAAAAAAATATCGTTAATGTGTCTTTTTTAAAATGTAAAATGTTCGTAATTTTTTGGTTTTGTTTTCAAAAAAACGTCAGAAAAAAATATTTTAGGGTGGCACGCATTGCCCACCATACAATCTGTATAGGGTGACCCAAAAAACAGAACCCACAAGTCTTTGAAAAAAATTTTAATTTTAATTATTCATCTTTTCTTTTTCAGGTGGTGGTAGTAGACTTAGTGCATGAAATATTGCAACAACAGTTTTCCCACCATGTCTTGGTCAACCGAAGAGAAGGCATTTTGCGCTTATTTCACTAACAATTCATGCAAAGTAATGCAAGCAAGCTTTCGGAGAAAGTTTCAGTGTCGTCAGACTTCATGAGAAAGCACAATTTTTGACTGGATTCAAAAGTTTAGAGAGTATGGGATTGTGCAAAATCTTAATTCAAAAGGTCTGAGGGATACCTGTTCTGGTCGGACGGCACAGCATGCTTAGCAATCTCTGAAGACGGCATCACCGGCCCATATTGTTTCGAGGACGAAAAGGAGAGACCACCAACGGTGAATGCGGAGCGTTATGTGGAAGTGCTAACAAAGTTTTGGGCATTACTGGGACAATGCGAAGGGTTAAATCGAGAAGAACAGTGGTTCCAGCAAGACGGGACCACCCACTACACATCAAATAACTGCCTAGCCTGGCTGAGAGAGCGATTTCAGGGAGACTGATCAGCAGGAAGTATGAAGTTGAGTGGGCACCGCATTCACGGGACTTGAATCCTCCTGATTTTTATCTGTGGGATTTCTCAAGGATAATGTGTACCAGAACAATCCTCAAACGATTGCTGAATTAAAGGCAGTAATCACAGCCAACACCAGTGAAATACCCAAAGAAAAATATGTTCGAGTAATCGACAATTTTGCACGACGTATGCAAATTTGCCTACAACGCCGTGGAGGCCATTTGCAGCATATTTTGGTATGAACCTGACTTTTACGCGAGGGGACTTCAATGACGGAAACTTTGTGGAATGATTGTAAATAGACTGAAGTTTGAAACCTGCAAAGTATTTGAAATTTACTGGATGTCTGTAGGATTTAATAAAATTTTTATAGGTTCTGTTTTTTGGGTCACCCATATCGACCTAATTCAGAAAGCTTATATGATTATGTAAACTCGGAATATTGTACATTGGAATCACTCTAAATGAAGCTCGAAAGCAAAAATAAATTAGGCTGCTTCACGTTAACATCAGAAGCCTGAAAATATTTGGAAAAACTGGACGAACGTCTTGCGGCGTTAGAACGTTACCTGACATAACAGCAATAACAGAAAATAGAACAAAGAATTCTATGACTTTTGGTTTCTGTTTGGAGGGATACTCTGTTGAATATCATGATTACCCAACGAACGCTGGAGTTAGGATACTTTTCGTAAAGAACGGTTTGGCATATCGCGTTGAAAATATGCTTATGGTAGACACACCCGGCTGTGAAAATATTTGTTTGCAATTTGACACAAACAGCTCAAACACATTTGCTATTCTTCTTGTGTACAGACGCCCAAATTCTAATTACAAAGATTTCCAAGATAAGCTAGATTTGACTATTGCCAAGCTTAGTGAAGCAACGTCAAAGTTTCATATCTGCGGTGACTTTAATATTGATTTATAAAAGTACCATGAAGATAAGCGTGTTGAAGCCTGTGTAAATATGTTGCACAGTTGCGGATGTTGTATCTCTCCAAACTGTCTTACTATACTGCAGATTTTCTCCAAATAGCTCATTTTAGATCACATATACACGAACAATACTTCTGATGACCCTCAAAACTTCATTCCTGCGCATGACATCTGTGACCATTATCTATTATTTATTTCGGCAGGCAAAAGGGATAATCTAAGTTTCATCACAAAAAAAAAGGGCTAACCTAAGTTTCATCACAAAAACTTATGTGTCGTAACTTGGAATTCTTTCAATTAGAGCTTTTCAAACTGATTTGTCGGAAATAGTAAATTAATATATTACAAAACTCATCAAACTACATCTGCAGGTAATTTGTTTTGGATCTTCATCGAAAACTTTGAGTTAGTACTTAATAAACATTCTCCCTTGAAAGAACTCAGTAGAACAGAAATGAAATTTCGTAGCAAACCGTGGTTGACAAAACGAATTATGATTTCTATTAAAAGCAAAAGTACATCATATAAAAAGCAAAAAAGCGGAACTCACCAGAACGCTTTCACCGATATAAAATGTACAGAAACAATTCAACTTACGTGAAGGAAAAGTCTGAAACAGTGTTTCCCAATCCTTTTAGGTTTGCGGCACTCTCCAGGAGAGAAATATAATTTGCGGCACCCAGCATCAAGCCCATAGCAATTTGCTTTAAAGTTTGATATTATTTTAAATTTGTATTTTAATGATATATTGGAAAATCATGTTAATTCAGGGCACCCCTAAGTATTGTAAATGACGCCCTAGGGTTGCGCGGCACCCCGGTTTGGAACCACCGGTCTGAAAGATTGTATTCCAACAATTTGTTTGAAACAAACAAAGCTAACGCTAAAAACGTTTGGCAAGGAATTAATGATTTATTAAGACGAACGGAAAATAGGACTTTTCCTCATACTAAAAACATTGCGACTGATAGCCAAATCATCACTGATGGTAGTGAAATTAGTAATTTCGTCAATGACTACTTTTCCACAATAGGCTCACGCATGGCATCAAACATCAGTGTCCCACTGATGCTGATATTCACTGCAAATCTTTAATTTTTTATAACTGCAATAATCTCTTTCAAATGCCTATTGCCCACAATGGAATTTTAACCATTATTAATTGCGTTGACTCATCAAAAAATTCTGGTGCACGTAACATACTAGTAAATTTAATAATGCTCTCTGCAAATTATTATGTTATATTCTAGTTAATGTTTGAAATTATGCCGTTACCAATGGCGTTTTCCAGATATTCTGACATTAGCGTATGTAATGCCGGTACACAAAAGTGGTCCAAAAGAAATCTGCAACAAATACAAACCCATCTACTTTTCATCCCCATTTGCAAAAATATTTGTCTTCACAATCAATTAAATAATTATTTCAAGCTTCCAACTATTGAACAAATAACAGTTCGGATTTCGGCAAAATCATAATACGTCCTTCGCTGTTTCCAGTATTTTTAATGAGTTTGTGCAATGTATGGATGAATGAAAGATAGCTGCTCAACTGTTTTGGACTAGCTAAAGTCTTCGATGCTGTCGATCACAAAATCCTATTGAGCAAACTGGAGAGATACGGAGTAAGAGAATTGCTTCTGCAGCTTATAAAAAAATACTTACCAAACCGGTATTTGAGAACAGTTGTTGATGGCTTGAAATCGAAAAAGAAACTTGTTACTTGGGGAGTACCACAGAGATCAACGCTTGGGTCTTTTCTATTTTAGTTCATAATAATGTCTTGGTTTGGCAGTGAATTCAATGTCTGCGTGTTTGCTGATGACACCATGGTTTCTGACAATTATCTGTCCCTACAAACTAAAGCAACTTGTATAATTCAAAAAATTGGTAATTGGTTGAAGGCAAACAAACTTTCTTTGAACTACAACAAAACTTGGCACATGATTGTCACTGGAAAGAAAGAAAAATACAACCTTCATATAAAATCGGCGGATATGAAATATCTCAAAAAGAGTGTATCAGGTATTTAGGGCTGATGTTACATGATTCCTTAATTTGGAAGCAACATAGTGCACAAATTTCCCGTACGTTATCGAATGGTTGTTGGGCGTTTTCCCAGATCGGAACATATTATAACTCACAAATAGTTATAAAAGTTTATTTTGCATTGTTTTATCCGCATATTCAATATTGTATAACCAGTTGGGGATGTGCTGCTAAATTTGTCTTAGACCTTTTATTCAAACTTCAGAAGCGCATGGTAGCCTACGTATTCGTGATACAGATTCTTCGATGCTGTTGTTCCACAAATTAAACCTGTTGACGCTGAACGATGTTTTCAAATTGTAAATCTTCAACGTCATGCAAAACATAAAAAGCAATGAGCACTTACCGGACTATCTTTCAAAAAATTTTGAACGAGAAAATTGAAAACACAGTTATAACACCAGTCACTCCTTCACAAGCAACTACGTATTACCAAAAATTGGAACGGAAACGGGAAGAAATCAATACTTTATTAAGTACCGACGATCTGGCAAGAAATTCCACCGAATATGAAATCAAAATCTTTTGCTTCTGTTTAAGAAAACATACACCAATCATTTAATTAGCAATTATAAAAACAGATGATGCCTGCAATCCACGGATGTATAGTGGAGTGATGTCATCCAGCAACATTTCCTTGAACTTAATGTGCAAGTGTATCGTAACCATTTTTTAAATGTTTTATTAACTTCACATTACACTCTGGTTGGTCTTCCTCATCTTTGGATTCTACAAGCGTGATTGAGTAAGGTCAAAGCTATGTTATGTTCTTTGCTTTCGCTTCTGTTGGTTTGCGCAGGGCTATAGCAAGCGTGTTCGAGTAGGGCAGCTATGTCCAACCCGCGGCCCAGTCCAAGTTTTATGCGGCCCGGGTTAGGTTTTCTCTGTCGTATAAGTAGCCATGGGCGTCCGCAAAAATTTTTCCAGGGGGGGAAAGTCGACATTTTGCTTATCTTTTTCAGTTTGTTGGCGATGCAACCCAAATGGACGTACACAAAAAATTGTCCAATTTCACGGCAACAGTCACGTACAGTGTTTTCCCTATAAGAAAATTTTACACTGAGAAAATATTTGTTTTAGTGAGAATGGATATTTTAAGAGTGAGTTAGCAGAGTTCCAAATGAATTACAAACTTCGCGAAATATTAGAATAAGCACAAAATCTTATCAAAATACGAACAAATTACATATTCAATTCAAATAGCTCCCCCTTGTTTTCGTGTTTTTCCAATGTTTTGGAAGGTTGCGAGTGTTCGAGGATGAGATTTCACTGTGCACATGGTCTGCTGGTACTGCGCAATTGCGCACTTTAGAGGCAGCGGCGGGTCCAGCTAGTAACTTTAGGGTGGGATATTTCAGTGGTAGTCAGTTTTACAACGGCTTCGCTACTGCAAGAAGAGATGATGTATACTTCACTACACTGCTGTGAAAAACATTGGACGACAGAATGGCCATATATCGCGAACAATAAGACAATTCGCACATGACGAAAGTCTTATTCGGAATTGGTTTCGATGTGTTATTTTCCGAATTGTACAAAAACATGGTGAATAAAGTTACTTTCTTAGATTTTAGGGTGGGCGATCGCCCCCCCTGAAACCGCCCCTGTTTAGAGGGAGCATTGGTTCCAAAAATGAGCTTATTTGGCAGCAATACTTCTTTTTCACACATGCTTCTTTCAGGCACGTAACCAGCTTGGGACACCAAGGGGAGCGATGAGTTTTCTGAGAGGGGCCAAAAATATTTGAACTATGTCCACTAGTTTTAAATTTTGTCCAACACGTTTTTCCAGGGGAGACGAAAAATTTTCCAAGGGGTGCGTCTCTCCCTCTGCGCCCCTAATAACGGTCCTGGTTTATTTACACATAGTACAAACCAGGAGCGGGCAAACTTGTTCAACGGAAGTCATTCGCAGAAAACCAAAAACACCGGCGAGCCGCAAAACCAGTTTGTAGTATCAATACAAATACTGTAAGGAATGCAAGTTTTACATTAAAATGGTGTATAGTGATTGTCAATATTAAGTTTTTGTTTGATTTTCTAGTCCCCGAAAATCTGGACTGTACGTTGTTAGATGTGCGAATTAATTCTCCCAAGTGTTCATTTTTCAGGGTTGCACAATGTTTTGATTTTACTAACCTCATTACAGAGAAACAAAATTCGTAGCAATATGCCGTGCTGTATGTAGAAATGAGCTGTATATTGGTCTTTTATATTCTGGGTATTTACTTTCTGCAACCTGTTGTCAGAAATTAACTGCAGAGTGGCATTGAATTAAGTTTTTTAGAGCCATATTTTTTGCACTTCGGCCAGTTTAATTACTGCAGCAGTCAAGTGTGTGACAAACCGTTGGTGAACTGGACAGCCATCATCTACTACATTAACATTGAATGGATTTACAGGAACGCAAAACATGGTTTTAACTCTTGGAAATGCTCAAATCTGGCTTGGAACTCCTCCAGTAGTCCTAAAATTTATTTCAGTATTCTTCCACTTTGTGGTCTGCAGTTGCCTCCACGAAAAGCATTCATTCTCATTCTGACACTGGAAGAATGACAGAACGCTTTTGACAATACGTGTTTGAAAAATTTGAATTTCGTATGGGAACTTAACTAGCCTAACTTGAGCTTTAGGTTCACTGTCGTTGTT
>JGI24158J21664_10012504_pt1 | contig 11246 bp, 8 predicted proteins | sample Ectturendosymbi3_FD_21664 | JGI IMG/M metagenome (IMG submission 21664)
CGTCAGGTTCAACTTTCCATTATATTTCAACATTCTGTTTTCACATCTTTTGAAATTACGCTTAGCACGAGCAGTTATGAATGAAAAAAATTATTTTTTCACTCGTGTAACTTATCTTAATAAAGACACAGCACGCTCAAAGTGAAAATTAAAAGTAATTTGATCAAAGTTAGCGGCATTGTGACAGCCATTATACAAGATTAATGGTGAAACTTTTGAATGTTTTTTTTTTTGTAAAACGTTCTAAATATTGCTGCGAGATTGAAGCAGCTGAAACAGGAGAAGAGGTAAAACTGTCAAAATACTAGTAGTATGCGCTAACGCAGTGTTTCAGTCATAGCACACATTTCAAACAATGCTGAAAACTATTTGTGATGTGAATCAAGAAATTTTTCGAAGCGATTTCGTGTAAAATCTGGATATTCGTAGAACTATATGATTTGAAAAAGGTCAACAGCAATGGCGTTGGAAGGATTTTTTCCAGGGGGGCACAAGGGCTTTTTCCAAAATTTTTCTAAGAGGGGGCAAAAGTGGTGAAATTAACTACTCGGAACTNAGAAAACAATCTTTTTTTGCNGAAATTTTCAAAANCCAGGGGGGATTTGCTCCTCCTGGCCCCCTTCCGATGTCAGTGGTCAACAGCAATATTCTCAACTACATACTACAACCTTGATAACGTGTGTAGTTGGCTCTTTTACTTACATTCCGCATTTCCTTTGATTGAACGAACATAAAAATTCGTACTTGCGAAAGGGAAATATGTTGTGAAACAAATGAAAGAATTTAGTATTCATTCCAACCGGATGATGAATCCTGGCTTTCAAATCGGAAGACAATGAGCGTTTACAACTGCATAGAATAATAATAGATGCTGCAGCGCATTGTTTCCACAGAAACGCATTTTTACGACGAGGATGATTTGGCGCAGGGTTGTAGTGGAGTGGGAACGCCGTTCCCACAAATTTTTTTTGGTGTGGGAACGTAGATTACATTAAAATGTGGCTGAGATCTCATAGATATGCTAGCGACACGCAGATTCGCACTGCTAATCAAAAGCCTACAGTGAAACAGGAAGATCCAGTGAAGAAATTATTGTGGGCGAACGGTCACTTTATTCGAACTATTTGGTGCAGTCTTCTTTTTTTGATGTGAGAACGGCGTTCCCACATCTCTTTATTAGCACTACACCCCTGATTTTGCATCAAAATAAAAATCCATTCACAACTAACAAACCATTCCCGGCTTGTTTGCAAACGTGTTTCATGTCTAATTAAAGAAGCGCCATTTTCCTTAGTATTCAAATTTTCAGAATATTCTTGCATTGATTTCAGGATTTCATGAAGAATCTGGACTCTGCCACCAACAATTAATGACGCTGATTTTGGTATGAAAAATAATCTGGCGCGATTTTAACGGACAATGATTTTTTACTCACTGGTCGTCTCGGGCAGATCAAACAGTATTTCTTTGTTAAGGTCTTGTTTTATGCACCTTTAAAACCTTTTTTAATTCAACATTTTGTGAATAATATTTTGGTACCACTTCGTCATGGTGGAGAGACTGTGCATTTTTATCTTACTGTTTAAATAAAGCTAAACATGGCTTTTTTGAAGTTTCGTGGGGGTGGGATGGACAATATTTCACAATTCTGGTTCTACTTTGACGTATTGCAATTTTTGTGATGTTTTCATTTACTTTGTGTGTTTGATATTTCTGCAATAAAATTTATCATTTATGGTGTACCTTGTTGCAAATTAATAGATCGAACAAGAGAAAGTAGCTTACATTTTAGCACACACATGAAACTTGATCGGTGTAGTCACGGTGAACCAGACTTCACCGATTCTTGTTTAAGGACTTTCATATACAATTTTTACAAAGTTTTGGCAAAACGCGCTTCACTTTGTGCTTTAGATTTTTCAGTCTTGGCTTAACAGCTCTTCAATCTTTAAATTGGAGAGACTGAAGACTTTGGTTAAAAACACATTTAAACTTGTTCACAAGAAAGAAATATCGTGCAAACAAGCACTGTGGATCATCGCTTTCCAAATCTTTTTGGAATACAACGGGCGGACTTTGCACATATTTAAAGATTGAAAATGTAAAATATTGGCGCTCAACCAATAGGAACCAAATAATTGACAACTATAAAAAAATTATATTCAAACTATGGGTTGTGTATGAACAGAATAACAAAGCGAATTAAGAACTGAGCGCATACCGTGAACAGCTGCCTGTGCGGCACGTCGAAACAGAAGCTCCATTAAGGATTTTTTCAGCAGATCTCAGGGCGCACATAATCCAATAGAAATACATCACTGAGGTTGCAAGGAATCAACACGTTGGTAGTTGTCCTGAAAGTAATGGTAGCAACATTACGTTTTTGCCAAAAGAACTTACATGTGCGCATATAACTTAAAAAGTGAACAATCATCGTCTGAACTTGTGCTTTTTGTGGTGAATTCGCATGTCCCACGTAAAAATCAATTGCTTCTGTACTGTAGTGCAGGCCAGGGTGTTAGTTGTTGCGTAACCGAATATTAGGGGTCGTCGGTCGATTACGATTCCCAGGGTTGCCAACCTGTCTTTACCGAAAAAAGTCAGATCTTGTCTCAAAAAATGACAGAAAAAATCCGGGTAGCAGTTTTACAGCATATACACAAAATATGCATAACCAAACACAAAATAGACATGAAGCTCGTCAGAAACATCGGCATAATACAATCCCACTCTTTAGAAGCATTTTCTTTTCCCATAATTACACTGTCGTGCACTTGCTTTTTATCAATAGCATCGATCATTTTTAGGGCAACAGTAAAATCTTTTCAATATTTTGTGCACTCTGCATGGTTATAGACTCTTTTCAGAAGAGATTTGTAATGAATATGCAGCTCAGACAGTGTTTTTCCAGAGCCAAGCCATTCCGACTGAAAAAAAGCCAGGAAAAGCCGGATTTTGTCTGGCTTTTTTCGGAAATAAAAAAAGCCAAAGGTATTCAAAAAAAGCCAGAATTTAAAAATCTGGATTCAGAAAAGCTAAATTGGCAACCCTGACGATTCCACAGAGATCTCTGCCAGCTGAGGGGTCAACCTGGTTGTTGCAAGAGCACTGGTCATTCTCCCAACTAAACAACCTGACGTTTTGAAGTTGCCGCAAGGCAATGCAAGGCGAAAAAAAGATTCTCACCACTTTGTCCGGTAGGACTTCAACTCTCCCAGGGCGAATCCAGCTAGTAACGTTATGGGGGGAGATTTCTGTGATATTTGGCAGTCAAGTCTCATAACAGTTTCGCTCTTGAAAGAGAGATGAAATATATATACTTCATAACACTGCTGTGACAAAATAATGGATGACAGAATGGCCTTATATCGCGAATGCTGTTTTCCGAATTGTAAAGAATCATGGTGAATAAAGTTACTTTCAGAAGTTATACGGGGGGCGATTGCCCCAATCGCTCCACCATCGGATCCACCCTTGAACTCTCCAATAGTAATTGAAGTTTGATTGCCTTCTTCGATTATATTCAGATATAGACAGTGGCGTAGCAAGGGGGCCCAGGGCTCCGGGTGGCACCTTCTGGGGGCGGCGCTTTGTTGATTAAAAACTGATGTTGAAAGGAGTTTAAAAGTTGTGATTCTCCTTTATTATTTTTAAATCAATTTTTTTTAATTTTGAAAGTTCTAAATTATTTTAAGTTTTTGTCTTTAGAAGCCCTAGACTGGAAGGCTAGCCTAGAAAAAACAAGAAATGTAGTTGTGAAGTGAGCAAACTGATGAAATGGTTTCTCGAAAATCTGGGTCAAATCTAATGCGTTATAGGTACTTCAATGTTATTCTTGAAACCATGTCTTTTTTAACACACTGGGTTACCCCATCCCAATAAAAAGTCCTATAAACAAACGAAAGAGATGACATTCAACCGTAGACTAGCAAATATTACTGGCCCGTTAATTCGAGGTTTATACTGCCCCTCCTCTCAAAAACTGATGAAAAAGGCCCTGCATGAAATCACGGTAGTCAAGGCTATCTTAATCCTTTTTCTCGTATCGTTCGATTCTTAGCAACGCCCCAACGGTACATCATTACATCACCTGACACCTGAGCACTGACGACGAACATTTCTTGGCACATAACATGCCATTTTTTTGATGTTCAGTTGGACATTTTCAAGAAGTGCCACAAGCTACAGCCTAGTCCAGTGTGGTCCAACTACAGGCCTGCGGGCGTCATGTGGCCCGCCACAGCGTAATCTGTGGCCCGCCGAATCATTCAGGAAAAATCTTCAGATCTGAAATATGTTGAAAAGCGCGTGAGGTACGTTTGTCTCACTGAATTGCTTGCGTTGGATAACGTGCATTTGCACAAGAACAATGAATAATACTATTACTGTGTACCATCATTTTTTTGTTTTATTTATTTATTTTACGATCAAATTAGAAGGTAAGCTCTCCGCTCACCCTCCGCTGGAGCACCTTACTGGATAACCTCTGTGTTTTTGTCGCCTCGGCGTTCATTTTCTTGAAGAGTACATCTAGCGCAGTGGTTCTCAAAGTGGTCGATATGAACCCCCAGGGGTGGTCAATTGGACCATCTAAGCTAAGGGGTCGATAAATAGTCATGGGGTCGAATGGGGGTCACTGAATGCCCAGGGGTTTAATGAATAACTGCTGGGGTCTATTGGAGATATGAAGCCTCGAATTCAAAATTATTGTCAATCGGGCAAGGAATGCAAACGGCGTTTTTCAACAAATCAAACAAAATTAAGAGGGCTGATCAAATCTCAGCTGCAGTAGTTTGGAAGTACATTCGATTCGAATAGTTTTTTATTAAATCATCCATTGTGATGACTAGGGCAACCATTTTTTGACCTGAAAACTAAAAATTGTGACTTTATAATTCAAAACTTTTGACTTTATTTTGTCAAATAGATTTTCGGCGTTTGCATCTGCAAAATAATTCAGCCTTAGGTGTTGCGGTTAACCCAGAAGCATATTTAACTTCGGGGATGATATACATATAAGTACATTAATAACTAAAGTAGTGGCAAACCTGAGAAGATCATAAAGTTGAAACACTATATGCAGAATGGATTGAGCATTTACCAAACCAAGTACTGTTAGACCACATTTCTTGCCTTAACACGTCTATCCTACATAACATTCAAATTTTTAAGTAGTGGGCAAAAAACACTGTTACGTCTTACGTCAGAAATCGCAACAAACCCATGATTATTACAGAATTGCAACTAAACTTACAAAAGCATATCAATATCTGTTGTTGTAGTTTCAATAAAATACCGATAAAGAGAAAAAACTGTTGCAAGAAAAGTTTGACCCAACGATAAATTTTGACCTAATAATAAATTTTGACTTTTTTTGACCTAATAACTTGGTATTCTTCATGGTATGAGTATGAAATTGGTTTGGTGGACGTTTCATACGCTTTAGAAAAGGCAGACAAATTTTGATTTTATTGACTTTTGGTTGCCCTAGCGATGACATTATGAAAACTGTTCTGTTTGTTACGTCACAAACAATATTGCAGTGCATGTGTCGCAGTTCGGTAGTTGTTAGACTGGTAGTACAGCAGTACGCTACGCAGTAGGGTGGAGAACAAGTCCTTGTATTAGTAACTGTTGGGCTAGGTCACGGGATCTACAGAAAATTGTATACTTTAATTGGGGGTCGACATGCAGAAAAGTTTGAGAACTACTGATCTAGCGCAATGAACTCAGTACCGCCAAATAAATTTATCTATCCGCTAAACGCGGCCATCTCAAAGTGGCCCGCGAGCCAAATTAATTGCCCATCCCTTCAATAGGTAATTTAAATTAGAACAAGCATAACACCTTCTCATAAAAATGTACAATAGTAACGGTGTTAGAAACTGTAGATAGCTCCTGGAAATTAGTCGGCAAAGATACATTTCCAAACTGAAACATTTCGCACTAAAAACGCATTCGACATTTGGAAACACATGCACCTTTTTTAGTTTTGAAACTTGTGAATCTTATAATAAATACTACGGTCAAAGCAAACGATGCAACTGACATCTTGCAAACGTTTCGATAACAACTGTTATCATCTTCAGTGCATAGCAATAGAATCTTGTTTTATAGCCTAAATCCTTTTGTTGGAAGTGGTCCGGAAGTAGCTAAATTTTTGTAAAATATACCGTAGGTCAAAAGTAGTTGGCCCACGCTGGCCTAGTCATTGGATGGGCTTATCAACATTAAATTTTGGCAACTGAAGTGAAGAACTCTCCAAACGTAATGTTGCTCAGTTTCACTAGAACTGCTGTTTTTCTATGTGACGTACTGGTGTTGGAAAATGCCGTCCTTGAAGCGGGTTATAGTGCAGTTGGTGTGCTTGCGTGGGTAACTTAGAGTTCAGATGATAGGTTTGAACTGCAAGTAGAGTGAATCAGAGTCAGCCGATAGGCAATGTGTGTTTCGTAGAAGTCTCCTTTCTTCAACGGTACACGTAACATTTGCAGTCATACAAGAAGCAATTTCAACAAGAAAAGCTTACTGAAGGTGTTGCTCTCAATTTGATGAATTTGAGGCTTGAACCTTAGTCTGAAACCTAACGCAAGGGCAAACGATATGTTTAGGTATGATTGTGGTGAAGGCTTTTGTTAAAAGGGGCGTTAAAAACGGAAACAGTTGCACAATTCGACCATCGATGTACTGAATAAAGTTGTTCAGCGCAATCACCGTAGAACGTAAGACATTGTAATCGCTGCTGAACATTAAAAAGGCCTGTTGGCTGGTTTCGTAACACAATTTTCCAAATAGACGTATGCTGTTAACGAATATAAAGGCAAGTAATAACACTATGCACGTGTAATTTTATCAAATCTAACAGATAGACCAAGTATGCAGGCCACGATGAAGGTTGCCAGCCAGTGCTCAACTAGAGCCGGTGTTAAGCTTATTTCACCAATTTTATCAAAATAGATCCCGCACCTGTAGAGGGCCACAGGCAAGTGCCGACAGAGTTATAATTTTAATATTTTTATACACTCTTTAGAGTCTCTTAGAAGAGAATTAAAACCAGGGAAACCGGAGAGCGGGTGCATTTCCCCCATGCCCTTTCATAAAGGGGGTAAGGGGGGAGGCGGTGCCTTTTCATGATAATATCATAGGCACTATTCATGGTTTACCAAGATCGATTTGAAACAAATTTATTGCAGCTGTTCGAGCCCCCAGAAACTTCAGACTGGTTTTCTATAATTTCTAGTATTACTTTTGAGGTCAACATTGTTGCTGAACAGAAACAAGGTAACCAGTGGCGGATCCAGACCAGGCGTTTGGGGNGCAGTCAAATATGGGGGTGCCAAAAAGTCTTTATTTGTTTCAATGCCCCAGCTTCTCTGCGACAACCGATGGGTATCACACAAAAGTAGTTACCTTTTCTAGGCCAAGAAAATAGCTTTTTTGGTCGAACTGCGATCTTTCAGGAAATCACCACAGTTTAAAATCGCTTTCTATTGTTAATTCACAAAAAGTTTGAAGCAGGTCCATGTAGATAGGTCCTGTTTTTCACAAGTTACACATAAGTGAGAACGCTATGGGTGTCCCAAACAATATTTCATTTCTACAATAATTGTTTGAAAGATATACACTAAGGCAGTGGTCCCCAACCCTTTTGTAACCGCGGACCGGTCATTGCTTGACAATCTTACCGCGGCCCGGGAGTACTCTAGCAACAGTGTTTCTGTGGGAGGAATCGAGCAACCAAATGCCCAGAATGCGAGTGGTGCCACCACCAATATACATTTTGCGATTTCGCGGGCCGGGGATTGAGGATCACTGCCGTAAGCATGCTGCGCGATAGTGTTTGACATGTTTTGGATATCCGCACATCGGAAAAAACAATGGCTGAAACGTATTCCGAATTGCTTAGAATGGTTCTTTTTACACTAGGAAGTGGCAACTCAATTTCCAAGCTAGGAGTCAAATAAACAGCAAAATGGCGATCACATTTCCAGATGAAGCTTGTGCAGTTACAGGTACTGCACATGAAAAGCACATTTATTGCTGAAACGGCAATTCAAAAACAAAAAATAAATGAAAGACATTTGCTACGACATTACTCCCATTTTAGGTGGCTCTGCTGGCTATCGTGAAAAACGATTTCATAATTGCATGAGAGGTTCACACTGGGCCTGAAAGCATATGACCCTAAAATGCATTTAACGGTACTAATATAAGCAGAATTTCAATCAAGTGTTTAATACTGTTTCACACGTTTTGACATTGGACTGCTGATGTGAAGAAAATACATCAATTCCGCTAGTCCAGATTATGATGAAATTTGTGTGTTTTTTCCAAGTGTACGTTGGTTGCAAAGAATACTAAATGTGTGCCAGGCTGATGCAAAATCGCATGGGATTATTTTCAACTGAAACAAAACTGTTTGTATGACGTTTAAGGTTAAGAGTGCAAAAAGCACAGTCACCCCGTTACTGACACTGGGTGGTCAAAACGTAAATCTGTCAACTAATACATATATCTGGGGTTGTATTGGATACTGAGCTCTCAGATTTACATTCAGAGACAACTGCGGTATCAATATTGTGCAGCAAACAAGCTGCGAGCCTCTTATTCCCGATGTTCAAATGCAGTTAAAAATGTACATTTTCGTTCCTGTTGTACCCCCATGTATGCATCACAGTTATGGTGTAATAATTTCAGGAAGGCATGCATACAGTGTTTGTGTGTGGTCTATAATTTTGGATGCAGAGCTCTATACAACCTGCCCTGGAGAGCGAATGTTAGTAGCCATCAGGTTCAATGCAACATTCCTACCTTTGAGGCCCTGTTACAAAAAATACGTACCTGTTTCTCAAAAGATGTAGAAAGTCTAACAACATATGGCTGCGTGCTTTCATGCAGTCAGATTGTTTGTATTCGTCCCTATTCCTTGAACACTACAATCGCATTTTAGTTTGGGACTGTGTGCTCGGACATTGCAGTGTTTGTTCGTTTGACGGCGTGTCATGTCACAACGCATTCGCATTTTACCTGGCCTCGACCAGTTTAGGAGTTGGCGCCCTACTCTCCAGTAGTGTTGTATTAAGAATGTCTGTAACCCTGTGGTTCTGCCTTCAACGCAGTTGCAAAAAGTGTCTTTAACCAGTGGCGCAACTGGAGGTTTGAGCCAGGGGGGGCAAACTTAGCTGAAGGGCCTTTGGCCACCGTTTGGGTATGCAATAATTAGTTTCCAAAAACGCATATACGTTATTCCACAAATACAGACAATATTTGTTGGGTGATGTAATGAGCTTCAATTGGTTAAATGACTTCAAAGTAGAATTTCTCGTTTTCATGTAACATATCCTATCCAAAATTGATACCCATCAGTGACTTGTGACTGGGTAAGGTAGCCTTATGATTTGTTGTAAAACCCACCACACCCAGGGGCGTAACCAGGCTACATGGCGCCCGGGTCAAGAAACAAGTTTGGCGCCCCCGTGTTCGAACCTGATGTCTTTCGGAAGCAAATTTGCTGTACTGAAGAAAGTAGCGTACTTGTGACATTGTTGGAACTTTTTTGGCGCCCTGGGAACTGTGACCCCTTGTCCACCCTCGTTACGCCCCTGACAAACCTGAATCTTGGTAATTAACTCCTAAATTAATTCCATTTTTCTTCTAAGCACCAAATGCTTGACTTGATGAGGCATGGAGCTAGATTCTGGACACTGCGTAAGTAAATAAGCGCAAAACGGAACTTTTGAGCAGATCATCGATCTCTCCGCATCAGTGATAAAGCCACATTCATTTAGTAACTACTAAGCAAATAATGCGACACAGTTTTATCTAAATATGGAGCTGCACGCCAAACAATTACAAAGTATGAACAGTGCCGTAGTAGGCCTACTCTGGCCCCCCCGAAATGCTTACATGCGCTCCCTAGTGGTGATTTCTAAAAAAAATATTTCTAAAGCGTTGCTGTATTAGTGTTATTATTCGTGATGATTTAGTTGCCGCTGTAATTTATCTATCGCAGGGCTACTCAACTGGCCGACCGTGGTCATCCAGCAACACAAAGAAATCACTTTATAGTGTCACAGTAGCACACATGAAAAATATTACATAACAATAACCTTGAAAATATCATAAAAAACGTCACATTATGGCAGTGTTGAAACGGCTTCGGGCGATTCAAAAGCCTTAATGACATCATACAAATCTAGAGAGCGCACACATGAAGCTTCGATTAACAACATGGCTAATAAGGATAGTCTGCTGTCACATGAGACCTGTTGAAAGTTTTGATCAGTTTCAGTTTGATGAAATTCCTTTAAGCGCTGGCTACAGTTTCGGGACAGTTGAACATAGTCAGAAGCGCAATAAATACGTTTGGATAAACTTCATCAATACGTCTTGAGAATAGAGCGTAGCTGTCTGAACAGCAGGCTACGCAAATGTGTAACTTTGGTCGTGAGCACCAAAGGTATCTTTGCTTCTATGCAGTACAAAATACGGCAAGACTGCCTGAGCTAGCCACAATGCATTTTTTCACTAAAATCACTACACAAAATACGTTGATCAGGTGCAAGTCTGACTTCTGGACGTATACAGCTAGGCATATAGGCTAGCTCAGGGGTCACCAACGTGGTGCCCGCGGGCACCAGATCGCCTGCACAGACCATGTGGGTCGCCCACGGGCTTGTTCTGAAAATAACATAAACACGATCAGTGTCTTCACACTGATGTATAACTTTAATTTTTATTAATGATAACGTAATTGAAGACAAATTGAGCAAATTTTTATTTCAGAAGCGTGGGTATCAAACTGGTAGCCCTTCGCACAAATCTGTACCAAGAAGTAGCTCTCCGTTCCAAAAAGGTTGGTGACCCCTGGCCTGGGCTAGCTTAACGTTCAACACTCCAACCAATGAATGTCGAGATTTTACACTCAAGCCTCAAATACGTTTATTACCTCACAGACGCAGGGGCGGATCCAGTCCGTAAGTTTAGGGGGGGGCGATTTCAGAAATATTTGGCAGCCAAGATTCAGTTGGCAGTCAAGTGTCTTTCCGAATTGTACAAAATCATGGTAAAAAACGTTACTTTTGTGGGTTTTAGGGGCGACGATCGCCCCACCTGTATCCGCCCCTGCACAGACGTACCAAAATGATCAGGCGATGTCATTCTAGTTCAGGGGTCCGCAAACTGTGGGTCGTGACCCAAACTTCAGGGGTCCGCAAACTGTGGGTCGTGACCCAAACTTCAGGGGT
>JGI24158J21664_10012505_pt1 | contig 11246 bp, 12 predicted proteins | sample Ectturendosymbi3_FD_21664 | JGI IMG/M metagenome (IMG submission 21664)
AAATAGATACGCTTGCAAGTTTTAATCGTCGCAGAAGAATGAAAGCAGAAAGCAGGCAGATTCCTCAGAAGCTTGCCGCAAGGCTAGAGTTTTTTACTGCCAGCTCTTGATATTGATGGTAGTACAAACCACGCAGGAATGAAGAAAGCTGCTTCAATATTTCTCAAATCTCGAAAAATCATAACAGCCTGGTTTGATAGCATATATTGCTACGCCTTGTGGTACTGCCGAAGAACATTCTGCAATGCACCCGATCTCGACTTACAGTGTTGGTGAAAAACTAAGAAAATAAACATCAATATTCTGATTGCTAGGGAGGGGCTTGAGCCCCTTCAAATGTGGGATTCCAAAGTACAAATATTTCGTACACCGACAGCCAACGTGTTAATCGCATAAACTAGATATGCGCATAGACATTTTGTTTTCATTACTAGATTTGCATTACCTAATCACATGTATATTTCACTTCAAAGTAAAGTGCACTGCGCAGATGAAATCCACAGTGCCATTAATTCAGTTAAGCAACTGTCAGAGCCGTGGTGCCACTTGACTGTCCTTGTGGGGATGACCAGAAAACGAAGTTGCCACCTTCAGCCAAGAAAATAAAATCAACAAGGCAGGTTCACCTTAAGTGGTGAATTTGTAGATTCAATTTATTAGACGGCAGCTTTAATAATTGACCATACAGAACAAAAAATAAGTTCTGGTGTCAGTACACAACTTTTGTTGTGTTTTTAAGGTCCGCTGTCTAATCTCAAGGAAATGTACACAAGTCTCAAGAAAAAGTAGACACCCTTGAGACACAAACATGTTCACAATTGCATTACGCACTACGACCACACAGTCGAAAGCAACCAGTAAAATGATGGTCAGTGTTGCCACTAGGGTCACTCGTGTAACATCAGATTGTTGCCTTCTTCAAAATCAGATTTTTACATTACAGCTTAATATAACCTAAATACTTCTATTACCGATACCTAACAAAGTGCGATAAACCACGTTGAATCCGAAGCAGAGAGATGTATCGCCATTAAATGGAAAACTCGGTTATTTATGTGTAACGTAAATGTTATTCCCAACGCTATGGAGAGAGCTTCTTCAGTTTGGAACGATTACCAAACACACATGAGAGTGAGAAATTGATGAAAGAAACATAAAAGTCATGTATTTTCATCCTAAAAGTATAGAAAATTTGGGAAAAAACAGCAGCTCAGTAAACACCAGATTTATTGCCAAAACATCAGACATCAGGAATTTATCTCAAAACATCAGAATTGGCAACACTGATGATGGCCACACGTGCGGGAAACGTTTCACGACTGATAGGCGATTATTACATCACACATACAGTGCGCACGTCAAAGATAACTTTCAATGCCATGTGCCGCAGCAAATTCGCAATGCAAAATTTGCATGTACTTTTCAGTTGTTGACCATTGCTAAACACTGCAGGAATTCAGAATTTCAAAAACAGGACCAAGGGATTTTCAGAACATCACGAAGCACTTTTACATACCACAGTTTGATAAATCTCCGTGTTCAGTGTCAAACTACTAGAGTCCTGGGCGGGGCGGGTTAACCCGCGCGGGTTGCGGGTAACCGCATTTTCGGGGCGGGAACCCGCACTGCTATGCTTGCGGGTGCGGGTTGTACTTGGTGCGGGGCGGGCGCGGGTTGAGAAATTCTTTGTGCGGGTAGCTGAGTGTTGAGCCAAAGCACATAAACTTAATCAGCTCAAAAATCGCAAAACACGTGGATGTACTAAGTTGTTTGCCAGCAATACGCTCAGGACAGTAGGCCTGCAGCAGTTATAACATTATAATGTAACAACCGATTGTTGCGAAACATCAGCTCAGGCTCTTGCGCTGTGGTGGGCAAGTGACCATTTTCTAATGCTACCGTTGTACTTGTTGAGGAATAATTCTGTCTAGAAGACCCCTTCTATATGATAAGAGAACGCTTAACGCACAGCTAGTCACACCTGGACTGAAACGTGTTTTTTATCACCTCAAATCTGTTGACCGCGAAAGATCAGATTCGTAGAAAAGTTTTGGTTTGGTTGCCAATGAAAAGAATGACCGGCTTGATTTTGCTGCTTGTTAGACTTGTCTTCAGGCGTTATGAGCAGGGCAAGTTTTGCAAATTTTTTGACAGCTTCCAACAGCTTCTGAAATTACGCAGATTTTATGTAGTACGATGTTTTACACTGGTTGCAGGAATTTTATATTTCAACCATTTTCTTTTTTTGCATGCAACTTTTTTACTGCAACTAAGTAGGCCTATTGCCCAAAGGTAAAAGTGTTATTTAAAAAAACATGCTTTAGAACTATTTCAGTATAATTATGTTCTCTTTGATAATCGATTGGAACTGAATAGTGACCTAAAAGCAATTGTAGAAATGACCCGGCCAAACAAACATCAGTCCAGAACCGTAGGCCAAATTGTTAAATTGTCAAGCAACTTCACGCAGGGTGGAGATAAGTTTCAGCATGCTACGCAAATTGTTGGCAAACGATCGCCATTTCTCACCAGATAATGTTTGGAAATATTTAGCATTATATGTAAATAATCGCTTGAGTAAATCACTGTCGTTTAAAATGCTTGTGCATATAGGCAACTTTTTACTGCAACTTTGTTAAAAATAAATGCATATTTCTCACTATTTTACTGCAACAAAAACTTGCTTTAGTTATGAGTTTTTAGTAGTTTTCGGACAGATGCGGGTTTGAGACCGAAGAAGTGCGAGGCGGGCGCGGGTTGGGATAGTCTGCAGGGCGGGTGCGGGTTAGAAGTAGGCGTGAGTGGGCAAGATTTCTCAATCTCGTGCGGGGCGGTTTAAATTTTTGCGTGGTGGGAGCGGACAAAAATTTTCAACCCGCGCAGGACTCTGCAAGCTACCAGATATCAGTGGTGTCAGGCAGCAAGCATGTGGGCAGAAACAGAGCAAGGCGCTAAACCTACAGATGTTTGTTTAATACGGATGATCAGATATTCCAATTTGATGCATAAAAAAGCTTGGCAAATTGGCAATGCGATTAACTGGATTTGTCTATAATGTATACCCGAACTGAGTAGCGTGAACTAGACTACGTAGGTCATACATGGTATTTTATTAAATATACAGTGTGTCCTCTAAAATAAATATTATCTTTGAAAGAAATTGTTATGAATGGTGGTTTTTCAAAAATGATATGTAATTATTTGGAATTTTTTGAAAAACCAAGAAACATTGGAGTAGAACACCTACTCCGTGCAACTTAGTCTTACTGCCTTAGTAGGAGCACTTACAGTGATTCAGGTCAGAGTTGATTCAATTATATATATTATTTCAGTTCAATTACAATTTTTAAATAATTATTCCTTCAAATTTTTCAATTGCATCCCTCTATACCAGTGATTCTCAAACTTTTTCTATTCGCGTACCCTGTCAAAAGACAAACGCTTCCAGCTTCGAAATGAATTCTGTTACAGTTCGGCTGGGCCCTTGGAACGACAGGTTGAAGTTGTTTAGAATTTCGAAAATGTCCGATAGGTAGGCCAATCTTGTAACGAACTCCTTGCTCCAGATCTGCTTGGAAATCATGATTCTCCTCTCTAAAATATTGAAGTATCTCATCCCGCAGTTCGACCAGGCGCCTTGCCGCATTTCCTCGGGAGAGCCAGCGCACTTCCGTGTGGTAGAGAAGGCAGGTGTGGTTGGAGCTCAAACCTTCACAAAGTCGCTTAAAGAATCGGGTGTTTAGGGCAGACATTGTAACAAAATTTACCAGTTTGATAACTCGGTTCAAGCATAATAACATATTCTGAGGAAGCGCCTTTGCGAAAACGGCCAGAACAATAGTTGCGTTTGGTGACACGGCTTTCACATGAGCAGCAAATCCTGATTTACGTTCTAGGAGCCCCGTCTGTTGTACAGCCAATCAACTTGACCCAGTCCAGTTCATTCAGTCGAAAAAATTGTCAAAAACTTCGAAAATATCCTTTTCTTTTGTTGTACCGGAAATTTCCTTGATCATGAGAAACAACTCTATTTTCACAGAATTGTCTTGCGCATAACGAACATACACAAGTAGCTGAGCGTTGTTTGTTACGTCCGTCGATTCGTCCAGTTGAAAGGAACATCTAAACGTTGAGTCTTTCACTCCTGAAATCACTTGCTCGGCAATATCGACTGACATTTCCTCTATTCGATTCTTAACAGTGTTGTTAGAGAGGAACACACTTTGTAGTTTGGTTTCGCAGCCGCCTTCCTCCAGCAACGTGCTTAACCAAGATCTTTGTTGCTGGTATTACGAGAGACTCTCCAATAGCATGCGCCTTCATATTTTTAGCTACCAGGAGAGCGACTTGATACGATGCTTTGACGACACTCTTCTTTCTCAGGTAAATTAATCCAGTCTTGTCCAGGCGCTGCTGCTTGGCGTTCTCACCAAGTCGCTGAAAGTAACTCGGTCCTTTTTGTTAGAATGATTTTTGAATCAAGATGACCCTTGAGCAGGCAGGGTTTCATAGCTGAATTAGCAAGAGTGTTGCAAATTATACATTGCGGCAGAGATTCCTCCCCGTGTTCAACAGCTATGAATCCGTACTTCATGTAAGTTGAACTGTACATTCGCTTAGACATGTTACGAAAAGCTTATAAATATTAAACTAAATATAATTGAGCTGGCGCACTATTCTTAGCTCTGTTAAAATTTATTTAACCATTAAACTTCATCATAATTGGAAGACCAATAAATAGGCTACACTACCATTGCTACCATCACTACAATACTGTACGTTGGAAAGTCTTCGCAGTTGGCGGCAGGAAACGCGGAAAATTTTAGTAGTAATGTCGAACAGCGAGGGTGTTTCGTCATAACGTTGTTTCTGTCGAACAACGTGGGTGTTGCGTCATAAACGGGTGAAACCCAAACAAAAGTAATAGTGACACAATAATGCATAGTGCGCAATCTGAAAGTTTTCGCAAATTCTATTATTTTGTCATAATTCTTGTCAACTTTGGTAAGTTGCTCGCATACCACTGCTGGTACACATACCACAGTTTGGGAACCACTGCTCTACGCCAATGGTGCACAACCTTTTTGCTATTGCCGGCCACATTACATATATTTTTGTGAATTACGGTCACATGTGAGTTCAAGATACTTATTTTTTGTATTGCTTCGGTTCTGCTTCTACACATCTGTATGGCCACCTTTCTGCAAAGTATAACCTCAGATAAACTGATGAGTTGTTGTGCGGCAGCTCAAATGGGTGTCTCGACTCGATCTGAGGCGCCGCCCATTTGCAATCGATGGGCAGGCTCCGTGCATTTGCAATCGATTAGTGGTTCCCGAACTGGGGGTAAATTACCCCTCGGGTGTAATATGCGATTCTTCTTGGGGTAATGTGGAACCAAAACCACAATGTTGTTCTAAATTATGAGATATCACTGCGAAATACTGAGGGTAATTAAGACATAATCGCTACCTTGATTTGGGTAACGGCTCGAACAAGTTTGGGAACCACTGGATTAGGCGATCGACAGGCGCCGTGCATTTGCAATCGATGGACAGGTGAGCGCTGAGTGGAGCGGTGTTTAGGCTCCACGGCACGGCGTGGAGGAGACAGTGTAGCTCCATTGTGACGAAGCTAAGCAGGTTGGATGCCTGCGAGGATGGGAAGGTTACCCGCTGTTGTAGGACGCATGCATCCAGTCACAATTCGCACGGCGTCGTTGATGGCGGGGTCAAAAAGCAATTACTTAAAGGGAGGCGTGGCAGAGAAAAGGTTAGGAACCACTGTGCTAGGCCTTCCAATTTGTAACCAGCCACCACAAAGCCAAAAAACTTGGCTTTTTTGCAGGGTTTTCTTTTTCATCTTTAGTGGTGCTGCTATTATCTTCTTCACAATGACCAATGGGTTTCTTCATTTTGAACATCTTCAATCCACTTGTGTTTAAATTGTGGGTCAGGAAGAATGCAAGTCTGGCAAGCTGAATATTTCTACTGTTACAACCACTTAGTAGATGCAGTGTTGATTGTGCGATACGCCATAAATGGGATGTGTGCTAAGAGTACCACCTATATGTATGTGTTGCAAACAAGCAATAACAGAGTGATCTCATCGAGTCATCTCTATTGCTGCCATAGTGTGAAGCTTTGCGTGCTTTTGATCGCAAAACTACCATTTCCACTTGATATCACAGATTGTTGAAATGGCAGCACTGGCTGGTTTGATTTTGACAAATGTGTCACCGTTCGTTTCTGATCATTTTCCTGCATATGTGACCTCAGGGCGCAGAGGTAGTGGAAAAAGTTTTCAAACCAACGGTGCTCTAGTACATACATTTGCAAAAGAAGACAGCCATCCAGCCTTATGTTTGGGTAGGTGCTTTTGTGTGCTGACAATTTTGATAAGTTTCCTTTGGTGTGTGATCAAACTGTTGAACAAACTACTCAGCTCTTTGAAAGGAACTGTACAATATTGCAATCATTTGTTTCTGCATGATCTAATTGGTTGGTTCAACAAAATTGCTAAGTGTGGCTAAGCTGCCCTTAATAAGTAATGTTTTCCCTAATTTCCCTTAACATAAGCAGATTCGCTGGGCATGAGTTACGCTTACCGATAGCATTACAGCAATGCGTGCTTCAGCAGTGTTGTATCTGCTTTGTCAATTGTAACAAACTTAATAAAGTTTGTGGGAACAGTTTTCCATTGTAGAAGTTTCTCTGACTTTTCAGGCTGGAGAGTGGGCCCAATGAGCTGGGAAACGACATGCAGAGAAAACATATTTGGGGAACCGGATTTGGTTTCTCTCCCTTCAGGAATCCAAAGAAGATTACAACTGATGAATAGTACGGACAAAACCTTTTTTCTTAATCATCTGTGCAGCGTGATGCGAGTTTTAAGCAAAAAAACGTGGAAAGATCAACAGTTTGCGTGTGTGCAAAGCCTGCCTTGTAGCCACACACCCAAAGGAGCGCACACTGTCGATGATTCTAGCCATTGCTTGGCTGTTGAAGCATCGTGTAACGTAACGCAGTGCGGGAAGAACAACCACGTTCCATTGCGTGTTCAGATTTCTTCAGTTTTGCTCCTTGACGAACTTCATACATTTTGTTGCCGCCTGCCTGCTGAGCCCACTGTACTCGCCTTCCAATGTTGTGTAACGGAGACTAGACTGGAAAACTATCCTGAATGTCCTTTACATTGTGAATTCATGCTTTTCTCCAATGCGTCAGTGCTTGATCGCAGTCTGGAATTCATTGCAGAAGTTCTTCACCTGTCCAAGCCATATATTTCTTTAACTAAAGTAAGTCTTGCGGTCAAAGATATGGGAAGCCGCTATGAACCGAACTGCTCATCATCCTCGGAGTTACTTAAAATTAATAATAATCTTAACGAATATATTGTATCCGAAAATATCAAAACAGGGATAGCTTGGCTCTTGGAACAAAAACATTGCATTGTGGAAATTATGAGGCTAGTATTGGTTCTGCACAGCCTTGATGACTGCAAAGATTGCCAAAACGTTTCATGTATTCTGGGTTTCGAAGCCGAGATGAAAATGCGCTCGAACGGAGAGCTTTGCAATATTTTTATTGCGGATGTCGATATGCTTGGCTGCTGTGCTGTTAAAGGTCTATCCATGCACCAGAGGCCAGTACTGTGGACATTAAATTCTGAAACCCAAAACCGCCTCACTGAAGCGTACGAGCAACTTGACAACCGTTATGTTGGCAAATCACTTTTCCCACCCTCGTATGTTCATCATATCAGCTTTTGGATCGTGGATGAGGCATACGGAGAATGTGAGTACGTAGTAAGCAGAGCGTTAACTTATATTATATAGTATATACTTTTGTTGTTTGTGTACAATCGTATAAGCAATAATGATAATTAAAATCAGAAGAATGTTGGAAGCATCTTTATGATTTTTATTTTTAAAAATCACTTCGACTCTTAGTGCCATGTGTTTTTTCTGAAGAAGCAGTCGTTGAACCAACCCAGATTCAGACAAGGATATTTTTAATTAATTGCTGCAGTATGGATGACATCAGAGCATCAGAGTATGCCACGGTACAGCTGATTTATCTGCAAAAGGCACTCAGTCAATGGCCCCGGTCGCCTATGCTTTACGTTTCTTTGTCCCCACTGAAGCTTGGAAAACTGCTTCAGACTAGAAATCGTAACGCCTTCTTCAGCCCAAATAAAATGAATGCGATAACGATAGATCTATCGATTAATAGTTACACACTGACAAAAAATACTATTGCGTACCTAATTACCTGTGATGTTGCTAATCTGAAACCGAAAGCAAGAAACCTGTTTACAACGACAACGCTTGCCAAAACGTTAGGGAGATGGCAACGCTTGTAAAAAAGGTAACCTTGTTACGCTTTGCACAATTTGAGCATTAAAATAATGTTGTGATTAATTAGTTTTCGATGGCGAACTGACTCTAGCGTCGCCAGATTTAAAACTGGTTTTACACCCTACGTAAACTGTCCCAACCAAGCAGCAGGGTTGGTTTCCTCACTAGTGTGCCAATTTTACCCATTGCCAGTTTCTGATATAAATATGGGTGAAATAAATATGGGTCCAGTCGTCATATTGTGGTAAATTGGTAGTTGATACCAGTTTACATTTTTCTATTTTTTGTTCATCTTCTTAAAATTTCACCAAAAATCATTTCAAACATCTCGCATTTTTTGCATATCACACTTTCGTGTGCATTGTGCAGTCTTTTTGCCGTTTGCTGGTTGTATTCAGTGGCGTATTTAGAGGAGACCAACTGGCCACCTTAGGAGGCCCCCAAGGCAACACTCAGAAAAGGGTTGAGAAATGATAGTGAATCCGGTGTGGATGCCTATACTAAACCAGAAATCACCGAAAAACTTACAAAAAAACGAAAAAGAACAACCAATGAAAACTAAAATAATACTCTAAATACCGAAATATAAGGTAAGTGGGGGCCAGGTTTTTATATTTAGCTTGCCAAGAGGGAAGCGGTTCGCACCCATGCCCTCCCTGTCAGTTACGCCACTGGTTGTATCGTATCAAGGCTGCTGTTTGTATCTTGTGCAGATAAAACGCTTTTATTTAGCAGACTGAAATGTCATCGCCGTTTTTTGAATACAACAGTCGAGCTAAAAGTTATGGTTTTTACTGTTTCCTGTAAAATATATTATGTTCACATGTTTAATTATCCTGGAGATATCACTTCACTAAGGGTCAAAAGTTTAACATGTCTGATTTAAACATGCTAAACTAAATCAACTTTGGTGCTACTGCTAATCAGAAAAACCGTTCAATAACTTCATGAAATATGTTAGTGGATTTGTTGAAGAACTGTCCTCAAGATGGCTTTTCTATCCAACATTTACCCAAAATCTTTGGGGATAAGCAAACCGCTGAGGACAAGCAATCAAAGCTTGTTTCAGAAAAGCATTTTATTCAACACTTACTCAATTCCAACGCATATGACGTGTTATTGGCATCGTGTAACCTTGCACACATTCTTACTCATAAGGGTAATGATTTCGTAAGTTCTTCAAGCGAAGGTTTCATGGATAAATCAATTTTGTTTTCTGCGGTGATCAGATAAAACCACCGACTGTGTTTGTATGCCTCGTGTCCCAGCGAGCCATACACTGTTCGACTTACACTGCAGTTTATCATAATGAGTTTCTTCGGCGCGTGAATCAAACCTCACATCCATTCGGGTTTTCAGGCGAAGGCCGGTACACTAATATAACGTTTCGTTAATTATTTTGCTTTGTAAGGCACGTTTTATCGCAAGTCACTTGTGCAGTGCATTTGTGTATCATTTATGGTGTTAATTGATGAAACAGATACTGAACGAAAGAACTTCACGGAAACGAAGTTCAAAGAGCTCCTTTGGAATGTGTGCGACGATCTGTTGGTTTCTCTTAACTTGTTGGAAACATACCAGGAGCCAAGCAGATCTCGAACGAGTAAATGCTATGAAATGACATTTTCGTCTCACGATTATAGTTTCTCCAGAGATGATGCTTTGAAACTCCAACACTCGATCCGATCCGTTGTCGGTGATTGCCTGAACGTGATAGTTCGATAAAAACATTCTTGGCATTGTATACTTCTAAACAAAATGCATTTTTTTCTGTGCACTTTCGTGTCGTGGAGTATTATAATCCATTGCCCACTATTGCTTTTGCAAATTAAGTTTCACTGGAAAAGTGCGGTAAAAGAATCAACCGGTGTGGATTTTAAAAAATATGTTAAGTATCGACAGGTAATGCGAAGCGAAGCTTTGTAACATCCTTTAAACTTGAAACATGTTTATGAAAAACTTGTGACTAGATAAGGAAGTATTGTGGTCCGCAGATCAACAGGAAGCAGGATTTCACGCCATCAAATGGAGCTGGTTGGCGCTTTGCAAAACTACGGAAGATCGTGAAGCGTTATTGGTCGATAACCGGTTTACGAAACTATTTTGGCATTGTTGAAACTGCGAATAATTTGAAGATGCATGGTGTGGTTGCCTTCATGTAATTTCTTTGGTTGTAGGTTTGTTAAACTGATCAGACTGAGTAGGAAATGGTTCATCTGGCAAGGATTGCTGTATACAGCCGTGATGCAAAAAAGCAACGTCTTTGCGAGTCACCTTTCAACAAGCAATTTGGAAACATTAGCGGTTGAAATGTCGAGGACGTATTCCGAAGAGAATATTTTGTTAGGGTACTCACATCTTACTTCATGCCGTATATGGAAGTGTTCAGTTGAACGAAGTGCTTTTTGCCGCATAACAGTTCTTATCATCATGGTGCTAATCTAAGGGTTACCTAAACCGGGTTAGTGCAGCGTCTGCTGATTAAACAACTTCTCTCAAGTCAAAACAAATTCATTCAATTAACTGTTTTGATTTTAATGCAAATGTACCTGCTGTAGGCACTTATGATACGGGTTTAGAAACTTGGCAGAAAGACGTTGTACCAAAGTTATGTTCGTACACGCAGCCAGAGCCTGATTACACGGTTGGGGGACCCGGGGCAATTTTTACTGGAGGGCCCATATGAAGTCATTCATGACGTCATCGTACGTAAAAGTTACGTTTACGCTGATTCGCAAGGTTCCCGTTTGTTTTTTCCGTTAGTCGAGAATGTGCTTATTCAAATGCACATACAGTCAGCTGCGAGAAGAGAATTTATGATATGAATACTGGAGTGTATTTTTACTAAGAAAAAATATTTCACAGGCTAGAGAGTGACTCGGCAACA